>Ga0210059_1004093_pt1 | contig 23484 bp, 2 predicted proteins | sample Ectturendosymbi2_FD_188042 | JGI IMG/M metagenome (GOLD analysis project Ga0210059, IMG submission 188042) | Ecteinascidia turbinata endosymbiont from Florida, USA - Sample 2 (SPAdes) (version 2) | ecosystem: Host-associated > Tunicates > Ascidians > Unclassified | place: Key West, Florida...
CTTTGTAAGCCAAACCGCTTTGGACGCACGATAAGCACCGGAAATCCTTTTAAGAGGACGTTTAACCTGAGCGAATGAAGGGTCGGCCATGTGATGGGATACAGTACACCAACAACTGCCTAATAAAACTGAGCATAGGTCAAACACTTGCTTTGAAAAAATATTGCAGCTGCATGGCCACAACGTGAAAACAAGCATCAGGTATGCAACGAGGACACATTGGCAAGGACATGCGCAAGCTCTTTAAAACGATCAAATTGTTGATAACAAAAAGAAACCATAATTCAGCAACTACATTTATTTACCAAAATATCGCAAAACTAGTACCTTGCACAGACGAAATGGGCTGATGACATTATTACTTCTGATATTGAAGCAGCAAACCAGGCGTAAAACAAGAAACGAGCAGGCTTTATCTACTGCTTAGTGGTACGCCTCGAGAATATCGAGTAAGATTGTTGTATTCCAAAAGTTGTCCATAGCAAAACCGCAAGCCAAACATTACTTGATGTATGCGGCTCAGAAACCAAAAAAAACTCACAGCATTTATTGAAGAAACAACGTGAAGCTTGCAAGTCAGCTGTTTGTGCATGCACATAGACACGCGATTGACAATATGAAAATACAGATTGCAGCTGTGCAAGTTCAAACAAGAAGCAAAAACAGGTAGCATATGCTATGACTATGTACAGTGCAGACTGCAATTTATCAAGAGCATCACATGCACAAACTTCCGTGCAATATAGAAGCTTACGGTAATTTTGAATAATAAAGATAAAAATTAGGCAAAAACAAAGTTAACATTATATATAACAACACTAAAGACCATTAGTGAGTTGGATTAAAAAGTTTTAATTTTGAAGGCATACAGTTTTCGAACACTGCAATTAGCTATGGCTTGATCTGCAACAATATCATCGAAATTTGAAACAATTATATTACAAACGTTTATTGCAACCATCTATTTGTGCAAGAATGTGACGTGGTCAAAGCCTGCATTCAGGTGTAGCAGCAGGTATGACAAGCAGCTTATGGAATTCCCCTGCATATCTGTTTTTTTCAGTCAAAGACTGAAATGTTTGTGAAATTACCAAAAAAATTAAGTCATTTCGGTGAGAATGTCTGAAAATATAGGCTAATGAACACTGCTACCGCGAGTTTTAACACAAATGTGAGACAAATAACCGAAATATTTCAGTGACTAAAATGTCTCAGCAAAAAATGACCGAAATGTTTCAGTGACTAAAATGTCTCAGCAAAAAATGACCAAAGTGTCTCAGCGAGAAGAAAACAGCTGCATATACCAATAAGAACTATAATGAGTGTTGAATGTACAGTATGCAAATCTTGTTGAACGCATAGAACTGTGTCAACAACAGTGATCACTATTTTTGCCTAACTTGACTCAGCAACATCAACTTCATGAGATATTTACCAAGCATTTTGGACCTGATTTGACTTAGCTTAGGTTTTAAGTACATTTTTATACGGAATTCCTATGAAGGTTAACAAGACTGTAGGAAACTTGCAAGTAGCATCAAATAAAGGTTGAAATAAACACAATACACATTATTCATTGCCTAGGATCAACGAAGCTGAGAAGCTGGCAACAAATTGCAAAATGTGTGTCACCAAACAAGTGTTCACTCACAATTACTATCTGAAGAACAATCTATCAAAGTTCAGACTATCGACACTGCTGCAGAAAATGATCTGTTTGAACAAAAAAGTTTCCAGTGATACATCAAGAGTCCAAGCAAAATGAATGGCAAACATCATGGTGATGGTGCAACAGCATACCAAATGCAAAGCTTTACTGTAACGCAACATGAGAGGTATCAGACATGCATCAAACCTATTCTTGAATAGACTTTTCAGTAGGCTTCAGCATTCATTCAGAAAATAATAGTAAACTAGTACAGTATGGTCCAACTACTTTTGACCTATGGGCTACTTTACAAAAACATGACAACTTGTGGGCCACTTCTAACAAAATGATGTATGAAGCAACATATTCACAAAATTTAAAGCTAAAAAAGATGTGAGTGCGTCATTGGAATTAACACAATAGCAAATAACCATTTGTTACATAACTCTGTCAGTGGGATTCTTGTATTCACCATGCAAGGCTTCTCTGACGCTGTCCTCCCTTACCCACCTTGAAGAAGAGGGTTACCCCTGGAAGAATTGCATATCACTCCCAATTTAGGAACCACTGGATAAGGGGATTAACGAAATAGTTGTTGATGGAAGTTCTCAATTGGTCAAGATACAGCATACCAATATACTAACAAATTGTTTTACTGAAATGACAAACAAGTACACACTTGCTTACTAGATCCAGGATATACAAATTTTATGACACATTCAAAACTATCGTTAAACTAAAGAAACGGGCTACTTTGAAGCTGAAACAAAGCAAGGTCTCATCTCTGGTATTGACTCTATGGGAATCAAGTTTTCCGCAATTTAAATTCACAACAAGTTTTTCTAACCTGGTTACAATGCTGTTACCTAACCTTGTTGAATGTATCAAGCATCAGTGCAATATTTTAATTAATACATCGACCTCAAGAGCTACTGACATACAGCAACAGGGTTACTAAAAATTCGTATTTAGTAACTTGATACTTACTGAGATAAAATCACCACCCAATTTCAATGAACTAAGTTGAACAAAAGTGTCCTGACACGAGCCACTACTGCTGCATGGAGGAATATTGAGTGTTTGAGTAAGGTTTTCTCGTATGTCATTGAGTGATTTGTTAATGGTTACAACAGATTCTTGGATTTTCTTTAATGAGGTGTTCACATCCATAAGTGCAGCACGAGTTGCTTTGGTATCTGCAAAAAAAAACAAAACACGAAAAGTGTAAGAGTACAATTTCGGCTATATTTTACCAGAAACAGAGAAGCTGAGGCAATAATTGTGTGACAAAGCAGTAGCTAAACATGTTTTTCTTTAAATTGCATTATACACCAAGATTGTTCTAAATCAGGGGTGACGAACATGCGGCCTGCAAAATAATTTTGTGCAGCCCACGAAGCATTCAGGCAAGACCAGCAGTCTTGAACTTTCTTTGACCCGCTTCTAATCTTTGCAATGCGGTATCAAAAGCTGATAGCTCGATTGAATTACTAAAAAGTTGTGCGGCCCGCTTACTCAGCGGTAACTGACAAAGTGGCCCGCGATAGCAAATACGTTCGTCACCCCTGTTCTAAATTATACTTTACATGTCAACTTTAATGAAACTGATTAGTCAGCTACAAAATTGTGATACTTAATCACATCCGTTCTATCTATTCTGGGCATAGTGGAAAAGTGATTTAGTGCACTTTGTACAAATCCTAACAGAAGGATTTTTATAGAAAAATACTATTCACGATTTGCCCGCTAAAGAAGACAAAAACATTCAAATTTTGTCTTTACTGCCTGAATGATTCAACATTTGCCATGAACAGAATTTTTTTCTGAAAATGCAAAAACAAATGCAAAATGAAAAGTTTCAAGTGCCCCTCAAACTAACAGATTTGAACTTTTGATTGTGATTGTTCTCACAAGCCGGTTTTAACCAGTATGATCCTCTAACCATACCACTCTAAGAGCTCGTTCAGGTCACAACTCAATATAGAAACGTCTGTCATTGTTTAGAAACACATGTGAAAGAGCAATGAAAGAATCACTCTTGCGTTTTTCAGTAACAGTTTCAGCTAGTCATAAGTTAGAGGGGCATCTTGAGCATTGGGGATGACTGTGAGGTGTGACCCAGTACTTAAAATGCTTGTCAACAACACCAGTGAGTTTATCATAACAAGGTCAAGGAGTGAAAAGGAACAATATGCAGTTGATTTTATACAATGTACTTTCAAGCTAGCCAATCCCATTTTAGCACCCCTGGTTGGTTTCCCTGGCCCTACCCACTAGTGTTGACATAGTAGACACTCTGATGTTTGCCAAACATAACTAGAATCGTTGTATGTATGAAAATTTGTTAATCAGCCAATGAAACCCTCTGTACTTCTGATCACTATGGATTCAGGGGTGTACAACCTTTTGCTTTTGCCAGCCGCATTACTTTTATTTATATGAAGTACGGCCGCCAACTTGCACAACGCACACTTATTGCTATGATAAGCTGTTGCTGCCAAGTGCCAGGCAACACAGAACACATTCAAACATAAATTGCGTATTCATTCTATAACTCTTTGTGACATTACCATCCAGATTGTTATGCATCCTGTCAACTGATTTTTGCGTTGCGTTTGTTTTGCTTCAATATATGCCAGCACGACCACCAAATCTTATATTTGAAAATACATGTGGATGGCTGCAAATTTCATTATCAAAGGCCGCATGAGACCGTTGGCCATACGGCCACAGGTTGTGCACCGTTGCTATATATGCATAGTTACTGTGTAACCAAATGTAAACAGATAAACAATCACTGTTTATCAATGGGAATCCTTTCACAACTAAGAATCAGTTTTGTAATTTTACCATAGTATATTTCACCCACTGGGTAGGTGTCATTAGCTCTGCAAAGTGCATCAAATACAAAATAAAATTACGTAAAACAAACAAACAGTTAACCTAACAGATAAGAGAATATGATTGAAAAAATCAAGCTATGTAAACAAAATTTTGAAGTGGTAAATATTAAGTAGGAGCTATTAACAAACACAAAAGTAACATATATAGCATCAAAATGTTTTACCATTTGAAAGTTTCTGAAGATTCTTCAAATGAGGCCCAGCCATCCGCAAAAACTGGTCTCTGATAGGATTCCCTACAATTGGACCCAAATCTACAGAAACAATAAAAAAGTAAATAAATGCCACCCACCATGCACATCATTGAATATACAATCAGAACTGCACAATCATACATAACAAAATCCATAGTCAGATTATAACAGCTCAAAATCAACTTTCTCACCATGGTTAAGTAAATTTAACTAATTGCACCGGCCATTTACAAAATGCCTTTACAAAAAGACAGAATAAGCACCAGCAAGGGTATCCAACAACAAAACCAAATTAAGACAAGACTACATAACAGATTTGAGTTAAACCTCTAATGTAAAGACAGTCACAAACTTTCGTAAAATCAAATAAACTTCTGAAGGTTTTTAGTTTTAGGCAAGACAACTTTTTTCTTGAATGTTGTTAATAACACAAACAAATCTGGATAAAAATTTGTTTAAGTTTATAACCAATTTGTGGCAGTAATGACAAAAATACCACACAGCAACAAGAGAAGGGAAGTAGAGTATTACAAAATATTCTTCGGCAAAATGGCGTAACACAGGTGCTTGCCAAATGCTTTGAAATATTTGTTTAATTTGATTGGGCACAAGACAATTGGTCAAAGATGATGTACCATCTGTGCACAGTAAATACTCTACTTCCTTTCTGTTGTTGCTGTGTGGTATTTGTGTCATTATTGCCACAAATTGGGTATAAACTTAAACAAATTTTTTTTTGTTACAATATTGCTGCAATTTCCTAGTTACAATATTGCTGCACTTTCCTAGTTACAATATTGCTGCACTTTCCTATCATTGCACATGCTTTAAGACAAGCTTCTAAACATTGTTGTAAAACGCAAAGCTCAACCCACACAGGTACTGAGTTTGAAATTCCTACAGGTGTACGAAATACATGACATCACAAAATATGACGCTATGACATGCTTAACACTTTGAGAGCCACGATACGATATATTCGTACTTTGAAATCAGCCAAAAGCCAGCAGTTGTCAGTTGCCTTACTAACGCCATAGCTCCTCTGCCGATTGTGCTAGGGAGCTGTTCAAACCCTCAAATGGATCGGACAGTTCTTCTAGTCTGTACTCGAAAAAAATTTTTGTTGGGGGTTGCGGATTTTTTGTGACTGACGCCATAAGTGAAGTAGCTTTTGGACCATTTTGGCTCATGTTACCTGGCCTACGTCTCAACTGCTAGGCCAAAGTATTTCACTCAAGTTTTCATTGGAAACTAGGCTAGAGTCCAAGTGTTTTGAGCCTTGGATCAACTTCCTAGTGTTTCTGTTTCAAATGTTATGATCTAAAATAAAAAAATTAATTATTTAATTAACTAATTAGTCAAAATTTTATTACTGTAGATCATAACTTTTGCACCCGAAACCCCAGCAGGTCATGCAAAGTATCAAAACACTCAGATTGTAGCCTAGTTTCCAATAAAAACTTCAGCGAAATACTACTAGTGGTTTGGACCCAGGACTAGGTGAAGTGGGCCAAGGTGGCCTAAAAGTCCTCCACTAATGACGTCACTCACAAAAAATCTGCATAACCCAACCAAACAACATTTTTTCGAGTGCAAACTACTAGACTTGCCCAAGTCTTCTGAGCTTTTGACTGGGTCTGTAGTGCTTACCGAACAGAGAAATTCCCATGCAAAGCCATGTGCAATCTGGCTGTTTTTGCGTGAACCGCTTGAATTAACCCAGATGCCAATGTGTTAAAACAATACCAGTTGAAATATCCCCAAGCATCTCTCACACTAATGTCATTATACATTGACTCACAATTATGGCAAAATGTATTAGAATATGTTCACAACAGATCAAACTGGAATCATGAAGAGTTGAGAATACAATTATCTAAACATATTTATGCGACCCTATCAATCTATCTTACAACATTAAGTTTGTCTGTCACAGTGGAATGAATATTCAGTAAACAAAAATTCAACCTACATTGAGTCATGGTCGATCAGAAATATTTTTAATGCAATGAAGTGCACATAAGGTATGCTCTACCTGACATGTAGAACAGGACAGTGCAAAATACATATGCAGCAGCACATGTTAACTCAGAAATAATTCGGTTTTCATTCAACAGTTCCCAATATGTTTTGAGTAGGTCTATTTAGATCAGTAACATCCAACCTGCAGCCAGCGGTCTGCATGGCATTTTGTGCAACCCAGTTTAGGTTGCCGCAGTCATTCAAGTGTCCTACATACTGACAACCTGTCCTTGTTTTGATGATCTTCAATTTATCACGTCTGTTAATGTTGCAGTTAGGATTCGAACACTTTCAGCATATTAGTTGAAGCTAACTTTAGTTTGCTAAGATCAAAGTAAGCAATTAAATGCGCAACCCTAGTCAGGATAGTGACATACTTTATGGCTCAGTAAGCCATTTGAGTTGGATATAGCTAGTTTAGATCATTGCTTGTCAGAAATTCCTAGATGTAGCCATGAAACTGTTCCTCACTGCCAGAGGTGAACATGGACTTGGGTTTAAATCCTGTGGATTTTTATTTTTTATGATGGATTTGAATTTTATAATATCTGCTTTTCCTGATATGGATTGGATGGAGTAATTTTGTTTTGAACTTTCTTCACAACTTTCAGTTCAGCTTTAAGACTGTAAATTACTGCATTATTCAGTGAAGTTTTGTTTAATAAAATCTCTCATGTCCATTGGGATTGTACATCATGTTTGTTTAAATCTTGAGCTTTGACTATGGCCAGTGATACAAGTCTGCTCTGTTATGTATCAAAACCATCAAGGTTATGACACTGGCGTGACTTCGATCTAATCCATTTTCTTGACTACAATTTTATATCCTGTAGCAGTTTTTTTAAAGGCATTTTAGGGACCCCATTCGGGTCCCTAGAATCAGAGAAAACTATCATCGGTCCCTAAAATCAGAGAAATCGGGTCCCTACAGATCCAAACCAGGTTCCTAACATTTTCCTTTAAAAAAACCTGTACTGTGGTACAATGATACCTACCACCAAGTAGTAACATTCATCATTATTTATATGTGTAGCTTAGTCTAGTGCTAATAAGTCATCTGTGCTGTATCCGTCAATTTTTCTGACTTACTATCTTACATTTTGCAAATGAGTTTCTCTTTGCAATTGCTGCTTATAGTGATTCCCTTGAAGTGTACTGTCAACTGTTATACCATAGCTTTGTAAGCCAAATGCACAGCATAAGTTAACTTGAATTAGTTTACAAGCTATTTTTTATGAATCTTTTTATTTGGATTAAATATATATTGCCTCATAACAGTCACAAGATTTGGGTTTTAAAACTGTCAGTTTTCAGATATGGATTGGATTTTGAAATAAATTTTTGGATCAGATTTGGAAAACATAAATCCATTCAATGTCTGTCATTTACACTGTCTTTGTTGTAGAAGTCACACACAGCTAAGATGGTGTTTCTCTCTGCAGTACAACTTAGAACTGATTCAAATCAATGGGATTTTAGTCTTATATTTCATACCTATCTGAAAATATTTCACTACATTTCAGAATATCCCAGTACTTGTTATCAAAGAATTGCTTGATCAAAAATGAAAAATCAGAGTTCCACACCCCTGCACTCAGCACCTATGCTTAGTCAATAACCTTTTTGGGCCAATACTGGTATTTTAAATTTTTCTTTGCAAATTATATTGATTCTTATATAGTTACATTATTTAAATCAGAGTTAAAGGACGTGCAATGCATATTAATTAAATTACAGAAAAAATGAATAGCTATCAAATGAACAAATACACAGAAATATTTGCACTTTTGCAACCTAATGATTTTGGTGAAAATGTTGTAGGCTACTCCACCAGACACTTAACACTTTGAGAACCGTCGTACGATATATTTGTATTTCGATTTCGGCCTAAAAAACAGCAGTTTTCGGTTGCCTTACCAACGCCCTAGCTCCTCCGCCGATTGCGCTAGAGAGCTGTTCAAGGGCTCAAACGGATTGGCCAGTCTAGTAGATTGAACTCGAAAAATAATTCTTTGGTTGGGGGTGCGCATTTTTTGTGAGTGACGTCATTAGTGAAGTAGTTTTGGGGCCATTTTGGCTCATGTTGCCTGACCGAGGGCCCAACTGCTAGGCCAAAAGTGTTTCACTGAAGTATTCATTGGAAACTAGGCTCGAGTCTGAGTCTTTTGAGCCTTTGATCGACTTTCTAGCGTTTCTGGTTCAAAAGTTATGATCTGAAATGAACAAATTAATTAATTATCTAATTAGCTAGTTAGTCAAATATTTTTACTAATTTAAATCAAGTATCATAAGACTCAGATTGTAGCCTACTTTCCAATAAAAACTTCAGCGAAATACTACCACCTAACGGTTGGCGCCCAGGGCCAGGCAAAGTGGGCCAAGGTGGCCTAAAAGTCCTCGACTTATGACGTCACTCACAAAAAAACCGCACCCCCAAGCAAAAATTTTTTTCGAGTGCAGATTAGAAGACTTGCCGCATCTGTAGAGCATACCGGACCACAGAAATTCTCACACAAAGCCACGCGCGTTTAGGTGTTTTTTTTTCGAAAATCCCCGAAACCAGCCGGACGCCAAAGAGTTAAGCAAGTTGCTGGAAGGTTTTGTACCACAAGGAACAGGACAGAGAATAAGCAATAGCCTGTTTGCTGCTGGTGTAAGAAAGCCAATGAAGGCTCAAAAGACTCAGATTCTATACTAGTTTCCATTAAAATATTGAGCCAAAACATTCCATCTAGCAATTGGCATCCAGGGCCAGGTCACCTGGGCCGAATTGGCCTAAACCTATGCTACTTATGACGTCACCCACAAAAAACCTGAAATCCAAAATCTTCCATTTTTTCATTGCAATCTGGAAGACTTGCCACATCTTTTGAAGGTTTGAACAGTTCTTTAGCACAATTGGCTGGTGAGTTGTGGAATGGCAAAGTGATGGTAACTGAGAGGCTCACGCAGGTTTTGAAGGTAAAACCAACCAGGCAGCACAGGTGTTGACGAAAATCTTCTCAACACTCAAAAGAAAAAATTGTAGTGGATTTCATTAAAAAATACTATATTGCTGATATTTACTGGAAGAATGTTGCCAGTATGATACATCTGTATCTTCACTGCATAGCCATGATGCTGTATCAAGTCAAGCTCCTAGACAAAATAATGGGAAACATACTTACCATTCACATCATTTGTCAATCTCTTATCCACTACTCTGTATTGGTCTATGACATAATCAAATTGTCTAGGAACAATTTCCAAGTATGTGGTGATATCTGACAAAGCCTGTGATGTTTTGTTGGGAACTATTTGCACCACTTGGGTAATCCACTCATTTGTTAGAAAAACGAATATGCATGGGATGCTGGAAAATAAAACAGAGAATTTGATGAGAAAAATTCTGAAATATTACACAACTCATTTCTATTTTACAGCAAAACAGCACGCAACTGCAGGCATAGTGGTTTGACCAATGAACATGCAAATGAAACACTAAATGTTATGTAAATACCAGAATTACTGCTATTAATCAGCAAATAGAACGAAACAGCACTTCTTAAATTCCTGACTGATTGGTGCATTTTGCTTATACTAATTTTTACATGTTTATATGAAACTACTTGAAGTGGAAGAAAAACACCTTGTTGAAAAGTGTTTTCATTACTCAGTTAGTTGCATTAAGTCATCACAGCAACAAACATAGCACTTCTTATTTTGACTCCTTTGCTGCCTGTGTGTGAATATATTGTACTTTGAAATCATGCACTGAGTCACTATTTTCGCACTACTTGCAACTCCCTAACTCAGTGGTTCCCAACCTTTTTAGGTTTGCGGCACCCTACAAAACAGAAATATAATTTCTGGCACCTAGTGGCGAACCCATAGCAATTTGGATTGAGTTTTGGCGACATTTTGAAAACATCTTTTCAATGATATAGTAAAAAACGTATTAGCTCGCGGCACCCCTGGGTATTGCAAATGGCACCCTGGTTGGGAACCACTGCCCTAACTCATCAGTAGATTATGCTAGAGAGCTGTTCAAACCCTCAAGACTTGGTAGGTCTTCTAGCCTGAAATGAAAAAAACATTTGTAAGGTTTGGGTTTTGCCTTTTTTTGTTGGTGACATCATAAGCGGGGTAGGTTTAGACCTTTTTGGCCTGGGTTATCAGTCCTGGGTCCCAACCACAGAAGGAAGTATTTCACTCAAGGTTTTAGTGGAAACTAGGCTAAATCTCAGTCTTTTGAGGCTTTGATTGGTTTCCTGGTTCAAAAGTTAGGGTAAATTAACTAAAATTTGGGTAAAAAATCTTTTTGGTTAATTTTTACCCATGAATTTAGGTTCTTTGGCTATAACTTTGAACCAGAAATACTTCTGTGAATAGTGCAAATGTTGCAGAAACATTCACTTTGAAAGGTATAAGAGATTATATAAGCACTAAACAAAATCATGGTCAACACAATTTGTTTAAATTATAGCAGTGTTGTGAGTGTGAGGAATGAGCCTGCCATACTCTGCTTTCGTTCCTTTACGATGGTTCTACAGCATGTATTCACATTCAGTGACTATTCACTGAAAGCATAAAAGCAGCTTGCCTCTATCACCACTGCATATTGCCCATTTACATAAATTGACAATTTGCCTATTTCAGCACAATTTCTTTTGTCTCAGCAGAAATCCTGTGTTTCATGTGCATTTAAGTTTAGGTCATTCTCTGTCAACTGTCCCAGGCAGTCAACCCACAATCTCAGATTTTCCTCAAATTTAATAAGCAGATAGAACTTCTCATGCTGATTCTAAGAAACTCAATTTTTTTGAAATTGGTTAAGGTTTCGCAAAGTTATGGACCATACAAAAATGACTACTTTTTGTGGTAAATGAAGCGCAATGACCAGCAAGAAAATCATCAACTTAGTTTAAAACAAAATCATTCTCACTGTAATCATTTAATTGATGCAAAAACCAAAAGGTTGTCTCAAGTATCCTTTTTTCACTTGTGAAGAAAAATTTTAGAAAATCCATGTGTTTACCACAACTCTGGGGAAAAGAAAATGGGTAGCCATCAAAATTACTCATGCATGACATAAATTTTGAATGGTGATTACTCGATGAGCACACATGCTATTGACATGTGCAATACATCATCTGAAAGCTCTCATTGAGGAGATGCCAGTCTTAAAATATCTTCATTTCTTATTATATAAATTATCCCCAAAAGGATTTCTGAGGATTTCCCTAATTTTTTGCCTTATTTGACCATAACTTTTGAACCAAAAATGCTAGAAAGCAAATGAACCCCTTTTAAAACTCGTTTCGAATAAAATTGAGTCAAAAAATTGGTTCTTGGCTTGGTGTTGCCGCCCAGGGCCTGATAATCTTATCCAAATATGCACAAACTTACTCCCATTATGATGTCACCAACAAAAAACATATCTAAAACTTTAAAAAAAATTTTTTTAATTGAAGCCACAAGACTTTCCTTATCTGTTGAGTGTTTGAACAGCCCTCCTGCTCAATTGGCTGGCGAGTTATGGCCTTCAGCCAACATGGCCAAGGTTACCTTTTGCAGAACTTGATTTTTCATCAAACATTTGGTTTCAGAGCCTTAACTTTGGATCAAAAAATGCTAAAAACACGATCAAGGGCTCTAATGAATTGAATTATAGCCTAGTTTCCAATGAAACTATGAGTGCAGAAATTGGGTCATTGGTTTCACGCCCAGGGCCCAGTGACCTTAGCCAAAATGTGTGAACTTCTCCCCATTATGACGTCACCCACAAGAAAACCAAATAAATATGAACTACAAGACTTCCTGCATCTTTAGAGGGTTTGAACAGCTCTGTTGCTCAATCGGCTGGCGAGTTATGGTTGTGCAAACTTTAGCAAAAAATGGTGCACATGGGACTAAAATGGTTAAAGCGTAATTACACTGAAATCTTAGGCAAAAACTTTGTGGGACATTTATTCAAAAGAAACAAAATAAGCAATGAGGATAATTTAAAAACGAAATCTCCTCAGTGAGAGCTTTCAGATGATGTATTACACATGCCAATAGCACGTGTGCTTGTCGAGTTATTACCATTCAAAATTTATGCCATGCATGAGTGATTTTGATGACTACCCATTTTCTTTACCCCAAAAGTGGCGTAAGCGCATGGATTTTTGAAAATTTTCTTCATTTTCTTCACAAGTGAAAAAAGATAGTTGAGAAAACCTTCTGTCAAGTTTAAACACCAATTAAATGATTACAGTGAGAATGATTTAGTTTCAAAGTTAGTTGATGATTTTCTTGCTTGTTGTTGCGCTTCATTTACCACAAAAAGTAGTCATTTTGTATGGTCCATAACTTCACTAAACCTTAACCAATTATAAAAAAAACTGAGTTTCTCGGAATCAGCATGAAAAATTCTATCTGCTTATTAACTCTTTGGCGTCTGGCGGCTTTCAGGGATTTTCAGAAAAAAAAAGCCTAAATGCACATAGCTTTGCGCGGGAATTTCTCTGGTCCGGTATGCTTTACATACCCGGTAAAAGTCTCAAAAGACGCGGGATGCCTTCTAGTCTGCACTTGAAAAAAAAATTTTTTGCTTGGGGGATGCGTTTTTTTGTGAGTAATGTCATAAGTAGAGGACTTTTAGACCACCTTGGCCAACTTTGCGTGGCCCTGGGCGCCACTGTTAGATGGTAGTATTTCACTGAAGTTTTTACTGGAAACTATGCTACAATCTGAGTCTTTTGATACTTTGGATAACCTGCTAACGTTTCGGGTTCAAAAGTTAGGATATAAGTTAATAAAATTTTTTGACTAATTAGTTAATCAATTAATTTGTTTATTTTAGATCATAACTTTTGAACCAGAAATGCTAGAAAGTCGATCAAAGGCTCAAAAGACTCGGACTCGAGCCTAGTTTCCAATGAAAACTTCAGTGAAACACTTTGGCCTAGCGGTTGGGCTCTAGGCCAGGCAACATCAGCCAAAATGGCCCCAAAACTACTTCACTTATGACGTCACTCACAAAAAATCTGCAACCCCCAACCAAAAAATTTTTTTGCGAGTCCAATCTACTAGACTGGCCGATCCGTTTAAGCCCTTGAACAGCTCTCTAGAACAATCGGCGGAGGAGCTAGGGTGTTGGAAAGGCAATTGAAAACTGCTGTTTTTTAGGCGGAAATCGAAGTACGAATATATCGTATGCCGGTTCTCAAAGTGTGAAAATCTGAGATGGTGGGTTGACTTTTCCAATTGTTTTAGTTCATTTGACATAGAATGACCCATTTGGCTATCAACTAAGCCTGTATATATAGGCAATATCAGCAACACTTTTATCCCAACAAACTCTCTTGTTTGTATATAACAGCACTTGGAGATACAAAAAGCAGACACACTTCCAAAATTACTTTGATGTAAGAATCTCAACTTTGAAACATGTTATATAGTGAACCTCAGCAAACCAAAAGACCACTGAACTTTTAATTTGTATTTTTGTTGATTTGGTGGTAAAATCGATCAAATTTTCTACCTCAACAGTGAACAAGCATGTAGATTTCAATCATTGATGTCTCTATTCAATTATATGGCACTGTGGCAGTTCAGGTATATCAGCATTTCTTATATTCGGTAATGGGTGCAGGTATATGGAAATTCTACTGTGTATAAGAGCTAGGGTTTTTTTCACTGGGACATTTCAGAAATTTGTCAGAAATAGCTAAAAACGTTCTGTCATTTTTCATTATTGAACAATTTGACTGAATTCACTTAAATTTATTTGTCATTTCAAAAAATCAATTAATGGCCAACAAAGTTTAGTATATGAGGGTAAGCTTTTTCTGATGAAATGTTGTTTTTCTTATTCATTTGCAACATGTGCACTGCTGGACATGAACCAAAACTTACAAAAGAAAGATCGTGATAATCAACAAGGAACCACACAGGCAATGTCTCCATTTGCTTTGCACCCTGAGTTTGGACTGGTACATATCACCTCCACAATTTTCACATGTTCTGCAGCAGCACATTATCATTCCAACCAAAGGAACGAATATAATGAACAGAAAACCTGCCACAAGGCAGGTAATATATCCAACTTCAAACTTTGCCAACTGTAAAAGAAAATTATGCAAAAAAATTAAGCTGTTATACATACTTGCCAAGATCATTTACAAAGCCACAAAACCAAAGTTAATTTATAATCAACACCCTCGCTGCCAATGTATGATATATTCACACTTTGAAATCTCACATTGACCACTATTTTCAATTCACTTTGCAACTCCATAACTTGCAAGGCGATTGAGTTGGAGAGCTGTTCAAACCCTCAGAAGATGTGACAAGTCTTCTAGATATCTTTTTTTTTTTATTGGAAAGTTATGAATCTTGCTTTTTTGTGGGTGACGTCATAAGTGAGGTCAGTTCAGGCCATTTTTTCCATTTACTTGGCCCTGCATGCCAACCACCATAGTGAATTTTTTCAATCAATTTTTAATGAAAATTAGGCTGAAATCCAAGTCTTTTGAGCTTTGGCTTAGCTTTCTCACATTTCTGGTTCAAAAGTTATGGCCTAAAAAGAACAAATTTATTATTTCCTGATTAACATCTTGACACTCGAGCTACGAATATATTGTACCTGGATTTCGCCTGAAAAAAAGAGTTTTCAGTGTCTTGCCAAGGCCATAGCTCCTCCGCCAATTGCACCAGAAAGCTGCTCTAACCCTGAAAAGATTGGGCAAGTCTTCTAGTTTGTACTCGAAAAACAATTTTTTGGTTGGGGGTTGCGGATTTTTATTGAGTGACATCATAATAAAGTAGTTTCAGGGCTATTTTGGCTCGTGTTACCTGGCCTAGAGCCCAACCGCTAGGCCAAAGTATTTTGCTAAAGTTTTCATTGGAAACTAGGGTAGAGTCCAAGTCTTTTGAGCCTTTGATCAACGTTTTAGCGTTTCTGATTCAAAACTTATGATATAAAATAAAAAAAATAATTAATTATCTAATCAAGGGGTTAATCAAATATTTCATTTACTTCAGATCATAACTTTTCAACCCGAAACCCCAGCAGGTCATCCAAAGTACTAAAAGATTCAGATTGTAGCCTAGTTTCCAATAAAAACTTCAGGGAAATACTATATACAATCCAGCAGTTTGAGCCTAGGGCTAGGTGAAGTACGTCAAGGTGGACTAAAAGTCTTCCACCTACGACATAACTAACAAAAAATCCGCAGACGCCAACAAAAAACTTTTTTTCATTGCAAACTACATTGCCAAGTCCTTTGAGTGTTTAAACAGCTCTCTGGCACTTTTCACACCAGAGATATTCCCGTGCAAAGTCATGTGCAATCCGGCTGTTTTAGCACAAACTGTTTGATTTACACTGGACGCGAAGGTGTTAAAAAAACATTTTCAATACCAAATGGAAATATTTTAATACCATAACTGATGTTCATTTCTCTAAAAATTCATTCATGAAACACAATGCAAAAACCATCTGTTAACCCCTTCAGTCCCGCGAAAGCCCTAAATCTTGCAGAGCTTTGCGATCCTATAACTCGCCAGGTGATTGAGTTAGAGAGCTATCCAAACCATCTGCGAATTCAGCAAGTCTTGGAGTCAAAAAAGTTTTTTGTTTTCGGTGGGGGGATTTCTGGAGGTGACGTCACAGAGAAGGCATGTTTTGAAAATTTTAGCCACCTATGGCCGGCCCTGGGCCTCAACCCATTGACCCACTCTTGTGGCTCAAAGTTTTGTTGAAAACTAGATCAAAATCCACGTCTATAGAGCCTTAGATTGACTTGCTAGCATATCTGTAGCCAAAATTGTGGGTCAAAAACCTAGTTTTTGGCCTAATTCAAAACTTTTCAGAAAAGGCATAATTTGCCTTTTCAGGGCAAACTTTGGCCAGCCATAACTCAGCAGCAGATTGAGCTAGACAGCTGTTCAAACCCCGTAATGACTAGTGGCGTTTTGTAGTTTAGAATAAAAATTTTTTTAAAATTCGGTTGGGGGGTTTTGGGCCAATGGGATCATGACAGGGTCATGTTTTTTGGTTAATTATATGACGTCATCATCCGATCTCACGCACCAATATTTTGGCTTGCAGTAATTTTGGATTCTAGTGTAGGATACACGTTTTTAGAGCCCTTGATTGAGTTTCTAGCGTTTCTGGTTCAAAAGTTAGGCCAAAAAACAGCGAATTGGTACGGGGCTTTTCTCAATACTTTTGGGGGATTTCCCAAATTAATTTTAAGTTTTTTTGGCCCTAATCTTGGAACTGGGAATGCTAAAACCTATTCGGACCTTTCAAAGTCCTGAATAGTAACCAAAAAACAGCTAAACTCAAAAAAGTTGTATGTCATTTAAATGGCACCTGCGGGCCTTAAAGGGAGGTCGGGCAAAAATGCTGACGTCACCAAAAAATAACATAAACATCCTATCATTATATAAGCATTTAAAAAAAACAGACATCCTAAACTGAAACGTTTTTTATTGCAAACTACATACCTTCCCGAGTCTTTAGAGGGTTTGAACAGCTCTCTAGCTCAATCTGACGGCGAGTTATTCCCTGCGGTGAAATGCCCCTAAGAGTGACTTTTGAGAGAGCAAAATTTTGGTCAATTTTTAGTTATGAGCCATAATTTTCGCTCCCGATATGCTTGAAAGTCAAAGGCTCTGTAGACGTGGATTTTGACCTAGTTTTCAACTAAACTTTGAGTCCAAAAAATGGTCCATTGGGACAGCGCTCAGGGCCAGACAAAGATGGCCAAAATAATGCAAAAAGTGCCCTACTTGTGACGTTCCCCCCAGAAAAGCTCAAACCCAAAACAAAAAAATTTTTTTCGATTTTGACTACAAGACTTGCTGAATCCGTAGAGGGTTTGAACAGCTCTCTAGCTCAAATCACCTGGCGAGTTATAGGATTGCAATGCTCTGCAAAAAAAGTGGCGCACGTGGGACTGAAAGGGTTAAACTGTCATGAGCAGTATATGAAGTACAAAATTTCAATGACTAAATCACTACATTTGGAATTTCCATAATTTTTCAAATAGCTTATGTAATATGTACATTTTGGCAATATTAAATACTTTTTAAGGTCTTGAAAATGGACTTCATAATTCAATATTTTTAAATACGGTTTGGGCACCCTGTTTTTATTTCAACTGTTTCCCCTTAAATTTGTTAAACATTGAAAACCACATTACCAAACGCAAATGTGTCTACTGTACAAGTGAACACTAGTTCACTTTTTGTAACTACTAGATGGTTGCAAAACATGACAAACATGATGGAAATGGACATGTCAAGAGCAAAACAACATGAATCACAAACTACGCTTATTTACAAATTGACAACATACATCAAGCCAATACTGCACCTCATATCCAAAATACAAGTGTCTAGGCAGGAACTGGTAAAAAATATAATTGTTTCAAGACAGAATATTGCAGAACTACCAAAGACAAGCTGTTTTTTTTCAGTCATAGAACCAAACGTTTTTTTCAAAGTTGTTTCAGTCAGAATGTTTGAAAATATAAGCTAAAAACACAGTTACGGCAAGTTTTAATACAAATGTGAGACTTGACCAAAATGTTTCAGTGATCAAATGTCTAAGCAAAAATGACCCAAATGTTTCAGTGAAAATTAAACAGCAGACAACTACAGTTAATTGCATATTGGTTAAACACATTTTTAAACTGCTTTATCAATAGGGTTCTGGAATCCCAAATAAAAACCATTCATATCTGAACAAAATAGTCCAGTTAATTGGATAACATTTAATCGCATAAACCAGATAGTCGCATAGAAAATTTGTTTTCACTTGTGGATTTGTATCACCTGATCACATATATTACTTCAAAGAAGGGTGAAGTGCAATGCACAGATGGAAGCTTTTGTGCCATTAACTCCATTACGCAACTGTCCCTAAGGATGGCCAGAAAACCACTTTGTCTTTGGCAGAAATGCTAAAATCAACAGGTTCAAAACTCTAGCAGTGAATTTCCAGATTCAACGATTAGACAAGAACTCTGTTTTAACAACATCAGAGCCGATGTACGAGAACATCATAATTTGAAATCACACATTGAGCCACTATTTTCATGACACTTTGTAACTCCATAAGTTGCCAGTCAATTTGTGTCTGCTCGCCAGTCAATTTGTGTCTGCTCACTTCGTGTCTGCTCACAAACAAATAAATTAAATTAAATTGTGCAAGAGAGCAGTACAAACCCTCTAAAAATGCAAGAAATCTTCTAGCTTGCAACGAAAATAGTTTAGGTTTTGGACTTTTTGTGGGTGACGTCATAAGTGATATACGTTTACGCCTTTTTGGCCAAGGTCCCCAGGCACTGGGTCCCAACGGCAAAAAGGAAACATTTTGTTCAAATTTGTATTGAAAACTAGGCTAAAATCGAAGTCTTCTGAGCCCTTCATTGGCTTGTTCTAGCTTTTCTGGTTCAAAAGTTATAGCCAAAAAAAGATGGGTAAAATATCTCTTACCCAAACTTGTTTTTCTACCCAAATTTTGTGTTTGGCCAATCAAAGCCCAAGATTCCAATAAAAACCTGAGTCAAAAATTTGTTCTTGTGGATAGGCCCAGGGCCCGATGACCTCAGGGAAAAATGCCTAAATCTACCCCACTTATGTTACCCACAAAAAATCTAAAATCCAAAACTTTCAATTTTTTAAAAATCCAAACTAGAAGACTTGCCATATTTTTTGAGGGTTTGAACGACTTTCTAGCTCAATGGTCTAGCAAGTTATGGTGGTGCAAAGAAATGCGGCTCATGTGGAATTTCTAAGTACAAGTATACCGTACACTGGCTTCCAACGTGTAAAAGAAAAATCCAGGGTAGCTTTCAGACATAAGCATATTCACAACTGCATTACACAGTCTGAAGCAAGCTATAGAAACAGAAAACCTTCCATGACTATTACAGATGATTATTGTATCACACTTAAGCAGTATGCACAATAAAGATAGCACACAATGCACACTGCTGCAGCAACTTTTAATTTCGTTTCATTTGATGACAGTTGGTTCCCCACTCACTGCAAGATTTCAGAATTTAAAATGTCAATACCAAGGGAAATTTAGAATTTCTAGAAACACCTATATATGTTATATATCTTGCAGTTCTAGATATCTCCATGTTTGCCATCAAGCTACCAAATATAAGAGGTGTCAGGTAGCAAACATGTGAAAGAAGTAGTGCTAGGTAGTAAACATGCAGATACTTGACTGACACAGATAATCACATACATAATTTCAGTTAAAAGCATAAATGCTGAGCAAATCACCTACGCGATTAACTGGATTCATCTGCATTGCATCAAATGCAAATTCACATTTAGCTGATTGCTTACCATTTCTTTTTCCAGAACAGTCTAGATTAGGGGTGTACAACTGTTTGCTATTGTCGGCCGCATTACTATTATTTATATGAAGTACGGCCGCCAATGAGTTTGGGTTTTATTTATGAGATACATTTATAGGTTTTATCTGGTATATGTCATTTACTTGTGCCTAAAAGTATAATAAACTGTCAAATATTTTAACAATTTTTTAACGAAATCACACATTGTGTCAACTGATTTTCTTGCCTTGCAATTGTTTTGCTTCAATATACACCAGCACGGCTGCCAAATCTTATATTTTAATTACAATATGCCGACGGCTGCAAATTTCATTATCGAAGGCCGCATGCGGCCGTAGGTTGTGCACTGTTGCTCTAGATCAGCTATGTCCAACCCAAAAAGTATGTCAATATTTTGATCAGGGCCACACATTGAATGGCTTACTTTGATCTTAGCAAACTAAATTTACCTTAAACTAATATACTGAAAGTGTTCGAATTTGAATTGCAATGGGAACAGACGTGATACAGTGGCACGGAGTACCACCTGCATCAAAAAAGTAAAATGAAAGATTATCAACATAAGGACAGGTGGTCAGCATATAGAATATTTTTACTGCAGTGAAAACCAACTGGGCCGCATAAAACCCTCGACATGTGGCTCGCGGGTTGGACATAGCTGCTCTAGATCAAGTTTTTTTAACTTTTCATGGTTTGTACCCTTTCAGAGGCACTCAACACCCATGTTCCCCTGTTTCACCAAAAATACATGTTTTAATACAAATACGTTGTTAGTATGTGCAGAGAAAAATGTGCAAAGGTTTCTTGATTGCACCATAGGGGTCACAGTGTGGTGGCTGAGAAACCTTGATCCAGAAATAAACAAGAGTTATTAGCAACGGCAACAGTAAAAAACAACTCTAGCTAGCGACCCACTGAGGATTTTATGTGAAGCAATGTATCACCAGCAAATTACCAAACAAATTAACTCACCACTTGCCATTGTTTTAAAAGAGCATTCACAAAATCACCAGACCCAAGATTCAGGATGATGTCATAAATAAACTCTGAGCAAAAATATAAAATAAAGCATTATATTTTTCTATGCAAAACATGGAGGTCTGAGCAAAACATGGCCAATTCACAACCTTGAAAATAAATAGATACATGCCATCACTGTTTGCTAATTATTTTGTATTTTTTAGTGGAAATAACATAATCTAAATATTAACACTTTGAGAGTCGGGATACGATTATCTGTACCAGCAGTTGTCAGTTGCCTTACCAACACCCTAGCTCCTCCGCCGATTGCGCTAGAGAGCTGTTCAAGGGCTTAAATGAATCGGACAGTCTTCTAGTCTGCATTCGAAAAAAAATTTTTTGGTTGGGGGTTGCAGATTTTGTGTGAGTGACATCATAAGTGAAGTAGTTTTTGGGCCATTTTGGCTCGTGTTGCCTGGCATAGGGCCCAACTACTAGGCCAAAGTATTTTGCTGAAGTTTTCATTGCAAATTAGGATTGAGTCCAAGTCTTTTGAGCCTTTGATCAACTTTCTAGCATTTCTGGTTCAAAAGTTATGATCTAAAATAAACAAATTAATTGATTATCTAATTAACTAATTAGTCAAAAGACTTTATTAACTTATATCCTAACTTTTGAACCCGAAACGTTAGCAGGTCATCGAAAGTATCAAAAGACTCGGATTGTAGCCTAGTTTCCAGTAAAAACTTCAGCGAAATACTACCATGTAACGGTTGGCACCAAGGGCCAGGTGAAGTTGGCCAAAAAGTCCTCCAATTATGGCGTCATTCACAAAAAACCTGCATCCCCGAAGCAAAAATTTTTTTTCGAGTGTTTTTCGACTCAAATAGGTTTTAATTACTTTTAGGCTAGAAAAACTCCTTTTTCCAGATGTCACGGTAAGAGGAATGGTCAAGCAAATCCCAAGGCAATAAACAAATTAGGGAAAGAAGCTGCTTTATCAGATCTCTACATATCTAGTCATTTTGCGCTTTGAGAAATGGCATCTCAAACAACAATACTGTTGCTAGCCTAAGTCAAACATTTTGGCCCCCCAAAATTTTTGGCTGGATATGCCTTTGCTATCGAACCATAAGTTGTAGCAACTATTTAAAACTTGACCTGCCAAGTACGAAACTAGAGCTCGACCAACAAGTTTTTTTTTGGCCGATACTGACACCGATGTTTTTCAATTTTCATTGCCGATATCCGATGTCGATATTTTTGTATTACTCAAGCAGTATCTATTTTGCCTCATGAAGCAAAATAACCACTCTTGGAGCTATTTTGTTTTCAACCAAACATTTTCAAACTACAGCTGAAAGACATTACAGTGCATTCATTCTTCAGGCCACATAAACAAAGAAAATAATTTCACAAGTTAAAATTATTTTACGAGGCAAGATATACACTCCTGTTATGCCTTGTGAGGCAAAATATAAACTCCTGAAGCTATTTTGCCACCAGCCGAACATGATTGGCTGAACTGGTCACATGACAAGTTTGGACAGTGTGACTGCCTTAGTTGAAGTATGTACTTTCCATGATGGGTGTAAGCAAGGAATCAATCAGCAAATTTTTAATAGGAAATCGATTTCACGCAAAATTATGATGAGTGTGACATCTGTAAATGGGTCAGTCTGATAGACAAGTAATGTTATGCTTTCAGTGCTGGCAAGCTGTTAGCAGCTTCTTTCTTGCATTGTGTGAACTATAGGCTAAACCTAAACCCTTGTTTATCTAAGCATTATACTTGTCACGTGAAGGATGGTTTAATCTGTTGTGCCTACTGCAGTCCATAGCAATTTCTAAGGCTCACAGTAGTCTAACTCTAAATTAAAAAATGCACAAACAGCAAACATATGTTGCGTCTAAGTAGGTTTACTCCTTGTGTAGACATCTGTGCCTATGCTTAGATGTCATAAGTAAAAAAATACATGTCGCTATAAAACCATCACTTCACTGCGATGAAGAACCGTAAAACATCGAATTCTGCGCAAACCTGGGTTCTGCTCACTGTGACGTAGGCACTTTTTTGATGCACGCTGAGCGCAAGTCTGTCTAGCCAAGAAAGACTTTGTTAAAATACACAACCAACACAACAGCACATGACCTAGTTTGTTCGCAGACAAACATGTGTTTACCGTGCTATTGCAACCTCTTCAGTGATGTTGCATTGATTGTGTGATTCACCACGAACAGGATGTGCGTGAAGAATAACACCATTATATATGTAGTGCAAGCAAGCAATAGTAAGAGAGATTATGAGCACAATCTCTATTGTTGCTTGCTGCCACGGTGCAAAGCTTTGCGCACATGCCGCTCGGGATTTCTGATCGCAACAGTGCCAAAACCTATGCGCGAAT
>Ga0210059_1004094_pt1 | contig 23482 bp, 12 predicted proteins | sample Ectturendosymbi2_FD_188042 | JGI IMG/M metagenome (GOLD analysis project Ga0210059, IMG submission 188042) | Ecteinascidia turbinata endosymbiont from Florida, USA - Sample 2 (SPAdes) (version 2) | ecosystem: Host-associated > Tunicates > Ascidians > Unclassified | place: Key West, Florida...
AGATTATAAAATGTTATCTTTTCACCTTTCAATAAATGTAATCATCATTGTGGTATCATTTAAAATCCTGGATTTGTGCCCAATCGCTTTGTTTCAACAATTGTGAAACACCCTGTACGTACAAACTCGTACATTGTTCCCGACGACGTTTTGTTTCAATGTTACAATGAAAGCTTGTGCTGTGGAGGTTGGCATCTCACCGGTTTCCTCAACTTTCTAATTACTTGATATTGGATTGACAAAAATATTTTATGATTTTGCTGAAAAAGAGAGCTAGTTAAATCAGAACTAATAACGAAAACACATTTGATCTACATCACCATCTTTAATATTTTTAAAAGTAGAATAGACAATGCGACCACCAATTTAGACACATTTTGTAAATGAGTATTTTAATGTGAGGATGAAACGGTCTTCATGGTCATGTAAGAAATAAAGAGGGCGAAAAATTTGTTTCAAACATTATTTTTTTCAGTAATTATTACCCCAGTTTTCGAAATGGTGTGTTGTGTACCGTAATTAAATTGTAAAAATGCTTGCGCAAGTTTCAATCCGAATCATCCGGTAGAAAGCTTAAATATGGCAATGCCTAAAAAATGCAATGCTTGAAATGCTTCAAAAGACAAACAATTCCCTAAGGGCTTAATTTTACAGTTGTATTAATGTTACTCTCACAGTTCAAAGGCATTAAAATTAGCTACCGTTGATGTACCTTTACAGTTTACCGTTCTGCGAAAAATGGCAGCACAGGCTTAGATTTACAAGCACTGAACCGAAAGGAAAACACACAGATGTACAAACCCTATCGCGTTGTTTACGATTGGTAGTTTTAAGCGTTTAAACTTTTAAAAATATTGCCTGCTCGCCATTGCTGGTGTGGCGGTGTAGATTCTTGGTAAACTTGCTCATTTTGGCATCTTCCAATATAATTTTTCGGTGTAATTTAACGTCTTCTTATATAATTTCTGGATACCTTTGAACAATTATCACCACAATTACGAAAATATTTTATCAACGCTTTGCAGAAAACCACTATCGAGCAAAATAGAATAAAGTAATCCTACAGACACGGGAAGTCTTTGTTTTCAAGAAACATGATCAGATGATGAACAACTTCATGCATGTCCTGCTTCACATTACTGATAAGACAGTAGTGTAGGAGCAGGGGGTGATGGTGATGAAAGCGCACCCCTAAAAGTTTTGATTTGTCAAAAATTTGAGCAAAATCTCAAAACAATTGAACATAGCAGCTTCGACATTTTAACACCATGAATGAAATTATATTTCCTTGTTATTGAGTGTATAAATAGAAGTTTATTGTGCTATAGAAAACATATTAAATATATATAAAATCAACAAAAGTTTAATAGTAACTTAGTTTCGTAGTTTGTGAGAGTTGATGAATAACTAACTTGAAAGTTTTGGCGAAAGAAAGCATTTCATTTATGCACTTTAGTAATTGTACACTGGCGGATTAGAGTATATTGCAGGGTGTCTACTTCGTTTTAGTAGAGTCTATGACAGGCAAGTACCGAAAAGCTTTTGTATTTAATTTTAACTAAATGTTTGAATGAACACGTTTTGCCATAGAGTTTGTTGTATGTTGCATATATTTGCAGTTGAACAGACAATGTTGTGCGACTCATGGCGTAGTCATAATATAAATAATATGATACATTCCAAGTAAATATGATATAAATAATATGATACATTCCAATAAATAATGCGATATAAATAATATGATACATTCCAAGTAAGTTTTTAGGCTTCAACATTTGAATGTAGTTTAGCAAGACGTTTTGGTTTTGTTTTGTTTGTCGCAGTTGGGTCTGCGCGGATTTATCATTGCAGTCTTGAGGTTGTTTACTTCCTCTGACCTTGTGTTGGCCTTTCAACGTTTCACACCTGATAGCATTGCAGATGATAGGACTGACGATGCGTAGTGTTACGTGAAATCGATTTCCTATTAAAAATTTGTGTTTGTTTCCTTGCTGCTTTCACTTGTGGAGTGAATTTACTTGAACGATACATTCCTGTGATGCCACATATATGACATGTATGTCTTCAGATAAGGAAGCAGCTTTAGGTATATCTCAGCTACGTGTGAGGTTCCTTGCTGACAGCATCAGCTGGAATGTGAATTGAAAACGTGAGAATTGGGAGGCAAATGCTCAGGAAAAAATAACCAACTGGCTTTTGATAAAGTTCTTGCACAGCCAGAAATCGAGCATCTCGGTGTCTTGCTTCTGTTCAACAGTGTCACAACGTTTTATACAAATCCGTATAGTGAGATTGATGTTTTTTCTCTAAACTTGCAATGGGGTATTAAACACTTGATTGAAATTCTACCATTATTAGTGGCGTTAAAAGTATTTTGGGGGAATATGTTTTTAGGCCAAATATAAATGTATCATGCGATTATGAGATTGTTTTACAAGATATTCAGCATAGTCAACGAAGGTTGGAGTAATAACATGGCAAATGCTTATCACTGACATCTTGTTTTTGAATTGTCCTTTCAGTGATATACAGGTAACTGCACAACCTTTGTCTGGAAAGGTGATTGCCATTTCCCTGTTTAATCGACTCCTATCATGGGATTTGGGTTGTCACATGTTAATGCAAGAAGAACCATTCTACTTTAGACTTTAAGGGAATCAGCTGAAAGACCTTCAGCATTTCCTGCCGTAGCATTAAATACGCTCTTCCTCCACAGGAAGCCGATAGTGAACAGCCAAACATTGTTACAGTTTTGCAAACATGGCAAGCGACTGTATCTGCAGTATGCAAATCCTCCTCAGAGTTTTGTTCCTCTGCAGTATCGCAGCAACTGTAAAAGGCCTAAAAAATGGAGCACCACCTGGATCTTGCACAGACATGATGCCACGGCATATAAATAGAACTGGTGGAGGAATGTTACACGCTCAGACAGGGAATTCACCATATTCGATCATGACGAGCGCGATGGAGTACAACAAGACAACCTCCATTCGCGGTATGTCAGCTTTAATTCTTTTTAATGTACTCCCAGTTACAATGCTCCTCCTATCTCAGTGTCTTATTACTGGTTTTATAGCGAAAGTACTTTAACCCTGCTCAGGTAACCTCTAAAGACAAACACCGTTGTTGTCCAAAAATGGGCAGATTTTGTTCATTCGCTGATACTGGACTAACTGACAGGTTCAGAGGTGCGCGCGGGTTTTTGTACAACTTAGCAAGTCTTCTCAAGCTCATCCGATCAGATAAGAGTAACGTGTTGATTTTGGAAAAAATTTGATATGATGAAGAAACAAAGCAATTTTCCAAACAAAAATGTGGGAAGTGCTCTTAACAAATGAACGAAAAAGTAAAGAAAAATGCAAAAATTATGCCGGTAGACGTCATTGGTGGTCGGTTTGAGGTGTAAACAGAACCTCACTTCAAGCTTATGGTTCTATCCGCAACAATAGTAAAGTAGGTTGAGACATGAAATTTTGTATTTTCATTGCAATTTTCAGTCACATTAATCAACCTTGCCCAAAATGGGCAAATTTTTTTACGAAAATCAGGCACATAAGGTTAACTTGCCCAAAATGGGCAAATGCTTTGCGACAATTGTTGTGCAATCACACTGATCGCGGAACTGCGATTGACTTTCGTGTCTCACATACGGCCAGTCCCGTCGCCACAGGGGGGATTTGGTGGGCTAAGCCCACCCAAACAATGCACCAAGCCCCCCCAGATTGCAATGCGGAAACTATAAATTGGTGGAGTTTTGTCTATTTGTACAATGTCAAGGCATTAACAAGGAAACCAAAAACTCACTCTAACCACGACGTGGGGTGATTTTCACCCGAACTCACACTAACCATAATGTCAGGTTATTTTCACCCGAATTCACAATCAACCATAACGTCGGGTGATTTTCACCTAGGGACCACGTGGCCAGCGCCACTCCTGTCTAGGTGGAAATCACACGGGGTTGGTATTCCAGGGATGTGAGTAATCTTTGCAGAAAACTTGAAAGTGATCAATGCAGACACGTGCTACCCATCGTTGGCAGATGGCACGTGAACCTCGTTTTGTTCTGTTTTGGTGGTGGACAGGTTCCAAAGCGTTGTCTGGTGTCAAAGTTCATGTCCTAAATAAAATCCTTTGGCCTTTTACCACAAGTGCACGCACAACAAGGAGCAAGCCTTTTTGTGTCTAAGCCAGAGTTCCAGAAACTTCAATTAGGTGAAGAGAAGCACAAGGTTCATCATGTTCTCAATAAAATGCTTTGACCTTTCAGCACAAGTGGACACGGTAGAGATGGCACGAGCTGCTAACAGTCCAGCCTTCGGGCCGTCCGCTAGAGGTTTTGAAACAGTCCGCTAGCAATTGTTTTAACGATGACGTCATTCCGGGCCGGTACGGGCCGCTGCAATCTGTTCGCCGAAAATTTTTGTTTATTGCAAATTTCAAAATCTAACAACAAATTTTTTTGCTGCTGTTCTTTCCATTTTACCGTTCTGTCAAAGTTCCGTTTCACTTGTTTCAACGCAAATCAGTGAATCATGTTAGGAATCAATCAAAGCAACCAACACTTTCATTTATACTCTGTCGCCGAGGTTTAGGCTTAGGACAAGTATTCCCAAACTTTATCCGGCCATGTGCCCCTTCAACATGTCGTCATACGAGCATGTACACCTAAAATTTCTTATGACAAAAACGTGGAGCATGATAACAACAATATATTTACCAATAAACATCTACTGATTTTGAAAATAATATGCATTGATGTTGACCTATGTATAAATACGAGTATTTCGAAATGAATAATAAGCAAACATAGGTTTTCCCTTCCATTGCTACCATCAAATGTGCCCTTTCAGATAGGAAAATCCACCACTAGGGGTACATGCACCCCAGGTTGTAAACCCTTGGTTTATGAAATAAACCACGAAATAACTTTGGCAAAGAATTTGTTTCGGATGGAGTCGAAGCTGCCTATATCCATCGTACAACTTTTTTCATTTGTAAGTACTTAAAAATCTGCGTTAGATAGTTACTGGGAACTGTAACTTTTCCCGTCACCAGCGCTTCGTGCGAGATAAGTTTTCAAAAATGAAATCAGTGAAAGCATTTCCCAGAAATTCCATGACCAGTGAAAGATTTGGTAACATTGATTTACTTTCAGTTGAAAGGTACTGAGACACAGATTTAGGTTAGGGTTTAAGGCAGGGTCACCAAAATTTTTGAAACTCAGAGCTGCTTCTTGGTACAGATTCATGCAAAGGGCTACCAGTTTGATACACAGGCTTCTGAAATAAAAATTTGCATAATTTGTCTTCATATGATGTTATCATTAATAATAAAAATTAAAGATATTCATCATTGCAAAGAAACTGATCATGTTTGTGCTATTGTCAGAACAGGCCATGGGCAAGCCACAGGCCACATGGTCCATACGGGCGACCTGGTTCCCGCGGGCACCATGTTGGTGACCCAGGTTTAGGTTCAGTACGTTACTAGCAAGTGCAATGCAGCCTAGGGCACTCTTGTCATGTGTTAGTGTCATGTTACAGGCGACGGGCAAATAAGTTTTCAAAAGTGAAGGGCCTTCACTGAAGGCCCCCTGGCGGACCTATAGCCACTGCCTTAAGACTGCATGACTGGTTTTAATAAGGCAATGAACTGAAAACTTGTTGTTACTTTGAATTTGAGATTACTTTATAGGTAGTCTATTTTACCGCCAAGATGCTGGAGGCAACAGATCGGGTGGAGCTGTCGTGCCGTCAGTCGAACAGTCGGTCTCATGGCATGATGCAATACGAATAAAAAATTCAGTGTGGCACACAATCGCCGTGCTGCTCGTAGCGTAACGGTTATACTTCACGTCTGGTATGCCTTTGCTTTTCGGTTCGACTCTCACTTTGGCGACATTCATTTTTTTTCTTTTTTCAAAAATTTAGGGTTAGCGTTAGGGTTTAGGGTTACGGTTAGTGTTAGAGTTTAGTGTCACGGTTTAGGGTTAGCGTTAAGATTACTGTTAGGGTTTAGGGTTAGCATTAGGCTTCATGCTAGGGTTAGCATTAGGTTAGGGCCAGAGCCGGAGGAAGGGCACCACGTACTCCCCCACCAGGGGGGTCCCGGGCAGAAAGGGGACCCTAAATGTGACTGAGTACCTTTGTTACGGCATATAGAGACACCAGAACTGAACTCACCAAGAAATGATTTCACACATTTCCACTTTCAATATTCATATTTATCTAATACGTCAAAGAAAATAGCTTCGTTGTCAGCATTTGTCTTGGTAAGCTGGCTGTTGTGCCAGCAAAGTTTGCTTCATCCGCGTTGATTGTTAGCATTTTTAGTATAGCCTAGCAAAAATTATTCAGGAAAATTAAGTTGTAAAGAAGTTGCGTAGGTAGAGGTTTTAGCCAGGGTGGGAAACGTAGCTGAAAGAGGCCCACTGGCCACCGTAGGGGTCCCTCTCCAACATTCAGAAAAAAGTTTAGAAATAAAAGTGTATCCGGTTGTGGGTTTCTATATACTAAAACTTGAAATAACGGGAAAACAAAAGTCTAAAAACTTCCGAAACACGCAATAAACAATAACTTACTGAAAACCACAAAAGTACTCACTATCGAAATATAAGAAAAATGGATTTTTGCACCCTTGTATATCCATCAATCATACCACTGTTGTAGACCTGTGTTGTATCCTTTCACTGTACTGTACAAGAACATGCAATACCCGGTTCAGACCTATAATCATATAAAATCGTATTTGTAGCCCGCGCCTCTGTTATGCAATGTATCTTGCATCAGAGTTGTCCAATGAAAACTCGAAAATCTGTGCCAATGAAATATCCACTTATTTAACCATTAACACTGTGCCCAGTGGTGGACCTCAGCCCAATTATGGGCCATTCAGTACTTTTTTTTGGGCGGCAAAATACTTGTTGTGGGCAGTGTTTGCTGTGCTGGTTGCGTGGGATCAAACATAGGCTACTGTAACAACTATATAAACAGTGCTTTTCAACCTGTGCGACGGTACGCACTGGTGCGGATGAGAAAACCTTGTGGTGCGGATGACAAACACGGTGCGGATGACTGGACGAGTGCGGATGAAAAAAACCTGTTGCGTTGTTATAAACATACTGTATTTTAAACAGCCTCTCGTTATTGAATCACACTTTTGTTTTTTCATAAAACATGGTTCTGCGCACAACGAAAAAGTGGCAGACATTGCGCTCTTATCTCGATAGTTTGAACATCTCTACAGAGAAATATATGAGAAATTACGGAAAACCACAACGAAACTTTCTATCTGCTTGTTCCGTTGTTACGTCTTCATGGAAACAAAAGATGTGCAACTGCAGGGCAAACATGTATTGTAAGCCAGTGTTGTCAACTGGCATAGAATATAATAGGCTTCAAGATTAACTGACAGCAATAATTCATCAAGAATTCTTCAATAGAAAACTTTACAGTAATGAAAATAGAAAACATCGCCACAGTGTAACTTGGTCAACAATTTTCCTGTCTTGGGTTTCCCAAATCCGAAACTATGCAAATACACACACCAGCGCGCAAAATGTTTACGCACTCCATCAATAATGGATTTGAATCTACATAAAAAGCCAACAAATCTCGTCATCTCCAATTTTCAGTGAAGCAATGTGGGCTCCGTAAAAGAACCTACCGGGTTATCCCCCCGATTTCCATTTAATTGTCTTACAGAGAAAACGAAAGAAAAGCAAAGAGGTTATATAATTCTCTTTTGATTCCTAATTGTTTTACTGCAGGTAACGTTAGTTTTCACCAATCGTAGTTGCGCCCTAATGAAAATAAACGCAATGTTTTGTTTGAAATTTAGCAAATATTGCCATTTGCAATGCGTAAAACGTGAGAAGTTTATTCGAACATTCCAATTCAATTCGATAAAAGGAAGTACAAGCCCAAAAGCAGAGGATTGTGTTGCTACTTATCTTTTATTTCCCTCCAGTATGGATCTCGGGTGGCACCGCCGTCACAGCGGGTTACAAAGGTATGCTCTTGCAAGCGCGCACCGTTGGTGGAAACGCTCCAGTTGGAACTTGGAAAAGCACTCCTTTGTACACCAAACGTATTCAGTGTTCAGCAGCGAATGATTCCGTGACTCATTCTGAAACGAAGAACGTCAAGAACGATTCCACCGTTTTCGAATGGATGCCCAGTGGAAATCACTATAATGTTCAGTTTGTGTACGTAGTGTTCCTTGTTTGTTATGAAGCTATTAGTTGAAGGACCTCAACTTTAATAAAATTGATTTGCGGAGCTTTTTCCATTATTGTTTGTAAATGTTGTATCTTTTTTTCTCTCCCTGCGAAGTCGAGAATATTTAAGAATATTTACAAAGCTCAGTAAAGCAGTTGTGGACTAAAACAATAAGCAAGAATGCAATTTCACATTCAGTCTTCCAATGAGTTATACTGCAGTGTTTCCGGGTTGAATTTTCACTTCGATTTGCAAGAAGTTTGTATTACGGTTTGTGCAAAAAATTTTTTATGAAAACCACTGGCTTTGTGTAGCTGAGGCCACGTACAAAAAAATTTAACTTAAGTCAAGCAACCTTTACATTGCATTGTGCCGTGGTTTTACTCCGAATGTTTCCCGCAAACAAACCCGAAACATATGAATCCATTCAAAATAAACTACCAAGTAAAATTTGATAATTTAAGGCGGGAATCCCGCAAAAATCAGTGATCTATTTTTCCCTTTACTGCAGAATCGTCACCACGTAACCATTGTTTCCGAACAGTTGTCAACCGAGAAAGGGTATCGCCCCTAGACCTCCCTGAGTTTATCAGTAACTGACTTTTCCCCCAAAACACTTAACTATATCTTCAAGATCAGGCATTGCACGCTTGAATCGTTTTTCCATATTCGGTGGAATGTAGTAGCAGTATACAGTGATGTAATTTTTGAGAAGTATAGAGACAAGGTTTGATAGCGAGTTTTTACATGTAACCTCTTCATCGTATGAGCAATTCTCCCCTTCCGCTTCTAGGCCGCACTAGATCTTGGGGAAAGTATATATTCAATTGTCTCGTCGACTACTAGCACCGTGTATCTAAATTTTACAAAAGGTAACACATGTTTTACCCGGAGGTATGGATATTAGGGGAGGCGTATGAGGCTGTCGCCTCGGGCCACCCTTTTACAAAAATGTGCCCAACCTTTGAGAGTTTCACACTTAGTTCTTGCATTGTTTTGTTGAAAAGCTTAAGAACCACTCTAAAGCCACGTTTAAATAAGCTCTGAAGCAGGTCATATGTCTTTCAAAATAAAGCAAACGTTATGTGCAAATGTGACAAAGGGGGGCACCCACCAAATTTATTGTGAACTTTTGGGGGTCCTTTCTGAGAGTTTGCCTCGGGCGCATAAATTCTAACACCCACCCTTGTATACTCATTCGGATCATCATTTTACACGGCAAACTGCGATCACCAGTATGCCACAGTGCTTGAGAAGCGAGCTTACGTGAGACGCCATTACGAATTTGCGGTCATCGAACCTGAAACGCTTCCGAAAACAATTAACGCAATTCAAGCGTGTCGAATAAGTTCAAGTATGTCGAATCAATTCAGTCATGTCAATGGGAAGCCGGTTTTCTCGCAAAACTCTTATTCACCTCACCTGAACATAACAACAATTCAGATTAAACAAACTAAAGCCAAATGTTTTTTGGATGTGCCAGACACCTACCGTGTTTTAGTCTTGCCCTGTCAAGAGCAGGATCAGGGTCGTAGTTAATAAAAAGCGATTTCATTCAAGATCCAACGTTTGAGACGTGGGATATTATATCAAAAGGCAGAAACATAAATATGTTTTTTTATATCTCGCTTGTTTCTCCTCGAGAATATTTTAGTCAGAACGGTTTTGCGAACTAAAATGATTTTCATTTGAAAGCCATGATCATAAACAGAGTCATTTATGATTTTATGCTGTCAAAACTAGGACTAGGAAAACTTTATAGTGTTCAAAAAGAACATTTAGGCCATCGTGGAAGTATAACCTCATTGGATGTGGATGAAAATCTTTGCATTCAAACTAGATATTTAATTTTATCCTGATTCAGACATTTTTGGTTTCTATATTAAGAAGTAAAGGTTATTATACCAAATAATTCTAATTGAGTTCCTGGTAGGAAGTTTTATAAACTGCGTATATTGTTTACTCTAAACTAAGTGCGATCGTATCCACCAGGAAACATTAAGTTAGAGCTTTAGTTACCAAGGATTGTTGATTGATGGCGCATTGCTTCGCAGCAGAAGGCTGTCGCAGCATTAACAAGCGGATTGAAACAGCGCAGCTTTTGCAAGGCTTTCATGAGGCAACAATATTAATTAAGTTTATCTTATTACAATCTCGCAATTCTCATGAACAACAAAACAACAGTGCCACTAGTTGGAAACAAGAAATCCCGAAGGGAGTTCAATGCATGCAGGGATCAAAAAAGCCAGATTTAAAATGTGGACCAGTTAAAATCTTATCACTGTGGTTTTGAATTTATAGAAATATGAAAGGCTTGAGACCATACCATACCTGCGTCTCAACGTAATTTCGGTGGGTCTCTAAATACCGACCTGCTCTGCCAATGATCGGCACATAAACGTTTTGATAGGCCAAACTGTTGTTTCAGACGTAAGGCACAGCATTGAAGAACCTATTTCAAACTTATGCTTTATTCAGTTACCTGTTACATAACAATACTATGTAAATGTCATAAACCGTATAATGACAAAACAATGCTTTCTTAACGTCAAACAACCAATGTTTCATAGCTGTTACATAACTTATGTCTTAGCCCACGCAACCGGCGCATGACTGTAGCTATTACGTACCACGCGGTCCATAACAGATAAGGCCCACAGTTTGCCGACCACCATGCTATGCAAAAAGACTTAAATCAGCTTCAAAGTTTAATTTGTAATTTAACCGCATTCAAGCAACATAAAACACTAGCCCTGGGTGAGATTATACGCTCGACATGTGCTCTTATCTGTGTTTTCGATCGATTCACCAGTGTGGAGAGCAAAAGTTGGGGAAGGTTTAATTACGTTCGATACCTAATTTTGATAAAAGGTCGTTGGTAAGAAAGACTGACTTTTACAAGGAAAAGCTATTAGTGTCAGTTCAATTGTCGTGCCCCTTAAAAAGAGTGAATTTGTTGTGCTGAAGAAGTCTATCTATCCTTATCTGTTGGCAACAAGCTTTAGGAACCACTTTGCCCCTAATTAGACATTTCCTCTCAGTTCCCATTGTTTAGAAACACACAAATTGCGGATTGAAGTACAGTAAAAAGCTCGTTTCAGGTCGAAGTTGATTGCTGAACAATACAAGTTGTTAAGTTTGGTTGACAATGCAAGTTATTTTCCCAAGAACAACCGATACAAAACTCCTTAAAAACCCTTTAACGTGTTTGATCTCGCAAGCCACCAAAATAGCTCGCACGGGCTTTGAAGGAAAAGCAGCAATGAGTAATTCATTTTCTACCTCTTTAAGTGTGCATTGCGTGGTCAATCGGATATTCGTTAAAACTGCGAGATAACGTTTTCTGAGGCGCAATTGAGTTGGTGACAAAGTCTGACGTATTTTTTGCTGCAACAAAGAAAGTATACTTCAAACCTATTTAAATACGTGCTGATTATGCCTACTTGGTATAGATGCTAAACGTAAGCTACTCTGATAGAATCTCAGTGAGTGTCTGACTCTTTGCTGGGAAAGCATTTCTTTAGACAGACAACGTTCGTTTCAACGCGACACACAATAGTGTATCATCAAAATTTCTAAATTTACACATAAAAGACCCACATTGCAAACAGAGAAGTGAGTTTTAATTTAAAACAGATTTTCACTTTTCTTGTCACTGCGGTAAACTATCGTTCGGTTTAAGCGAAAGCTTCCAACAAATTGATGCGTTCATCGTCGATATTTTTATTCTCAGGGCAACTGTTTCGCAAAACCGCAGGGTATTCTGGGTGATGTTGAAATCCAACACGGTAAAGTACAACTCGTGCGGCAGAGTGATGCCTCCTCTGTTGATGCTATGCCTTTCCGTGCTGATGCACTTTGTGGAACTGTGATGGGACTTGACCAGCCCATGACGCCCTGAAACAAGGCGGCGCCTCACTGCGTGGACAAAATTGTGATGTATTAATTTGCACAACACGCATTATTAATCCAAGTTAGCGCAAAAGTTCGTAGGAGCTAACTTTTTTGTACAGATTTGACATCGTGCCTTTTGATCTCATGCTTTGATATTACTAAACCGTTTCCAGTGGCGTAACTACAGAAATTTAATTCTGGGGAAAAACATAGCTGAAGGGGGCCCACTGGCCACTGTAGGGGATCTGTAGCCCACACTCAGAAAAAAAAACTTGAGAAATGATGGTGAATCCGGATCTGGATAGCTGTATTAAATCACCAGGAAATGTTCCGAAAAACGCGAAAAACAACAACCTATTGAAAACCAACAGAATTTTAAAAGCAAAGTGTACGGTAAGAGGGGCCCGGTTTTTACATCAATCTTGCCACAGGGGGCGATTTCCCCCCTGTCTCCCCGTCAGCTACGCTACTTCCCGTTTCAAGCCTCTGAGGCATAACTCAAAGCACATTGGTCATGCGTAAGTATGCAAGTGTTGCGTGACGGTTTTGCATATTGATTTGCGTCGTTTACGTGTGGTGAAGACTCCTGTGTGAAAGTAACTCCGCATTTGTATTAGTCTGCATAGTGGACCCGTCAAACTGATCGTTCAAGCGCATGTTGCGATTTGGGATTGGTTCTCCAACGCTAACATCTTGCACTTCATGAATGCAGCACTTCTCTAGAATGAGTTCCTTGTAAAGTAACAAAGGCACACTCAGCAGAATGGTTTCAATATTGGTAGTTTCATTAGCTAGTTTAGCCTCAAACCAAGCGGCCTTGCTTTGAAAAACAAAAATTGAGCGTTTTTTTTTTTAACTTTTCTAGTCCTGTTCCGACAACTACCGCATTTTTTATGGCATTTTCAAGCGCTAAACATTGCGTTTAGTAAGCTCTACGTTAACTTTAGCTTTTGAAGCTGCAGTAATTAAACATTTCCATAAATGCTGCATGATGCGTTTCAGTACAGATAACCAGGAAAATTTTTAAAAGTTCGTGCCAAGTTTACTTTCTTATCAGCATCCTGGTGGTTATAACCCTTATTACTATCTACGCTGTTGGTTTTCATCGAACAACATTTTAGAGTTGCCTGAAGATAAACAGTAACCCTGCCATGAGCTGGATCGAAAAAGAGATAATCCTGACTACATCCAGGATCAAACGCCATAAATAAAGGTCGAAACGAGATGCCATGTTCTTCTCCGACCTGATTAGATTAGCTGCACCTTGGTAAAAACTGGCATGGGTCAACTGCTCCCTCCCTACAACACACACTCAGCATTTAAAGCCCATTGAACTCCCTAATCTGACCTTCTGAGATTAGCTTTCAACTTGCCTGAATTGTTAACAAATCCATTCTTTACATTCTTTACAAATCATTCACTTTAATTTTCCCAGATTATAGGATCATCCACACCAGATCTGTGAAAATCTTGCAGGATTTTCTCACTGTTAGCTGTAAAATTTTCAATCTAGCAGTTAGCCAATTTTCTAGCAGGATTTTACCAACCGTTTGGCAGGTTTAGCAGGTAACAAATTCCTGACCAAAAACCTATTCTAAGAGTTTTTCAAGATGAAAACTTTAAACGCCTATGTGGGTCGGTAGCGACCCGAGCGGAATTTTACAAGTGTATATCACCCATATGAAAGAGTTCACTACTTTGACACTCCATGTATTTCTCAAGATTTCCATGACTATTTAAACCAGTTCATTTGAGACCATTCATTTTAGACCATTCATTGGAGACCCCGTTCATCTGAGACCACGATATTTGAGACAACATTCATTTTGGACCAATGATTCTTAATCTTTTCCGTCTAGTTTCCCACTAATGCCACTCGACAAGTTCGATTTCCCCTTGTTATTTTTAGTGATGATATTTTATGGAGCGCTATTTAGCCAATAGTAGCTATTGTTTCTGTGGTGTATAAGCTTCGCACAATAGACACAGCAATTAAAGACTTCAGTCATGGTTTTCACTCAAGGATTTCAGTTTCACTCATTTATATCATATCGCATCAAACAGAATGGCAAAGAGCTGCTTTAAATGTGATTTTTGCCATTGTTTTCACTTCACTATCATCTAGATAGGAGAGTTAGTGGCAGAAACCTTGATTCTGTCATTAGAAAGGGAAACTTGTTTCAGATTATTGCAAACGCTGTCCTCCAAAACAATTTTAGTACAGTCCAGGAGGTGTGGTTTCACCAGTGTTTCTACAATGGTATGAGATAATTTCGCTTTAGCAATGCGAAGTGCAACCACATAAGATGCCTCAATGATGGAAAAATTTGTTTGGTGAAATGCACCTCCTGCATGCAGCCTGACACGTTTGAGACAACCTTCCTTCTTGGAGTCAGAGTATTTAATCGACTTGCTAACTTGTTCTGTGTGAATATTGTTCAAATGCTGCTTGAGTTGTATTAGTTTTAAACAACTGTTAGCCAGTGTTTCCAAGCACAAAACACACTGCGGGATATCTTCTCCGTTTTTATGGAGGCAAGTAAAGCCATACTTGATAATAGTCTTCCTTGAATTTTCCCTTATCAGCTTTCGCAATCGACATTTTTGCACTCTTCGAAAAATAATGATTCGTTGAAAAGTAGTCTGGCATATTTCACCGCAAAAACTGTACCTTCGAAACAAATTTTTCTAAGTCGCTTGTTACCTTAACTTGCTACAACATAACATAAGCTCATATTCACCGAAATCTAACTTCAATTTAACTTTACAACTGCAATCAGCTTTTCTACATATCATTTGTTCTTGCGGCTAATCTAATTGCTTATCTTTAGCAGCCGCTGTCTACTTTAAAGACAACGGTCGTTATTCGATTGTGACTTTTTAAATATTGTTCAACGTTGAAAACGAAATAATTACGAAACAGTATACTAGTTGACAAGTTGATTTAAAAAAAATAATTTTGTGACTAAATAATCAGATTTACATTTTTAAAACTATCTATGGAAACAAGTGATAGATCTGTAACGCTTTAAATGTATACTTTAAATAACACTGAAATGGAATTGTGGTCGCAGATGCCTACAGATTCTGATTTGAGACGGTTGGACTCAAATATTTGTTTTCATTTGGAAACGAAGCAACTTTTGTTTTTAAGGCAGTGAAATATTTGTTAGGCCTATGAGGCATTATGACTGAATGCTTGTGGGGGCGTTTGCCGTAGAGCCGTTGTGGGGGTCATGAAGAATTGTGGGATTGATTTTTTGTAGTACAAAATAGGTAAAATTATCAAATGAACACTTGTGTGTAAACATGCACATTGTACTGTTCTTTGCATGAGTCTGATTACACATTTGAGTCGCCGGTCCATTGCTCCATTATTATGATGATTGCAAAAGAAAATCCAACTATTATTTTTTTCTTTTTTCTAGCTATTTTTAGAGCAGTAACCAATATGTAAGGTGCACAAATGGATATGAGCAAATTTTTGTTGAAAAACTTACAGGCCTAGCGCATGGGCTCGGAGAGGAAGACAGCCAGGCCATGGCCTTCACCTAGATTTTGAAAACTGACATTTTCCTATTACAATTTTTGCAAAAAGAGGTTGTTTTCTTAGTTTCGAGAAGGAAAAAAAATTTCATCGCTTTTGGTCTCCCTTAAATCTTTTCGAGTAGATGTGAAAAAAATCCACTATTAGCCCCTCCCCTGGAAAATATTTTTTCCAACACCCATGGGTTTAGGTCTATCAGAGTGGCTGCAGGTTGTGAAAAAAGAATTTGTGGAAATGAGTTTTCCTCTAGCAAGATTATAATGGGTTTTCAGGTTATTCCCAACCTAATATGCAAATTTGTGTGTCGAGATAAGTTTGAAAACTAAGGACGTGCAGTCATTTCAATGAATTCGTGCATGCTGTTGAAGCGTGTGCGACCCGGTTGTGTTCGCACACCTTCAGTGTGGGATTGATCCTCGAACCTGGGGAGGATGGGGATTGTGACGTCATCGATGTTAACTCCGCGCCAGACGAATGGGCCAAAGAGTGCTCTTACTTCCATGTGCATGGAAGTCACTTATAAGTGTCGCTTGCTTGGTCTTTCCCTTCTTGCTTTGTCCGACTTTGCTCACATGTGGCAGTCGCGCTAGCGTGACTGCTACACTGTCCCCAGCAGATGAAAATTTTAACAAATTTTTCAAAGTTAGGCCTATTCTGAACCATTTGATGTAAAAAACATTTATACAAATTTTGCGTTCCTCCTCATTTCTTTTGTGGAAGCACCTCAATAGATTCAGTTTTTAACTGAAAAAAGAAAGACGAGAAAAGAAAACAATGTCTTTTTGCGTTGTCGAAACAATCACAGGAGAAACCAAGTCTCAAATGAATGTGTTCTCAAATGAACAAGTCTCAAATGAATGTGGTCTCAAATGAATGTGGTCGCAAACAAATGAGTCGCAAACCAACAAGTCTGAAATGAACGTGATCTCCATGAAGTGGTCTCAACTGAAGTTGTCTCAATTGACTGCACGCCATTACTCAATTTACTGGTTGGCTTTGCTTTCATAAACATCAAGTTTTTCCATTTGTGAATTTTACAGAAAATGTAAATTTTTCCCAATAAATAGTATAGGGCCGCTAGTGACCCGTGTTAGGTAACGGCGGAACATTTTTTTCCAAGCGCATGTCAAACGAGCCAGCAAGATCAAACATGCAGCCTGAGGGCCATATTTACTACGTTTACATGGCCAGTTTTGCGTTGTCTCGTTACCATATATGGATAACGAGTGGTCTGGTTCTGAACGTGATTTGCTGAGTCAGCACCCTGAACGAGCCAATGCGTTGGCCACCTGGACAGGCAGACGTCTCGTTCGCGAGGTACTATGCTAGCACCTAGCAAGGCTAGCATTCAGTGCCTGTCTCCAGATAAGATATGACTGCAGCGTTATTTTAATTGTTAGTGTGTTGAGTTCAGTTTTAGAAGTGTAATACCAACATAATTACTATGCAGTCGACAAGGCACGCCGGCGAGGATGTTTGGTATTGCAATAGATAGCAGTTTAGGCTTTGGGTTGGCAGTGTTAGGATTTCTAATTTTGAAGGCAAGAATTTTAACCAAATGTTCAGAAATCACCCTGCTGAAAGCTGTTAGCTTCTGGATTTTACATGTCATAAAAAATGAGTGCAATAATTATATGCCATCAGTGGTGATAGAAGTAGAAGTTACTACAGTAACTAAAATATAGCCTACTTGTTGAAATGTAGGCTATCTGCCAGTTTTAAATATCCCTTATTGTTTAGAAATGAAACATTACTGAGAAGATGCTTACTCATAATAAAGGCTGAAAGCTGTGCACAACATATGATAAGATGCTCTGTTTAAATACAAATATATATTTTAGGAAGTGTCTAGCCGTACGGCGCCGTATGGCTAGCTTCTGGGGGCTAGCCGTACGGCACTCTCATCATGGAGCACTGTGATTGGTGGAAGCAGTGGTGCGCAGCGGTGCGACATGGTTGTAGTTGAGAAGAGCGGTGAAGAGTATCTTTGCGCTGAAGCGTGTTAGGGTTAGGGTTAGTGTTAGGGTTAGCTGTTCAGAGTGCCGTACGGTTAGCCCCAGAAGTTAGCCATACGGCGCCGTACGGCTAGACACTGCCATATTTTAAATAGGCTACTGATCAGCTGGAGTAGCTTGGCAGTGTTAGGAATCGTTGTTTTGAAAGTAAGAACTTTGTGTGTTGCACTAATCTGCACAAATCAGGCTTGCAAAAATAGGGCAACTTTCTGGCATCAGTGGTGATAGTAGTAAAAGACATACAATTATTTCACTAGCTCCTTGAAAAAATGTCATAGGATATATTTAATATAACAAATACTTAATGCTTTGTATTCATGTGACATGAGGCTATTAGTATAAGTATCAGTGTAAAAATGTGTCACCAAAAGTTTCACCTAGGCACTTGCAGACACATGCAATATTAAGCGGTAATCTCCAAAATGATTTTCAGCATTGTGCTCAGGAAACCTGTGTGAAATTTGTATGCCTGTAACTTTGCACATGTGACATCAACGCATGCTGTAAACGTCAGTGCACGTCTGCTATGGATAGATTTTACAGTGTGCAGCACGATCCATAGTTCACGGCACCAACTTCATGACAGACATGAACAGCAATTGCCAACTTCGTAAATCTGTAATCAGTGTGCATGCTTTCCAACTTCATACAACCCTTTGTTCACAAGCCTACGCAGTATATGTTCACCGACGCATCTGCCACACGTGAATGACTTTCAGACAATGTAAACGGAACGGTGCAATGACGTCAGAACGGACTGTCTCGTTTTTGCGGACCGTAGCTTGACATGTAAACGTAGTAATTAAGGCCACCTAGGGAAACACAGGCCGTGCAGCGTGCGTCAAAAAACGTGCCTACATTACAGTGATTGGTCTGTCTCGCTCGCGTCTTGCTCGCGTGCGCTTAGCATTCAGTGGTGCTCCGGAATGATTTTCGAGAAATTTTTATTTGAACCATACAATGTACACGGGCACAGCAAAGATTTCCACAAATTCCTTGATGTCAGTGACACATTACACCGTAGTTATACCCAGGCGCGCAACCAGGGGGGGAGCTTTGGGGCATTCCCCCCCTCAAGACATTGCATAGCAGTTTTGATATTTGTAGAAACTTTCAAGGAATAAAGTTGAAATTTTATATTTTAATCATCTTAAAGAAATCATATTGGAATTTTTCTTTGTCTTGCTCGTTAATTATCTCCTCATAAGATTTATCTTGAGACGGGTTATCTGATCGAAAATTTCGAAAATGATTGATTTTAAACCACAAATATGCTGGGAGTGTCAACTTGGGAGATAGTTTGAACTGTTCGCATTTTAAGGCATTTTTTATCTATTTGTTAGGAGAACTATTTTTTGTTAGACAATCCTCAATTTGCCATCATGAAACTTTATAACATTATGTTACTGTTAAACCGTGCAAATTGCTGAAACTTTCAAATTGATAAGAGAAATCTTGACATAGCCGTTACAGCCTCGTCAAACCGCTTGTTCTTCTACAACCTTTGGATTGTTATTATTTTTGTTAGGGACAAAGCGGATCACCATTATTAACGTAGTGCATTTCTTAAAAAAGCGTTGTTTAGCTGCATTTTCGCTTCGAAACCTGATAGTTTTTAACAAAATTTAGGTTGAAAACTGTTTCACGTTTTAGTATCTGTCTGGGTTATCCCAGTACCACGGCTTGGGAAAAAGGTGTAGTGAAGTGTCATATGAGTGTTGACCACTTTGGCTTTCAAATGACGCTTTACAAGACCCTAACCTTTGCAACCAGTCCAAGCCCTGAAAACTCGTAGCCCTAAACGTGCTTTTAAAAACTTTCACACAAATGGATGCCAGAAAAAAAGCGTTTTGCTCCAAACACACCTGATCCGTTATGCGCGAAAGGCACAAGACACCTATTCTGTTTTGCCCGAAATGGTAGCATTCAAAGATCCTCTCACCCTTGACAAAGGCTATCTTTCAAGTTTGGGATCTTCATTTGTGATAGAAATTCAAGCACATGCTAGAAGAATAGGGCTAGAACGAATTTGCAAAAACTAGATGGGCAGGTTTACTACTGTACTAGCTTATACATCCGTCACACTAAAGCCATGACTACACTAGCTGAGTACGGAACCAGGTGTTTGTATGAGGATACAAATTTTTACTCTGTCCTGATCGTTCGGTCTGCATCTTGACTATAACTGAAAACTTCTCATTTTCGGAAATGTTGCGAAGAGAAGTTTTGTCTGTGTGGCAGGCTTATGCAGAATCACATGGAAATATTTTCAACTACAGCAAAACTGTTTATATGACGTAGGCTAAGAGTGCAAAAAAGCACAGTCACCCCATTATTGACACATGGGTGGTAAACTCTAAAATATGTTCAACAATACAGATATCTGGGAGCTGTACTGGGTACTTAGCTCCCAGATGACAAAGACATTCAGAGAGAACTGCGATAAAAGTATTGTGCAGCAAACAAGCTGCGAGCCTCTTCTCCCGATGTTCAAATGCAGTTAAAAATGTACTTTTTCGTTCCTTTTGTACGCCCATGAATGCATCACAATTATGGTGCAATTTCAGAAAGTCATGCATGCAAAGATTGCTTGTGACCTATAATTTTGAATGCAGAGCTCTATACAAGCTGTCCTGGAGAGCGAGTGTTAGTAGTCATGACTCATCAGGTTCAATGTAACATTCCCACGTTTGAGGCTGAATAAGGAAAAAAAGTGGACTTGTTTCTCAAAAGATGCAGAAGGTCTAATAACGTAATGTTTGCCTGCTTTGATGCAGTCACATTGTTTATATTCTTCCCTATTCTTTGAACACTGCAATCGCATTTTACTTTGTGATTGAGTGCTCGGACATTGCAGTGTTTGTTCGTTTGAGGGTGTGTATGTCACAATGCATTCGTACTTTACCTGGGCTTGACCAGTTTAGGAATTAGCGTCCCACTCTGCAGTAGCCAGTAGTGCTGTACCAAGTGAACAAATAGTGTTAAGAATGCTCCTGTACACCTGAGGCTCAAGTCCACTACTGTAGTAGCTGTTGTAGACCCCCGGGGCCAGGGTCCACATACATTTTGGGGATGTAAATGTTCCTTTTAAAGTTAAATTTGTTTTCCTGTTTTGCTGTTGACTTCATTCTAAGCGGCTTTCTATCATCTTGACGAATCAGAAATATTTCTTGCATTGTGTTGTATTGTCAATCAATAGCGCAAGGCCCGGCGGCCTTGCCAAATATTACCAACGGTCAGAACTTCCTGCTTTGATTACTTCACAGTTAAAAATTAAATTGATACCAGGATAAAGGTACGGCGATTCAAAGACAAACGCTCTGCAGAGTCCCTTGTTCGAAACGTGCCTTGTTCGAAGAGAGCGAAATTTACGTAACAAGTGTTTTTAAGACCTGCAAAGCTGCGGTGCGAGTACGGCTCTTGCCGAAAAATGTTACGTCACAAGATTATTCATCAAGCGCACTGTTTTCCTGTCACGAAGCTTCGCTGTGGTTTGCAAAAACAATAACAAGTCATCGCTGCACAGATTGGCTTTTAGGAATAAAAGTTTGACAAACTCCAATAAATTCATTCACATTGTGACACACGTCACAATATAGCCTATACATCTGTCACACCAAAGCCATGACTACACTAGTTGAGTGCACAACCAGGTGTTTGTAGGAGGATACTAATTTTTACTCTGTCCTGATCGTTCGGTCTGCATCTTGATTAAAACTAAAAAGTTTTCATTTTCGGAAATGTTGCGAAGAGAACTTTTGTCTGTGTGTCAGGCTTATGCAGAATCACATGGAAATATTTTCAACTACAGCAAAACTGTTTGTACGACGTTTAAGGCTAAGAGTGCAAAAAGCACAGTCAGCCCATTATTGACACATGGGTGGTAAAATCCAAAATCTGTTAACCACTACAAATATCTGGGAGCTGTTCTGGATACTGAACTCTCAGATAACAAAGACATTCAGAGACAACTGCGATAAAAATATTTGGCAGCAAACAAGCTGCGAGCCTCTTTTTCCCGATGTTCAAATGCAGTTAAAATGTACTTTTTCGTTCCTTTTGTACGTCCACCTAGTTGACAGTTTGATAGTTTTGACAGTTTTATTGATTTCGGCCGCAAGGCCCACAAGACATGGCTAGTGCACACAAAAAAACGCACATAAGTAAGACACTTTCGAATTTATCATACTCTCTAGGAAAGATTCGGCAATTACACACGCCCCAACACACACAAGACGAAGCTATCGACGTCGTGGATAGAAACAAGCATTTTAACCATCTAGAGACGTACTTATTCATAAAACAAAAAAAGAAGACAAGTGAAACCTTGCAGCCCGGGCACCGAAAAACCTTGGGGTTATCGAGTCGAAGTGCCCCAACACAATGAAACATCTCAGCGATTGCCAAAAGTGTAAACGAAGACACAATTGCGTAAAACAGTGAGACAGACCTGAGATAAGGATCATGGAAATATTTCAGCAGCCTAACACAAAATGCCAAGCGCCGCGTTATAAACCATACGAGTAATCACAAACGCATGCCAAACGTATGCGTAAACGATAAGACAGATGAAGTGATATTCTTTTTATTGAAAATTTAACTAGATGTATCCAGTAGTACAGTTATTTCAGACATTCATCCATATTGCAACAACAAAAATGATCGGTATTGAATACTAAAGGCGTTATGGGATTTATCTTTGAATTTTTTATTTACATTTGCCCAAAGAGTAGCTCCTCGATAAGAAATTGTTTTTTACCTGCGTTTGTTGAAACTTGTTGTATAAAATAGTTTTGGTTGGTTGCATATCTTGTATTATGACAATGAAATTCAGCAGTTTTCTGAAACAAGTCTGAAAATGATGTTGGCAACATTTCATGGTGAAATTTATGGATCAGTTTAGGTAATTCTAATTTATAAATATCGTGAAGTTTCAGAATATTGAGAGATTTATACAGAGGTGAAATATGACATCTATAGTTGTTATATGTAATAGCTCGTAGAATATTATTGTGCACTACTTCTAGTGGTTGCAAAACAGAATTAGTAGCTGTGCCCAATGAAACAATGCAGTATTTTAGATGACAATGCACAAGACTAAAATATAACATTTTTAAAACATCAGCTGATACCACCTAGGCACCTATGCGTCACAATTATGGAACAATTTCAGAAAGTCATGGATGCAAAGATTGCCTGTGGCCTATAATTTTGGATGCAGAGCTCTATGCAACCTGCCCTGGAGAGGGAGTGTTAGTGGTCATGACTCATCAGGTTCAATGTAACCTTCCTACATATGAGGCATTATCAAGAAAAATGTGCACTTGTTTCTCGCAAGATACAGAAGGTCTAAAAACGCAATGGTTGCCTGTATTGTGACGCAGGGTCACAATATGCATGAATTTATTGGAGCTTGTTGAAAGTGTTACTTAGAGATGTTGTTTTGAAAAACGTGTCAACCACTGCGAAAGCTTCATAGCAGGAAGACGTTGCACACTTTCCGGCGCTATCGCAGCTTTGCAAACCCTTAAAAACACTTGCTACGCGAATCACGCTCTCTTCGAATAACGCACGTTTCGGATAAGCGACTCTCTGCAGTCTGCGTTCGAATCGCCGTACCTTTTATTCTGGTATCAATTTGATTTTCAACTGTGAAGTGATCAAAACAGAAAGTTCTGACCGGTGGTAATATTTAGCGAGGCCGCTTGGCCTTGCACTATTGACAATAAAGCACAATTCAAGAAATATTTCTTCCTCTTAGAATGAAGTCCACGGCAAAGCAGGAAAACAATTCAAACTTTGAA
>Ga0210059_1004095_pt1 | contig 23480 bp, 10 predicted proteins | sample Ectturendosymbi2_FD_188042 | JGI IMG/M metagenome (GOLD analysis project Ga0210059, IMG submission 188042) | Ecteinascidia turbinata endosymbiont from Florida, USA - Sample 2 (SPAdes) (version 2) | ecosystem: Host-associated > Tunicates > Ascidians > Unclassified | place: Key West, Florida...
TTAAACAGCTCTCTAGCGCAATCGGCGGAGGAGCTAGGGCGTTGGTAAGGCAACTGAAATTGCTGGTTTTAGGCTGAAATCAAAGTACGAATATATCGTACCCCGGTTCTCAAAGTGTTAATTTATATACAATCAGTTTTTTTAAGTTTTGACTTTGGTGGCCGTAAAGACATTTATGAGACCGCAACTACTTCATCTGAATACTGAAATGGTCATAAAACAATGTTTTAGTGCATCTTGACGGTGGTTATACAGAGAGGTTCTTCTATGTTTTGAGAGACCTTTCGAAAATTTCGATCCTTCAAAAAGCCTTAATACGAAAGTAATGGTTACCTACAGAAGACCTACCAGTTGGACAAAAGCTACAAGCACCTTGTTCAACCAAGAAGAAAAAGCAAATGGAAAGTGTGTGAAGGCCTTGCAAGCATTGTGCACTTTGTGATTACCATGGGAAACAAAAGTACAACAAATATATGGCCCCATGTGTTTCACAAATATTGAAAAAAATAAATATTTCCCGCTGAACCAAAACCTGACACGTGCAAACTATGGTATTTGCTGTATGTAGCGACTTTTTGAAATACCATCAACAATATGATGGCCAAACAGTAAATTAAATTTCCACGGACTGGTCACAGACTTGGACAATTAGAATTTTTTTAGCTTTTCTAAATTAGATTAAAATTAAAATTAGATCTAATTCAGCTGTCACAAAGTTTAGAGTTAAAATCAGCGGATTTGGCGAAAACCAGAAATTGAACTAAAATTCGAATTATATTTACTCAAATCTGCGTGTGAGTGGATAGGTAATGTGACGTGATAATTATCATTGATAAGGCTATATAATTTGTACTGCAGTTATTAATGAGAAAAAAATGGTCGAGTTTTCGTTGTCTTCTCCGCTCAAATGGTGGCGGCATGGCACTTGTGACCATTTGGTTGCATTTTTCTTTCACGAGGGTGAATTCTTGTTCCATCTTTCTTTCTATCTTTAAAAAATGCCATTAGGCAAATTAGGATTTTTGGCAAAACCAGAAATTAGACGAGAACTGAACTTGAAGCAACGAAGCTATTAGTAAATTTGATTAAAATTAGAATTAGCGTTATTTCGTTCTAATTCATCGAATGAGAAAACTAGAACATCTAGTTGTCTTAGTCTGGGTGGACATCGCATCCAAGTAATTGAAGCAAACCAGATATCAGGGACGACAGTAACCAAATGGTTTAATCGCGGCACTATTCTCTGTTCCATGACATCATAACTAAACCACCTACCTATGAAGCTTCAACTGTTACTTTTGTAGAATAATCCAATATTCGCTTTCTTGACACCTGTGAAGATAAATAATTTGAAAAACATAAGGATGATCCTTGCTCGGGTGAAATAATTACATTGTTCCATTTGGGATGTCCAATGATTTTCCCATTCAGATTTGCTTCACTGTTTAACATTTAATTTTCCCTTCACTGTTTAACATTTAATTTTGAAGTCGCTCGAAGCTTGAGATTCTACATCCAACCTATGTAAATTGTGTTGATACATGGAAATCTGCTATTTTCAATGTTTGCGCTTTTTAGCCACATGGGGTCCTTATGGCAGAAGAGTCCATATAATTTATCTCATAAATAAGTTAAATGTTGCTTTGCTACTCGGCAGGTATCCCTGAGCCACCTGAAGGGAAAGTTGAACCGACGATCCTCAGCGTAACAGCAATGATAGAGTTTTCCCCACTCGACTATCTTTTAGACCAGTGGTCCTCAACGTGGGGCTTGAGCCCAACCAGTGGGGCATAGCAAAATTTTGGTGGAGTGTGGAGGTTGGAGATTTTATGAACCAATTTTGGTGGGAATACAAAATAAAAATGCACTTGTTCACAATCAAACTGATTGGTAGATCTAAAACAGGTTCATTTGTTTACTCCTATAGGACGACAATCCAAGAATGTTAATTGTGCGTAGCGTTATCCACAGGGAAAAATTGGTTGCAAAAATGTCGCTCCTAAACTGCACCAAATACTATAATCTGCGATCAAATGTATCAATTCCAACAAAGCAAATTCCAAAGCAGAACGTCTGATCCAAAGGTTTTGTGAGACTAACCATGCAGATCATAGGCAGTGGCGTAACTAACAGCTTGAGCCATGGAGAAAATTTTAGCTGAAGGGGCCCACTAGCCAACACTCAGTAAAAAGTTGACAAATGTCAGTGAGCCCGGATGTCGATGTCTATACTAAAACCCCAACTGAGCAAAAAACTCTCCGAAAAACTTCCAAAAAACGAAAAAAAACAACCTACTGAAAACTCAAAGAAAATAAATACCGAGATATTAGCAACGTGGGGGTCCATATGTTAGATTTGTCTTGCCAGGGGAGCGTTTCGCACGCTTGCCCAACGTCAGTTACGCCACTGATCATAGCAGATTGTTGCTCCACACCGAGGTAAGGTGGCTATCAAAAGGAAACTGCCTTAAAAGAATTATGGATTTATTGAATAACTCAAGAGAGTTTTTGAAGGACGAATCTGAAATGATTCTCTGACGACAACAAATGGCAAAGCTTATGTCAGCTACTTAGCGGAAATTTTTGAGAAACTTTGTTCTTAAAACAAGTCGCTGCAAGGAGTCAATGCAACACTTTGTGATGCAAAAGCGAAGATACGTATTTAGATTTGTGCCATTTCTCAGTTTGTGCAGAAGCAATATTTTGTCAAAAGCTCTGTCAAATTTCCTTGGTTAAAAGAATGAGATGTCACTGAAGAGGAAAATACAGTTAATGCTGAACACTTGAAACGCTGATTAATGACTTCAGTGAAATATTTGATGCTTTGAAAAAATGGAGTTGCGTTCTTAGTTGACTCAACAACTTTTAGTAGATTTATCTGCAGCATCAAAGCAATGCCAACAGAAATTATGCGAATTGCATCATTATGAACCCGTTATAACCCTGTTCAAGATCAAAGGAACAATGATTTGGCTGTCCCATGAATTTGAAAAGAAATAGCCTCGCTCGAGTAGGCCACTTTGGCAAGACAGAAACTGTTTCTTTTTCCGTCGTCTGATTTGGTCGAATATGGGTTTAGCGTTGTTGCGGATTTGCTGCGTGCTAAGAACAATCATTAAATCAAGTAGAAATCACCAAACGTGGCGATTTGAGACTGAATCTGACTAAACTGTAACTCGAATCAAACAGATGTGCAACCAGCATCAAGCGCAGAGTTCACATTACACAATGTTGTTCACTATCGTATTAAATTTGAGTCAACTTCATGCATTTATAATTCATATCACGTAGTAAGTAGTGTAGTGACGAGCAAAGACAAAATATTTTTGACATGTAGAAGTTCTGGTGGGGCCTGAGACATTTTTGATGGCAAAAGTGGGGCCTGGTTCATAAACGTTTGCGAACCACTGTTTTAGACTATACTACTGCTGCTGCTACGAATTCAACGTTATTTGTGGCGAATCACCGCGCCACAGCGGCAAGCCGAAGCCTGAAATTTGCTTCTTGCCAGGGCGGTTGAGGTGCTCATGGTAAGAAACGGCCAAATCGAATTTACCAATAATCGAAAAAACTTTGACAAAACGATGGGCTCCGCAGCGGTTTTGGGTGCAGTGAAAGGGTTCCCAGCAACGAAAAGTTTGAGAACCACTGCCCTATGGTGACATCTTCTGGGTTAGAGTCAAAATCAGTTTCCATTTTTCTTTTTGCAGCTAAAATGACTGCCATTGAGAATAAAAATTCCAACCACGTTGCAGCACCCCGTCTGCTTCCCTGCCATGCTACACCTTTTGTGATGATTCAACTGCAGAATGGGTCAGATATTCGCAGTCGCAGTCACAGGCCCAGTGTTAGTCTGGCGTCGTAAAAATCGACGAAGATCCACTTGCACTTGCACAACACACCTTTGATATTCGCGAACGCCACAGCTGGAATATGTTTGATTAAATAAACCAAGGTGGTGCTTCCATAATCGAAATTTGACGGGTAACAGGCCCGTAACCAGGGGGTGGCGAGGGGGGGCAAATCCCTCCTAGAATATTTTTCGCCCCCCTGGAAAAATGTATTGGACATAGTTTAAAACTATTAGACATAGTTCAAAAAATTTGGTCCCCTCTCGGAAAACTCTTCGCCCATCCTTGTGTCCCAAGCTGGTTACGCGTCTGCTGGGTAGATAGACTGCTAATGTGAATAATGCTGGCGTTTCGGTACCGTTTCCTAACCTGACTACACTGGATGGTTGAAATATGATTTAGTGAAGGTATCGACATAAGCCTACTGTATACTCCGGCAAAAACGGCGCGTGCTGGAGAAATCAAGAAACAAAATGAACAGACATGGCAACCTTACAATGTTGCAGTGAACTTGATAAAATATGGCCCGAAATGCATGCTTGCTGGCCCTGACAGAACGCCAATGATAGATTTTTAAGCACCCCAGGCAAGATCCATGACAGCGCCCATCTCTCCTAAACAAATGTCCTTATTCTATATAGATCGATATGTTGGACGTTATGGAAAAAGGACGTTTGTTTTGCGTGAGAAAAGTTTATTAGATGAATAAAATTTATACCAAATTGCGACATGGCTTATGTATAGTATATGTTAAATTCAAGTTGATAAGAGTAATCCATCTGCACCAAACCTGAAATAGTGTAGTACCTGTATCTTTTCATAAACTGCGTGAACGTGTCCTCTGTTCATTTTCATTATGTTCATTCACTTTTACGTGGTGTATGTTGGTCATTTCCTGAACACAAATGTATTGTTTGGTCCTTTTTGGCGGCCCCTTTGCCTCAGCGCCCTAGGCAGCCGCCTAGTTCGCCTAATGGTAGCGCCGACCCTGGTTTTAACAACATCATAAACAGCAGAGGGAAGGAATTGTTGGAGAAAAATTATTGCGGCCCGCCATACCTTGCAGAGTATGTTTTTGACCCTCGACTTTCTCATCTGATGTGCGCATGAAAACACTGTAGATCAGGGGTTCCCAAACTTTCCCTGACCCTGTACCTCTTCCGCATTTCGACAGATTAGCATGTACCCCTAAAATTCTTATAACAAAAAGGCTGAGTAAAATATTAAAAATCCACTGAAATTTTAATATAAGTTTTAGCTTCTTAAAGCCATAAAGATAGACTCCGTTTTTATGTCTTAAAGTTAATATATTTAACAAAAAGCATATGATTTTTGAAAATAATATTTACTGGGATATGTAGAAATATTTGGAAATAAATATATATAAATATATTTTTCCTTCTTTTCCTAACCTTAAATGTACCCCTTCAAATGAGCATATGTACCCCAGTTTGGGAACTCCTGCTGTAGACTATAAAGTTATTTTTACATTATTGCACTCATGGAAGTTGCTGATAATTTATCACTTCAAAAACCCAAATTTAACGTGATTTTTCACAATTAAATCTAAACACCCAGATCGACTAAAAATAGCATATCTGGGTGGAAAACCCCACAGCGGGAGCCCTGGTCACATGCGGAAAAACGCCTGCTACTGCAATTTGAGATGAATGTTTGAAGATTTTTTGACATGTTCTTGTTACGCAATAAAGACCAACACTAGAACAATCTGCTGGAAAGTTTCGTAACCTGTCTCTGCGGTCAAAGGAGCGGACATCGCGATCTGCAAACTCGCCACTGCATGACACCAGAACAGTGAACCTGGCTCTTGTGCAGTAGTGTCATACGGGCAAATAAACTGTCAATGCAACAATTAAATGAATTAAATCGGAGATTAACTGCATCACGAAACAGTTAATAGGTGTAACTATTGCAAAGCTCCCATCGCCAAACTTCAGTCAAGCAGTACGGTTCAAGTTGCTTTTGCGTGATATTTCGTTGAGAACATTTTTTCTGAACGGCGTACGTTTTGATCTGCGAGAGAGTGTAGACATATCTTTCCTCAATGTATATTTCAACGGACGATTTGTGCAATGAAAATGGTCAGAGAGTCTGAAAGTCCATGTCAAAAAAGATTGTTGTGTAGTGCCACGGTAACAAACAAAAAGATCTTTTTTTTGGGATAAACTCTCTGTTTGAACAAATTCACCACATACGAACTGCCGTACATGGTCTCCACCAATTGTCTCTGATGTGCAGGCTGCCAAATCGTATCAGTTCTGACGCTTTTGACTTCTGCAAAGTAGAAACAAGGACTATGAAACGCTACGCAGTCGCCCTAAGCGTTTAGAGGGCCTCGCGGTCACGACTTTGCCCGGGGGCACGCGTTCATTTAATCCGGCCCTGGTCCTGAGTCGAACACAATAAGAATTTGGCACCCTGCTGGTATCTGACAGCAGCTGTTACAAGGAATTGGTTCTCCATTTGTTTTCTTGTTGCTCAACTTGAATCTGTCTCATGAAGGTCTGCTTTCAGAAACAATTAATGTTTCATCAGGAACTCAGTCAGAGCCTTTGCAACAATATGGCGTGGCAACACTTGATTGCTTGAGCGTTGAGATCGCATCTAACTTCCCTTGTAGCTGATTTCATCAGGTCTGCCTCGTGGCAATTTTATGTACAGTAGGCTGTCTAAATACCTAATCTCATATGGTTGTCACCGATACGCAAGTTTGGTGGATGAGTGGGTTCTGACTATCAATAAAGCGGCTTGAATCTCAAAATCCCCCAAAATCCGTGAGTTTTGCCCCCTTGGACTCCCACCAAAAGAAATGTCAACTTTTTTGATCATCATTGCAAAGGTAAGGTTTTCACAAACATTTTTTATGCAGAAAGTTTGTTTCCATCGTGTTTGGTTTGAGCTCTATGGCTGTTTGAATGGACGTAACTGTTTTTTTAGCCTACGCAACAAGGGTTTTCCCCCGAAAATGACGTCACAGAAACGTTACAGGTGACCGCGAAATATCTTAAATTGTGCGGTCTTACGGATCCAATGATATCTTCGGTGACTCTCTAGACCAATCCCTTCGGAAGTTATGGTCGCTCAAATTCTTGCCGGCCACTATAGAGAGTCTCTAATATATTCGTTTTGATGTTGCACAGCCGTCACCTGTTGAAAGTTGCAGTTTTGTTTGAAGTTCTGATAACTTACATATACTGCCTGACAAACTCCGACGGGTCTTGCTATCTGGTAGCAAGTTGATGGCAATCACAGACTTCTTTTTAGGTTTGACAAAGAGTTTTCTAAAAACATCGATGGCCAAGCCGTGCTCAGTCACGTCATCGATATGCTGGAAATTTTAGAAGTCACGAAATTTCTCATTACTACATATTTGTTCGATCTCTCACTTGCCAAGATAGCTACAAAGTTCTCGAAAGTTTTTTCAAGTGTATTGAATCCGACGATGCATCTTGCGATCTCGGATCAGTGTAGGGTTACCAGATCACTTGAAATTTTTTTAAGGACATTTTGTTTTTCAAAGAGATACTACCGTGGGCTATTTTCATGGGCGTCAGCAGGGGCAAACGGTCATTTGCACCAGTGGAAATTGGAACTAAGAACCAAAATTTTTAGAAAATCTGAAATCAGCATTTTGATTCCGATTAATTGATATAATTCTTGCAATAACACTTTATTTACGGTATGGCACCTTGGCCGGATTTAACTGATGTGAGGCCCTAGGCTAATCCACTTGTGAACCCCCCTCTCGCATTGTTGCGAGGAAAAAACTGGCAAGCGTTAATCAATTTGCGAAAGTCCGAAAATGATGCTCTGTAAGTAGGGTCAGTAAAAAATTCTAAAATGTTACTGGAGTACCCACGATCACTGTGATTGTTGCACGGAATTGTTGAAATCCTACTTGGCTGACAGGAACAGGATTATGAATTGCCACAGGCAAACCAACTGAAATCGCCACAATTGAAATATTTGCCAAAACACATGGCCTACGTGTTTTATAAGAATCACATCTGTTTTTCTTATCTGTGTTAAAAAAAAGAAACACACTGCACCTATATAGTATGTGTATTGTGGCGGCATAAAGACTTTAAAGCACAGCGTGAGGACCAGGGTTGCGGAGTCGGAGTGGCAAGGAGTCGGAGGTTTTTGGGTAGAGTCGGATTCCCAACAACAATGAGAGTCGGAGTCGGATTTTTTTGTCCGACTCCGACTCCAGGTGTCCAATTGGATCATCTTTTACATCACACTCCTAAATTGGGAATTCCTGTTGAAATGGTACAATTTCTTTTGAAACATTTGTTGAAACAAATATTTATTGCTGTGCACCACGACTTTCATTGATTTTAACAGCCAAACATCAGTAGCTTTATGTTAAGGAGTCGGAGTCGAAAATTTTGGGAAGGTCGGAGTCGGGCGTAGGAAATTTTCGAAAACTTCGCGTGACATAATGTGAAGTTTAAAAAACAGAACCGTCCCCAGAAAGTCTTGAATAGGGGGTTTAAATTTGCGCAAGGTGACTTGACATTCTGAAATTTTGATAAAATCTCTACTGATTAATAGTGTTTCATATGTAAATTTGGAAGGGCTAAGCTCACCAATGCCCACCTTGGCGACTGAACAGGTTTACATTTCGCTTGTGCTGTCATTATTGAAATACGTATCAAGAAATAAAAAGCTACAATCATCGAACCAAGTAAGGCTGAACATAACACAGTAAACAGTTAAAAAGGTTTTGTCCTGCCTTCTTCATAGCAAAATTGTCTAAGAATTTTTGACAATTTGTTTGCCTAAGTTTGTCACTTTTAACCCCTTAACGACCGCAAAAGCGAATAGAGTGGCTCAATGCTTACTGAATGCTTAGTGTGGACAAGCGAATAGATTGGCTCGAATGCTTACCGAATGCTAACTAAAAGTTAGCATTCGGTTTCGTATTTGTTTGGCTAACTAAAAGTTAGCATTCGCTCCCCATCCTAAGTCCACAACTGATTGCAGCACTGAATGCGTGGATTTTGTACCAGATGATTTTTAGGAAAACAACCCGCAAGGTGTTCATACTTCGCCTTTTCGGAGAGTTACGATAAATCATTGTCAAACAAGGTCACAAACCAGTGCCGAATTTAAAGGGAGGACCGGGCCCAGGGCCTGCCCTCCCAACAAAAAGGACCACCCACCATTTTCATGTGTTTAGCCATATGTACAACATGTGTGTGCCTCTTATTTTTATTAGCGAGGAAATTTTGTTTGTAGACGCTATTAAAATATCGGTCGTCCAGATGACAGTATATTATATGATATTGTGACGAAACAACTATTGCACTTATTGTTTTCCTGAAAGTCGGTCAGGTATCTGAATCTAGTGAACGCAAGGCTAGGCCACATAGAACGCATTAGCTAAAGCCTCTACTCGTTACTGGTAGATTTTGCGTCTGCCTTACTCAGATTTGCACAGGTCGCATATGAGAAGTAATGTTAAGTAGGGCTATCATACGTCCTCTCTTTGGAGTACATGCCCACTTTTTAATGAGAAATGAAATAATCTCCGATTCCGACGACATTCAAAAATGTCAAAATATTTTCCTTTTTATATTTCTTATTTTACATAGCTATGATCAGTGGCGTAACTAAAGGTTTGAACCAGGTTGGTAAACTTGGATAAATGTTGCCCACTAGCCACTGTACGGGGTCCAATAGCTAAAACTCAGAAAAAAAAACTTGAAAAATGATGGTGAATCCGAATGTCGATAGTTAAACCAAAAACCCTAAATCACCGAAAAATAATCCGAAAAAACGTAAAAACAACAACCTACTGAAAAACAAAAGAATGCTAAACCGAATAATAAGTTAAGTGGGAGACCGATTTTTACATTTATCTTGCCTCGGGGGCAATTCCCCACTCTGCCCCCCGTCAGTCACCCCACTGGCTATGATATATTGTATTTATATGCAGTAAGTTGTTCCTACTCAACTGCAATAAGATTATGAGCTGGTGGCGTGGCTTAGTTTGTGGATGGACCTGCAAGTTGTCTGATTAATCTGTGTTTTAGTTGAGTTAATTCTCGATTGGAATGGCGCGAATGCTTTCACATTAATCGTTACAATTTACAGCAGCGGCAAATCGATTTTTAATATCTCAATGACTTTAGCATTAGAGCGCGGACTTTTGACTCTATTATAATACTGTACTGCTGATGAACCGTGATACGATGATCAGTGTATTGCACATACCGTAGTGTAGTGCTTTCTAGTATTTATAGCTGATAAAGTAATGATAAAAAAATTAAGAAATTCGTCAGAAGTATCCCTTTTTCAAAAAAGAAGTAAATGATTTTGAAGCAGAGTGAATTACGTATGGTTGCATTTACAAAGTTCGCAAAAGAGAGTGAAAAGACTATTGTGAATTTGTGGATATTGAGTACCAAAAACTTACTTCCCACAGCAGAACCTGGTTACTATCACTTTATCCTAGCTTAACAAGGATGCTTTAAATGTACCCAGATTCACATTCGTATTTCATGTCCATCGACAAGCCAACTGTTGTTCTGAAACGTTTTTTTGGAAATTCTCTGGGCGAACTGTTTAAGACATTTGAAATCTTTTGTGGTTGCTTGAGCAAGTTCAGAATATTGAGAAGTCCAAAGCATCACTTGTTGAGGTTGTATCGTGTTTCGCCACTGTGAAGGCAAGGATTAAATAGAGACAAACAGATGTACATATCAAGCCAAGTTAAATCACTACTAAGAAAACTCTGAGACCGAGAGAAGGCAAAGATCATGACTGTGATTTATTCATGTCAGATGTATCTGTCCTGCACAATCTTGTGCTGCACATTTAGCTAAATGGACCACTTTATTTGCTGAATTTCAATGCTTTGAATAGATTCCTCCGTTTGCAAACCACTGGATTGGCAAACAATGAACCAAGTGAGTAGTATCTGCTTGAGAGGAACGTTTGTATTGATGAAGCTAAACTACTTGGTCAATACCAAAACTTGTTTGAGTTCGTGCAAAAAGAGCATCAACCATAGGTGACGGAACCGGAGAGGCTGCATGGGCCTAGGCCCTTCCACTTTTGAATGTCGAATTTTGCCTATATAAGTGTAAGTAGCACAATTAATATTGGGTTCATTGTTAAAGTAAATCGTTTAATAAAAAATATGTTGCAAATTTAGTGTTTTGTCAATGTTATTGAAAAACATGTCTTAATGAAAAGCATGATGCAAATTTAGTGTTTGTCAATATTATTTGTATCTGTAATTTTGCAGGATTTCGTATTTGTTTGGCAAAAGACACCGTGCACAGTCTGTCATCCTGCTATGGGTTGCTTACCGCATTGGTGTTGTTAAACAATGTTGCCATATGGTGAAATACAACACAATTTTTCACAAAAATGGTGTAATTTTACATGTTTATGTGGGATCGGAAAATTTTTTTCCAGGGTTGGCCACTAGTGGAATTTCTAAACGTTTTTCTAGGAATAGGGAGCCAAAAGTGGTGAAATTTGTTTTTTACCACTCGAAACTAAGAAAACAGTCTTTTTTGCTGAAATTTTCAAATTCGTGGCCCCCTTTCGACCCCCATGTTTGTGTGTAGGAAAAGGTTTGTGCCACACCACTAAAATTGGTGTAGGCTATTTCAAGCGTTTTAACACCATCTTAAAATAGTGAAATTTTGCTGGTTCTTATACGCAAAATGAAATATTTGACAGATCAATTTCAAATGTGTTTTTGTTTTTGCATTGGCAACGCCAAATAGCTATATTTTGTTTCTGCATTGGTGACACAATTGGCATCCAGAAAACTTGCCAGTTGCTAAATATGCTTTGTCGTGTCTTTGCATTTCGGTATCTAATGCCTTTGTAGAATGAGCATTCATTTTATTCAGTCATGTTACTTTTGTGTTCAAGATGTGGAAAAGTTGTGATTTTGAATGTGTTTACGACAGGTATCAATGCTGTGTCATTTTGTCTGTTTTTAAGCTGTGTTCTTTGTGTTTTTAACAGCCCAGTGGCGACTCCGGCTCCACGGGTTCAACCCGAGTCTGCGATTGCGATTCATATCTGAGAAAGCGAGCTTGCTTTGTATATTTGCGCCACCACCCAAGGGCTGGTCCCACTTCATGAAGTTGTTAACCCGGGCTCTTTTCTTTGTACCTTGTCACTGTTCATCTATTTTCGTTTCATGTCCGGCCTTCCACGTTCATGTTGCAGGCGACCTGAATGAAATAATATTGTTCGTAGCGGGCGTTCTCTCGACTGCGTTCGCTCGCAATTTACTCGAGATCATCTAGCCTGAGCTGCCGGGTTATGTAATTAAGTCTTTTTCAAAACATAATTAATATCCGACTAAATGTTTTTGAAGCAATAGATTTGCTTCGAACATTGGATTTGAAATCCAATCCTGTGAACAGTTCCCATTTTGAGAGTAATTTCAAACGAATAAAAAATTGTCCACCAACTCGGGCTTATACGAATGAGCCTAGTATACTCAGAGGGCTTACTGGCGTCATCATTGCTCTATGACGCGCGTTACTCTCCAACAATGGAGAAGTAATCATGATAACAGGGTTGCCAGGTAGGCCTTTTAGGGGCCAACTTTCATAAATTTGGTCACAAATAACACTGGCTGCCCCCAAAATTTTTACTTGACCCTTCGTTTCTTTTTGGCCCTTTTCCAGAATAGACTTGCCCCTTACAAAATTAGATCTGACCACCATGGTTCTTATCTATGAAATCACATTTTTTCACTTTTTTGACTAATTGATTGCAGATTTTCACCAAAGGTTTTTGACTGCAAAATTTCTTTAGGATCCTTAGAGTTTCTGAATTATTGTGAAAGTAAGTTCATCAGAATACCTGTTACTTGCTGTAATTGCAGAGGTAGCAGTGAGAGCTGTTACGTTACCTGCTGCTATTCAGGTGGTGCACGTGTTTGCTGGTTTTGTTCAGATTGTTTTTGATCGCTTTAGCAATTATCGACGATGATAAATTTATCTCAGTTTATGGCTGTACGTACATGGAAATCAAGTTTTTGTGTTGCGATCTTTCATCACGTGCTTGTTTTGTTGTTGCGCTACAATAGTGCTTGAGGAACATTGCCATTTAATAAATTGCTAAGTATAGGTTCATATGACTTTGTAGCTGCTGATAAATTTGGAAAAAATGGTTGGCCCTTTTCCTGGCCCCTTGTCTTAGAATTTGGCTCTTTTTCGGCTATTTTCTGGACTAGATTGGCCCCTTGGCAAAAAGTAGGTCTGGCAACCCTGCATGAGAAATTCTCATTCATTGTTACGTTGTTAACGTCACAGAGCAAAAATAGTACCAGCCAAAATGAGAACAAATGGAAATTTCAGTGACGCAAGCGTCGAACGGTTTTAGTAAGTCAGAATAATCGATGATGAGCCCGAGTGACGCTATTAACCTGGACTGCCCCTGTAACAGCCTATTTGAATTTCAGGTGGTTAACCGATACGTTTTCAAGTGGTGTAATTTTGTCTAAAATAGTGTAATTTATACCTTCATGTTTCAATAATTGTGACGTCACAGTTGCCAGTTCAAACCGCAAAAATTTTCTATAGTTTTTTTGACGTGTACTTGGGTCTTCCAGCTTTGAAAAAGGTTCCGCCACCCATGGCATCAACCAAAGTTGTTGCAAAATGATGAAACATGAAAGATGGGCAAAATATTTTGCAACTTATGGTTCATTACGCTAATGTGGAACGATTTTTTCCTTGATGCAGCCACAAACCTAAAAGAAAGAGAAATCTCTCTAATTGAACCAGTTTCTACTCTATTAAAGCTGCTGTGCATTTCAAAACATCTTTAATGCAATTAGTTTCAAGAAATTATTAGGCGATTTTACATTTTAAAGAAATCCAAGGAAACCGCAAAATATTCGGTCTTGGGCCCTCTGCCCAGCCAATATACCGGAACAAATGAGGGAATGTTGGTTGAAATATGAAATAGGTTCTTTTTGACATTGTGATGAAAAGTCTTTTTTAAAACATGATGTTCCACTACACGGAAGACAGAAGCATGTCACGTAAATGTACCACAAGTCTTATTCGTCACCAGAACCACCGTGGCGAAGTAATTGACACAAGCTGGCTTTGTTTTTCTTATTCACAAACTCCCGTTAAATGTTTCACTTGTAGACTGATGTGCGCGGATATGACGAAATGTGCGCGTTTCCTTATTAAGAAGGAATCTTCGCCTGGAAACACACTCTCGAGCGCCTGAGGAGTCACGAGCATTCAATGGAACATATGGATGCCACGATTACATTTAGTCGCAGATGTAATTAATCACTATGAAGAATAAATACAGAACTGGCCAGTCAGGACCATATATGCGAACAATATCGGAAATCACCTCTGCCTGCAACGTTTGCTTTCTGTCGTAACATTTATTGCTGAGCGAAGACTGGCATTTGGAGATGATGAAAACGTTGGATCGTCCAGGAAGCTTTTTCAAAAAATTATAAATTTTTTTTTCAAAACGCGATGCTTAGCAACTGGTTTTGCAACAGTTTCACAAATCGCTAATCGTTGTCAAATACCATATTGTATCATGGAGTATTGTTACACTTAAGTTAACAAATGTGACGTCACAAGATCACGTCATAAATATTAATGATATGTGGAAATACCAGTGACTTCATCGATCATCCCCTACCTAAATATTTTGTATCCACACATGGGGTCTCCCACCAAACCTGGGGCACATGCCCCCCACCATCTAAATCCGACGCTGTCTTAAACGCAAGAGCACATTTTATAAAACGAAAAGAGATGCCTTTGGCACGAAAACTCAAGCACATGCTGCTCTGACGTTACGGTAAAATTGTGCAAAGTCTGCAACCAACCAAAATGTGGAAAGTGTGCTTTGCAAAACAGCCGTGAGATTTTGGTTACACGCTGCAGATGTTCCGACAAGTAATGTGACTTTTCTTCGATATTGTGTTTTCATTCTTTCTGGTGTTGGATTAAACGATGTGCAATGTAGAAAACCATGTTCCGAAAGAAAAGAGTCAGTGTTAGATAGGCGGTGTCGATTTGAACACCGTGTATGACGAAGATAAATTTATTTCTTGGGCATTCAATAATCGAACCATTCATAAAAACATTTTTTTCTCATTTGAATGTTCAGGCCCTAACCCCAAGGATCTGCAACACAGCCAGTAGGACTTGCCTCGCCAATATTCCTCAGGGCATTCTGGCCACATGGCCGAAAAACGTAGCTGAAAGCTCTGAAATTCGGAGAGGTGGCACGACATTCAGGGATTTACGAATTTCACAGCCGCGTACTTTATCCCAAAGTGTCATGCCGTGAACTTTTCGTAAAGTCCATTTTTGCCGCTAGTATTTTAGATAACACTCTTCATTTATTACCCATGATTCATGACCATACGTGAAGATCAGAACAAAGACCGATCTGAGCAGTGAAACTGCAAATGATAAAAAACTGACAGCTTTTCGGCGTTCGAATGCTCCCATTTTTAAGATGCAGTTTGAAAGTATTCGTACTGTATTACGTTATAGAGACCATAATGTATTAAAAAGCAGTAAGGGTCTGCAAACATTTGCCAGCCAATCCCAGCACGCACCGTTTTAACTTCAAGCAACCGGAAATATTGGGAAGCATCGTCGGTCAAAAGAAGCTTAGCCTACTCGAGTCTTTTCTGATGCAGGAACACCAGCGAGATCTCAACATCGATGGTTCATCCAGGGCCGGCCTTAGCAAGTGCGGAGCCCGATTGGAAACACTTTTGCGGGGCCCACTCAGTGGCGTGTGCAGAAATATTTGATGGGGGACATCGAGTCATAAAAATAGAAATCGGTGATGTTAAAGAGCGAGGCCTGATGGGGCGATACCAAGCTAGGGGTATCTGGAGGCATGCCCCCAGTTTCACATCTCCAGCAGAGACTTCAACGAACACCTCCGTAACACCCAATAAATCAAAGAGTTACTACATTCAGTACCTTCTCTCTGGCCATGGTGCCTCCCGCGGGGTAGGCTACGGCAGTCAATTGGCCATGTATTGAAAGGAATTAACTACACTGCTTGATACGATCAGCCAGTAAAGATATAACAACTTAGTTACAAAACATCCGCAAAGAAAAATCGTGATATCAAGATACCACATAAAACTACAGTGTAACCTTTCATTATAATGTTGCAATTTGTACATGTTTATGCCTTTTCTAACATTGGATTCAATGGTAAAAACGCCAAACAATTTAGGTGCTCTTGTTGGATTGAAGATCTCAAGTAAGATTTAATTAGTTTGAGCTTAACGAAACTCCTTTTCTGGTTCCACGATCTTGGTCATGTAAATTCTGAGGGTAATAAACAAATTAGGGAAAAAGATGTGCTTGTTATTGTGTGCGAGAATTCAAAAAATTTCACTGGTTTGCGAACCTGAATTGATAGAACTGGTTTAAATGCTTCGATTTCCTTACAAAGCATATACGCCGGTGCTTATTAGTTTTTAATAGGAACCGCTATTTTTGGTACTTTTTGAGGAACCGCCATTTTTGCACACCTGCAATCGTCATGGGGTTGGCATAATTAAAACTAGGTGTATTTCAAAGTTTTTCGCCAAGCTCAGGTTGCCTCATCAGTAGAGAAACCAAAATTCAATAAAGTCAAAATTTTGTTGCCTTTTCTGAAGCTTATGAAATGTCCACAAACCCAATCCCATGCTCATACCACGAGGGAATCCCAAGTTACCAGGTCAAAAAAAGTAAAGTCAAAATTTATCGTTGGGTGAAACTTTTCTTGCACCACAGTTTATTTCTCTTTATCGATATTTCTTTAAAACTACAGCAACAGATATTGATATGCTTTTGCACGTTTATCTGCGATTCAGTAATCATCATGGGTTTGTTGCAATTTCTGAAGTAAGACGTAACATTGTTTTTTGCCTACTACTTGACAATTGAATGTTTTGTAGGATAGGCGTGTTGAGGCAAGGAATGTGGTTTTACAGTACTTGGTTTGGTAAATGCTCAATCCATTCTGCATGTAATGTTCCAACTTTATGATCTTCTCAGGTTTGACACTATTGTAGTTATTATTGTACTTATCTATATATCATTCCCAAAGTTAACAACCAATTTTATTTATTTCGAAGCTCAGAGTGCATGAATATGCTTCTAGGTTTACCGCAGCACCTAAAGCTGAATTATTTTGCAATTGCAAACGCAGAAAACCTATTGGTCAAAATAAAGTCAAAATTTTAAGTTTTTAGGTAAAAAAATCGGTTGCCCTACTCACCAGACTTATGCGAGGGGAAAGTGAATATCGCTAAAGACTGATTTAAGCAGCACACATTTGCAATTACGAAATAAACTTAACTTTCAGAAGACAAGTAGCAGTAACTATTGAAACAACAACAACTATCAAATCGTATCTTGCAGCAACTATTGGAACATGACCTGCGAATTACAAAACGCTTATAACCAGGGCCGGATTTAACTGATGCGAGGCCCTAGACTAATCCACTTGTGAGGCCCCCCTCTCCCACTATTGCGAAGAAAAAATGGAAAAGTGTTTTCAGTTTGAGCTTAGCCGAAAATGACGATGTGGACGCTCTAAAAGTACGGCCAATAAATAATTCTAAATCATCCCTAGTGTGCCCACGATCACTAAGCTTGTTGCTGCCTTCAAAGCAAAAGCGTTCAATGACACGGAATTGTTTAAATCGTATTTGGCTGGCGGGAACAGGCTTATCAATTTTTGCAGGCAAACCAACCGGAATTGACACAACACATGGCCTACGTTTTCATAAGTTGCACATCTGATTTTTCTTGTCTGTGCTGAAAAAACAACATCATGCTCATATGTGTGGCGGCATAAAGACGTTAATGCCCAACGTGTGGACCACGTTGCGACTCGCTTACCACGGATGTAAAAATCTCACACACGCGAGCAAAACACGTCAAGTACAACGCACTCAGATGGTTGCAGCTGCTAGGTTCACGATTGGTGTTTTTATTACTTTATCAGACTGCTAAGAATCGAACGCAAGTCGCAACGAGACGGTCGCGCGATAGGATCAGGGCCGGATTGAACGCGAGGCCAAAGTCATGACGGCAAGGCTCCCTAACCGCTTAGCGCAACGGCGTAGCGTTTCACATGCCCTCGTTTGAACGTTGCAGAAACACCGGTCAAAACTTATACGATTTGGCAGCTTATGTATTCGCAATCAGTGGCGTGGCCAGCCCAAAAAATTGGGGTGGCAAAATGTTTGATTTTAGGCAAATAACACTATTTTGTTTGCGATACCGGTTCTCAAAGCACAAAATGACTATATATGCTAAACATTTAAGGGAACATGGGCCCCTGGGCCTCACCTGGCTACGCCTATGTTCTCAATATCTCTCCGTCTGATTGGACCTGAACCACTCACGACAGTCTCTAACCCGCAGCTGACTTAACAATTCTACTGCTACGGTAGCATGAAATTAGCTAAAAACCAGCAACAACAATTCATCACTAAATGAAAAGTAGTTAAACTTCAACCATTCCTTAAACCTCGAACTCAAAGTACAATTTATCAACTTATTAAGCTACAGTGTTGAAAGAAACATTCAAAATTGTGGAGAAGCTACTTTTGCATTTCTATTGTTAATCTTTCAACAAAATGATCGACAACGTTATTAAATTTTTATTTTTGGAGTAGGTCTACAGACGATTCTGCATGAATTAATGCCAAATTATCGCCCTTTTCGCCTTCAGAGTGAATCGCAGGTAAGTCATAATGCCCTATGCTTCGGAGCAGAAAAGACCTCGTTCCAGAATAGTTTTTGACAAAAACAGACAAGCAAATTTGTGAACAAATGTACATGATGTAACCTAGTTGTCTGTCTAATTAAGCTAAGCTATCTGGAAAAAAACATGCAGCCAACGGTGGACTTAGGGTTGGGGGGTCCGAGGCAAAGCTGAAATTAGGCCCTCTGATGACGTTATCATATTCATTCAACCGTGGTAAGACCTTTTTGATCAAGCCTAGATAGAAGATATGCGGGCCACCCAAAGATACGTTCCTGAGAATACACAGCATGACTGACATATCAGAATATGCAAAAGGGTATTCATGATGCACAACTCTAAAAACATTGAAAAGTTGGGAAGACAAAGCTAGCGACACATAACATTTAAGCGATCCAAGCTGTCATCGTCCCCTACTTCTCTAATTTACGGTTGCTGCTGAGCTCCCCTTTGAAACCAGAGTACTTACACATTGCAGTTGCTGCTGAGGGCCCTTGGAAAGCATGGTACTTACACATTGCAGTTGCTATTGGGGGCCTATTGAAAGCAAATTACTTACGCATTACAGTTGCTACTGGGGATCCCCTTGAAAGCAGAGTACATACACATTGCAGTTGCTACTGAAGGCGCCGTTGAAAGCAGAGTAGGCTACTATTACACATTACAGTTGCTACTGGGGGCCCCATTGAAAGCAGAGTACCCGCATATTACAGTTGCTGTTGCCTGTTGGGGCCCTTTCGAAAGCTGAGCAGGCTACCAGCAGATTAGGGTTGCTGTTGGGGGCGCCTTTGAAAACAGAGTACTTACACATTACAGTTGGTATTGGGGGTCCCTTTGAATGCAACTGCAGGTTACAGTTGTTGTTGGGGCCCCCTTCGAAAGTAGAGTACGTCCACATTACAATTGCTGCTGGGTGGCCTTTTAAAAGCAGGGCACTTACTTTTGCTCTGCTTTGGAATATATGAGTGAATAATACGTTTTCCACCAAAAACGCGCGAAACGCGTCGAGTGGGGATCCTACAAAAGGGAACCCGATAAATTGCCTCGCTCACCTCCACTTAAACACACCACTGCATGGAGCTACATTTACGGAATATTAAATAAAGCAACTTCTGGCATGTTTTAGTCGTGAAGTGACTACGAGGTAAGCGGATCAAGCATGCTAAATGACACAACACGATTGTGTTGAAATAATCCGTTTTGTGGAAAAATATAATCCTAGACATGTATTTCTACTACCATCATAATTAAAAGTGGTTAGATTAGTGACGCAAATCAGAGATTAAATGAGAAATGAACCATCACGCTTATTTGTAACTCAATTGCTTTGCAGTAATTTTTACCTATATACTAAAAGCAGTAATCAACAACTACAATTTTCACGCGTGGTAAACAGCCTAAAAACATTGAAAACCACAGAAGTACTTTTTCGATATTCAAGCGCGAGGCCCCCAAAAGCGCGAGACCCCAGGCATTTGCCCAGTTTGCCCAATGGTTAATCCGGCCCTGGATGGGATGTGAGATTTAAACCAGAACCGTCGCCAGAAAGTTTTCACTATAGGCGGCTTTACATTTGCGCAACGGGATTTGACATTCTGAAAATTTGATAGAATCTCCACTGGTATATAGTGTTTCATATTTAAATTTGGAGGAGTTGAGCCTACCAATGCCCCCGTGGCGACGGGATTGTTTTAAACTTCCCTTATGTTGCATTATCGAAATACATACAAAATGCTACAATCATCGAACCAAGTACGACGGAACAGAGCACAGTGCACAATTAGAAAAGGTCTGGCCTTCTTCATAACAAAATCATGCAGAAATTCATTAAAAAATGTTTGCCTGAGTTTGTCACCTTTAATGCTTAGTGTGGGCAACCTCTCCTGGAAATTTGCAACCCTTCAATTCATTTTCAATTCTATTGAATCTTGAAACAGACCCTTCTTCTGAGCGGTCGCTGTAGTAAACATCAAGCTAAGGAATAAGCTGGGTCCGCGGGGTCGGATAAACTAAGAACCACTACTCTAAGGCAACAGTCCCAAACGCGCTTTTGTCATTTTCTTGGTGTTACGCTATTCCTTGTCTCCTTGTGGTAAGAGTTCTGTGGTTGCCAGTTGGCAAAGTGACTTTTACTTGCTGTTCAAGCTCATTAAAATCTTCTCTGATTTGCGTAGCATGGGAGAAGAACAAACTTGCACAAGTTCTCAATAGCAATCTGATTTCTGAATGACTTTGTTAAAGAAAACTAAATGGAAGAAATCGCGTCTAAAAATATCAAACGAGCTTTACGTAATAGAAACGCTAGCAAAACTACAGTATTGTTCAGAAGAAGCAACTATGTTTTTATTGTAGGATAATGCTGGTAGCCTTACTCAATGCGTAGGGTGTAGTACATGTAGCTCTTATCTGTAGTACACATAGCTCTTATCTGCAGTGCAATCTTTAAGCTTTGATCAAGTGCATTTCAAACATCGACAGTCACAAGTTCTTTCGCCTTTTTCACACGTAACAATCGGCACGATTCAGCAAATGCAGGACGCAGCCAACGTGCATTCTGTATATCGACACAATAGTCGGCATGCAGCTTGACCGACAGTCACATTGAGATTTATGGAAACTCGTTGGAAGACCCTGGCGTTATCAACACGGAATCTGAATAGGTTAAAAAAATAAATTTGACAAATAACAAAGGAATACAATTTTGACGAATAATTATTATGGAACTGATCTTACACCGGCAACTGACTCTATGCGTACCACAGTTTGCTGGAGGCCCTTTTGGATCTTGAGACCCTAGACATAAGCCTATATACCCTATTGGTAAATCCGGCCCTGCTTACAACTACAACACAAAAAAGCAGATCAAAACTTAAACCCTTTCTGCCTTTAACTAGGTGCTATTGAAAAAAAAACTAAGCTACACATTACCGGTTAACAATTACCATTGTTGCGATGACAGAACGTAATGATGATTAAGGGCGTTAAGAAAGGCACGAATCATTTTGATTTTTGTTGGGAACGGGCCCCACACTTTAAAAATACTGTGGGCCTGCCCCGGAACTACACAAACAGCTTCGATAAACAATGTAAGTTTGCATAGGTGTAGAGCGGGGCCCGATTGGAAGCAATCGGTCCAATCGGCTAAAGGCCGGTCCTGGTTTCATCTATCCTCTTTTAGCGCTTTTCAATACATAATGGTCTCTATGACGTAAAACAGTACAATGCCTTCAAATCGCATCCCTATTTTTTTCTTTCTAACTGTTTCATTGTATTTATATTCCTGATGATGGCTTACGACCAGGGCCGGGTTTAAGCCGATTTGACCGATTTCTTCTAATTGGACCCTGTGCCAAAGGGGGCCCCGCGCTACGCCTACTAAGTAACACAAAATTTACACTTATCGAAGCTGCTTCTGTGTAGTTCCGGCGCGAGGCCCAGTGTTTTTAAGGTCATTTGAGAGACCACAACTTTTCTCAATTTTTTCAATGGTCTCTCAAATTACAGTATAAACTCGCTTTATTACCACCATCAAAATACACGAAACCTTGCTTTACACTCACCTCGGTATTCAGATAAAACAGTTGCGGTCTCTCAAAATGTCTTTGCAGTCAGCAAGGTCAAACGTTAGGAATAACCCTGGCGGGCCCCATAGTATTTTGTAAGCGTAGGATCCCCTACCAACAAAAACCAAAATCTAAGTGAACATGCGCGGTTTCACCCTCATCAAATTCTTTGGTAAGAATGGTTATTGCATATCTTCAATAATGTGTAGCCAAATTATTTTCATGGCATCTCGCTCAGGCAGAGAATTTCAAAGCTATTTTCTGTTTCACAGAAAAAGCATTTCGTTTTCATCAGGTCAGATTTCAATAGTTGTTGCAAAATACAATTCGATAGTTGCTGATATTTATTTAATAATTACTACTGCTTGTATCCAGAAGGCACCGTTTAGTTTGTAATTGCAAATGTGTGCTGTTTCATCAGTTTTTTATTAGCGTTGTTCACGTTCCCTCTCGCAGAGATTTCAAGAGGCAACCCGAGATTGACGAAAACTATTGAAATAAACCTAATTTTAATTATGAACGACTATTTCAAGTGTGCAAAAACTAATGGTTCCTCAAAAAGTAACAAAAAGTTACTAACATTAGTAACAGAACTGGCAATTTGGTTCAAGTAAAGTGAGCCTCATGATGTTGTTGTGGTGAAAATTGCATCATGAATTACTACCGAAGCAAGGATTATGGCAAGGGTGGCCAAACTACTGTCCGCGGGCTGCATCCCGCCCGCCGACGAATGTATTCAAGTCCTGAGCAATGCTGTAGTTTTGTCAGCGTTTGTATCACGTAAAGCTCGATTGATATTTTTTGATGTGGTTTTTCCAATTTGAATTTTCTTCAGTAAAGTCATTCAGAAATCAGATTGCTATTGAGCACTTGCGCAAGTTTGTACTGCTTCCATGCTAACCAAATCAGAAAAGATCTTGATGATCTTGAATAGCAAGTAAAAGCCACTTTGCCAACTGGCAACCGCAAAACTCTTCCCCAACGAGACACGGAAACAGCAAAAAAATGACATAGGGCGTTTGGGTCTGATGCCTTAGATTAGTGTTTTTTAGTTTATGAAACCACACGAAACCTTATTTCTTAGCTTGATGGTCACTAATTACTTAGGAGAAAGGTCCTTTTCAAGATTCAAAAGAATTGAAAATGAATTAAAGGGCCGCAATATTCCAGGAGAGGTTGTCCACCCCAAGCATTCGGTGCATCAAAAGTGACTAAGTTAGGGCAAACAAATCGTGATGAATTCGTAGATAATTTTGTTATAAAGAAGGCAGAACGAAATT
>Ga0210059_1004096_pt1 | contig 23480 bp, 19 predicted proteins | sample Ectturendosymbi2_FD_188042 | JGI IMG/M metagenome (GOLD analysis project Ga0210059, IMG submission 188042) | Ecteinascidia turbinata endosymbiont from Florida, USA - Sample 2 (SPAdes) (version 2) | ecosystem: Host-associated > Tunicates > Ascidians > Unclassified | place: Key West, Florida...
ATGATAAGTACAAGCTGAATCATTGCAAGGAGATGGGAGCAGAACCAGGCAGGAGATTCCTCATACAGCCGGCTGCAAAGCTAGAGTCTGAATCGTTGCTTTCGTTGAATCTATATCACAATTCATTTTTTACTGTTCATATGTGCAAAGCTTGTTACTGTTTCTATAAATCTGATAAAAAGTTTAAAACGTGTTGCTACCAAATACATGTTTGCATGTGAATTGTTCGAGCATGGGTTCCAACACATTTGCCAATATTTGTACACGTATTTTTTTAACTCAATAGTTTTAATTTCAGATGTTTGATCAAGTCGGAGTTTGCAAGTTGAGGTTGGAGAACACCGGTAGAGTCGGCTTCGACTTTGTTGCTGTGGCCGGGCTTGGCAAGGAGGTGATTCCTGGAGTCCCGGTCATGGTACCTTCGTCAGGCCATGTCCCCCCCTTCAGTGAAATTGTGTTGTATGTCCACTACTTGCCTGGGATACCGGAAAAGTTCCACAAGTCTTTTGAGGTGGGGTAATGACAGTTTATCGTATTGCGCTAACATTTGTGTAACATATGATCATCAGCACCAACTGTTTCTTCGTCCTTTTCAGCTGTCTTTCCTGGTCTCATCATTTGGTATGACACATTTGCTTGATACATTTTGAGGGAATGGACTTTTTGAAAATGCTGCTGCAAACAACTATGATTTAAATTGTAACTTTTTTTGCTATTGACTGACAAATGATCTTATCAAGATCAATTTAAACTAGTAGGGTTGTTTTAACTTCAGAGTCTCATTTTTTAAGAAACTGGTTTGATGTTGCACTGTTCAGTGTTCATGCCACAGACAACATAGATCTGCTGACAAATGGCTTGGAACCTCAATGCGATTTTCATCTTATTTTACGCTTTTTCTTAACTCTCAGTTTTTTGCTTATTTAATCAGTGTATTCAACGTTTAACATTTTGAAATTGGCAATGGGTTAATTACCAAAAAAGAATCTTCGTCACTTTTTTCCAACCAATCTATACTAGCTGCTCAGAGTTCAACTATGTTTCTCTACAAACCAGAAATAAACTGGTAATAAACTCAGAACTATAAACTAAACCCAGAACTACAAAATAAACCCATAACTGCTAATTAAACCCAGAACTATAAGTTAAACCCAGAATTGCAAACTAAACCCAGAAATGTAATCGGCTGTCAGAATTACAAAATGGTGTCCATCGTTGATCACAAATATGGCGCTGGGATTGTTTTTACTCGATTTTCCCAAACTTTTCCTGATTTTCACAAATTGTTTGGTCACTTGCCTCTTACGGTTATACTTTTTGAGAGATTAGTCAGAATGCTTTTATGCGGAGTGTTCACTTTTATCATCGTCACTGGTTTTGTTCTGCTCGTAGCGGGAATGTTGTTGCTAGGTTTATATCCGCAATTACTTAAGGAAAATCTTCGGTCAGACATTTGCATTTTTGGTCTGATTTCTTGTTCAAATTTATTTATGAAGTAGTTCGCTCCATTTTTCCATTATTTTGTCCGATCCAGAATTTTTGATTTGTTTTCCATGTTTGCTTTCAATGGCGACTTGCGATGTGTGCGTACGAAGGAAGGTGACCCTAAAGCTTAGTTCTATAACACTCCACATTATTTGGAATATTCTGAAAGTAAAGAGCGCAAAATTATTGTGTTGTGTGTTTGTTGCGATGTCTGAAACACGTCACCGCAATTTATGTTCGAGGAACTCGTCACTGGCGAAACTTATCTGCCATCTTGAGGTAGTAGCCAATGCTCCAAACATCGATTTTCTCGATTAGTAGACGGCGCCGTCTGGAGTGGTTTCATCGATAGCTGGGCCTAAGTACTCTCTATTTTTGTTGGGTGCGCTGAGAACATATTCATTTTCCCAATGTGTCCAGATCCAACACCCTTTATGTTTTCATTTTCGCCAAATGCTGTTTACCACCACAGCGCAAAACCTTGTTGTTGCTCCGCAGTTGAAGTCAAGCTACCGCGAAAATCTGCGCTTCTGCAGTTTTTACTTTTCATTGTTGAACGTGGCTGACACGGGTTGATCTCTGTGTTCAGATCCAAGTCGCCCACTTCGAAACATCGTTCGTCAGCGTGAAGGGGGAGGGGGTTTTCCCGCGCATTTCTCTTGATTTGCCGCGCTTCACGGGGGACGATGAGCGTTACGCATCATTGGTCAAAGAGGCGCGGGAAAACTTGGAGCGGGACACGATCAAACGAGACCGCGTGAGTCGAGCGTCGACCCCGCAGAACCAGAACCGAGACAATGAATATGAAACAAGCCACCACTTCCCCGCTAACGTAGTGAGTGATAATTGTTTCTTGCTGCAATCGTCTGGTTTGTGTGCGTGTGACAGCTGCTGAATGTGTTGGTTCAATTGCCAGTGACACGTGGTTTCGTGGTGAAGGATATTTTCGATAATCCAAGTGTTGAACACAGGGTAATCGGACGCAAATGCGACGCTATGGTTTTACTGACTTGGTGTGATGTTTTCATGAGAGCCTAACTGAGCTCTTATGAAATTTTTCGATGCATTTCTGTAGAGAAAGCAGTTTGATTGATGCCTGCGGTAAATTAAAAAACATACGAATATTTGGTGTTCTATTCAGCATTTGGTGTTCTGTTCAGCGTGTAAGTGATTGTTACGTTGTCGAAACCGAGATACATGGATATTTCAAACGAGCGACTTAATCTTAGCATGCAGCTGTCTAAAGACATTATCACTATTCGAGGTAGTGTAACGATAAGTCAGCTGGTTACAATACAAGAGCGTATATTTAATATTGTTGAAGAGGGTTTTTTAACAAAATGATAATGTATGGTAGTGCTTTAACAAGCTTACTTATCTGCAGACCTCCTTCGATGAGGTGCTTTATCTAACCAGTTAAGTTTAATGATGGCATTTTTTCACTAAGATAGTTGCAGAGATCAAAATGATAATTTGTGAGTTTTTCTCGCATGAAAACCATACGCTGTCCTAGAAGGTGAAGAAGCCTTTTAAAAATGAGATTAATCTCGTCGTATACCAAACATTTCAAATGTCTCTTGTGATTTCATTCACTACACATTCATTTTTCATCTTGAGGAAAATATTTAAAACTGCTGTTGTGCTCGAAAGAGAAGTTAAGACGGGAAGGGATTGTTTGTGAAACACTAATTTCGACATCCGCTGCTACTGTTCACTGTCGTGCTGCAATCTAAGGACATGACGTCAGAGCTGGAGATTCAAATGGAAGTGGAGCGGCTTCTGTTGAGAGACTTTGCTTCGGAAAATCAACACTTTTTTGGTCCAAGCATTAATGTTTCCACGTGTACCACGGTTTCCACGACGAAGAAGAAAAAGAAGTTTCCCAGGTTTTTGGTTTCTGCTTAGTTTGCTACTTTTGCTTTTCAGTGTTCTTGGCCCTCAATCCTTAACTTTTACCTCGAAATGTTTCATTAGACATCTCACCATACCAAGTTGATGAAACTGAAAATTTTATGAAATTCTTGAGAGCTCAGCTATCTTGCTGGAGTTCTTGCTCCAGTACTATTCTTAGACTAGGGTGGCATCTGATGAAAAATGTGCAGTTAAAGACTTATCTGATAAATGGACACCCGCGTCGGTTGTATCGGCCCTTTCCAGCTGAAGGGAGATAAGACGTTGACTCGCTGATTACAGGGGAACTAATATACAAGCCTGTGGTGAATGATCCGCTTCTGTTTCGATAACCTTTGTTTGAATCGTCGTCTCTTTTACAGACTTCGTTTAACTGATTATCTTCTGGATTTCGGTTTCGTCGTGCTGGGTAATGTCAGGTCACACATCGTACGGGCAACCAACACCTCCCATTTCCCAGTATCTTTCTCCACAGACAAATCTTCTATTTTCCATTCGGGTACATAAATATTTACGTGTTTGCAACGTGCGTTTTTTTTTTTACTCAATGAGTTTTCAACTCTCTTGTCGTCCCGTACAGCGGCCATTTTTTGATATGTAAAAGTTGAACTTTTCAACCGCTGCTGAGACGAGTTTGCCACCGATCCCCGCATATTTGAACAGTAAGATTCATGACAAGTGTTGCATAGATGTTTGGTGTGTGGTTGGCACAGGAAGCACTACGCCAGTAATGTCATACTTCAATCAAGCAAACTGCCATCATATGGCAAGTTCGGTGCAAACAGCAAGGGTGTGGTTCAACGGCTTCCGTCTTAAAAAATATTACATTCCGGTGTGGTGTTGCTGCTGGCGAAAGATGTCCAGCATCAACATGGAACTGTAGACAGGAAGACGAAGCGAAAGAGTTTCTTCCAACACTTGTAGATATCATGTTTATGGACCATGGGTGGGGGGATGTAAAACTCAATTGAGTGGAATCAGCTTGTTTGCGAAGCGGTGTGTCTCCTGGCGATGGGGCGGGCGCAATTACAAACAATCATTTTCGGAAACCCGTAGTTTGAACTGACCTCAAGCTCTCTTTGATGTCTCACTGTTTTAATGTGTTGCATAGTCAGCATCGTTACCCTGCTGCGCTGTTGTTTTTTATACAACTCTGTGATGACACGCTCATTTTTAAATTACGTCATCATGCCAGAGGGTAGCGTCAATACATGCACAGCATGCCTTACTTTCAAACATTGCGATTGAACGCGTGTTTCCACAGTAGTTTGTGAAAATTAGTAAGTTTTTGGTGAATATGCGCAAAACTTATATAAGTTGACCAACTTTTTTTGCTTGTGTGTCGTAGTGCGAAATTTATTCTATTCAAAAGTGTCTGTTTATCAACGAAATTTCATTTGTTTCGATAACTGCAAATTTACTTATCGTAAACACTGCAAAATAGTTATTAAAATCAAGGCACGCAATTTTCAGTTTTGCTTTCGCTTCGTGTGACGCAACCGACCTGGAGACCTGAGTCTAGTCACATGACCTGCTATAGCGACATGCGTGCAGCTTGGTACTGGAATTGTGGTGCAGAATGTAGCGTAGCTGCAATTTTTAGTTTGCATTTCAAGTTGCAAGTATATTATGCTAGGACAAGGCTGGAGTTATGATGGGGGGGTAGCTGTTGACGATCAGGTAACAATTAGGCTACAAGCAACAAGTTTCAGCTCATTTTCTTATAAAGAAAAGTGAAATGTACTCGATGCAGGAAGGTTAACACCAGGCTTGGAGCTTGTAAAGCAAAACAACGATTTTTTAAGGAAATCAACACAAACCTGTATGACTATAGTTGAACTGGTTATGTGGAAGCAGTTCAATAAATTAGTTGTATTGCTGGCCGTGTCTCTACGTTCTTCTAGCAAAGACAGTTCAGTCTACAGCTCAGCACGATGTGACGATCTGAATAAGCTGCGTAGTACAGGTGCTGGATGCCATGATGAGACTGCTTCCCACTTGACAGCTTTTGTAGCTCAAAACAAATTTAGTCAAACAAGCATTAATGTGCTGCTGAACAACCAACAACTAAAATACTAGGCTTTCAACTGCACGTTTGAAAACTTATTTTGATGATATGTTTATGAAAAAGGTCGTAATGCCATTAATTGATCACGATGACGTCATCGAGACACAAGAACCTGAAATTGCATGCGTAGTCAAATCGTACACGCTGCGTCACTGCATCATGCCCAATTTTGAAATTTTTGGTAGTCCTAAGAATTCCACCGGGACTTTCATTTATATATTGGAATCCTTTCCTTCGCTAATGACCAGCATGATTTTAACTCCATGCTTTCTGTCCAGGCTTCAATGTCGAGCTCGATCGGGTCAAGTACCTCCCAGGCTTCCCTGACCATGAAACAGTGGATTTTAAAGTGACCTTTGATCCCCGCGGCGCTAATCTTGATGTTGGACCAGTTGAAGCAGTCGTGCCAATCAACGTGAGCTTTTGCTAACCCAGCTTGCTTTTGTTCTAGAAACTAACATGGCCAACAAGTGTGCGTGTTTTATTATGAGACCAGCAGTGTTTTCGACCTTAAATCTTACTCGTCTTTTGATGCACTCAGAAAAACAAGCATCACCTTCGTTGATGATAGAAACACGAATTTATGAAGTCTATGTGAATATTTAAATTTGACGCCTCCACTTGAAGTTTCGTCAGTCGCATTCTGTTGAACGCATTTTCTCCCATTTATCGCCCACAGTCATTGTGGTTTCTTATCATGCCAGTCACGGGCATACTCATGAAACAATGGCTTAGTCTTGTCCTTCAAAGTGGCAGCACGCGAAGTTAGGTATTATCTGCCGCAATGTTCACCACTCCATTGAAAGAGACTGAACCGTCGTAGGTATCATTCTGTTCTTAGGCGTTTAGCTTCGCACAAATATTTCACCGAATAATGTTCCAAACATTTATTCATTTACTTTGAAAAGTAAAAGTAACTTTCTGGTGCATACATTTTTTACAATACGCTTTGAAAGTTTCCTTCTTTGTGCGGCCGAGACTGCACGCGTATTATCCATTATTTTCTAACCGCTGCCATTTGCATTGATTTGCAGATTGTCGGAGGTCCTCAGATCTGTATCCGGCTCCGGGCCCACGTAGCTCTCCCAGAATTGAGCGTCAGTTCCGACTCGATAGACTTCGCCACCGTGCATTGTGGCCAGTGCAAGATCGTTACGGTTCAGTTGCTCAATGACCAGCAAGTGAGGTGTGATTGGAGCACGGTTAACTCGAGCAGCAGGCACGATCTGGTAAGAGATGTTTTCTTGGTGCTTTATTTCCAAATATAAAGTTGTCTGGTTTTTTCATACCCTTTCGACCATCTTGGATCCTAAATCCTGTCGGCGGACATTTTTTATCAACCCTAAATCAAAGCTCTAAAAATATGAAGATCGCGATCATTTTGACGTATGATGGGTCAGTGCACTTTTCAGTTCTTGCTTCGGTTGGAGTCGCATCTTGTTTTCCTGTTTTCAAACAGATCGACAAACATTTGCCGATGCATCTACGACGGAAATATCGCAAAGAGAACAGGTCGAAGCCAAATCACTTCGAGATCATGCCTGGGCATGGATCGCTATCACCAGGACAACGAATGAATGTACAGATCAAGTTTATGCCGACTGAAGAGGTGAGATGTGATCAGGCAGTTGTTAAGCTTGAACTTGGTGCTTCCGTTGCCCCACTGCAATAAACAAAACTCTTTGATATCGGAACACTGAGACATTGTTGTCTCTTTCCTGTCAAAGGAGGGACGTAGTCCTGACTCATAATCTTTGTTGTGCGCTGGTTTTAAATTTGTTTCTGGATGCGGCCCTCGCAATACTTGTATTGCAGCTTGGAGTGGGACGAAGTGTTTCAAATGCAGCGTTTTCAAATCTTATTTGCGTTGGTTTCTGCAACGTCGGGTTTTTTCAAACAGCGCTTATACTCACAACGAATGGTCATTCGCATTGAGCAAGCAACATCACGCGTTTCAATCGCCGTGAGAGGTGAAGGCCTCGAACCCCGCTTGGAATTTGAACCAAATCTCGTCGAGTTCGGGCCAGTCCTCCCTCACAGCACAGGGGATGAAGTGGAAGTGATCGTGAAGAACCCAACAGTGGCTCCCATCGAGTTTTACTCTCTCAACTTTGACAAACAATACTTGGTGGAAGAAAAAGCAAGTGTTTTGTAGCATTAGAATTAAGAGAAACGAAATTTCAGTCGCAGTGTTTCTTCGGCAAACAGTATAGTTGGAACCGACCTCAGGCAAGTTTCGTGTCGTTGTTGAAATGTAGAGTTTTAGATTCGCACGAGCCAGCGCCTCATAGTGGTTGCTCCGTGGCAGGCATACCTGCATTGCGTTGGACAAATCGGATTGCTGAAAGTGGTTCTCATTTATATGCGTCCAGTCGTTTTTCTATGACACGGTTCGTTGTGACGTATGTTACTCGTATGACATTTATACAGATCTGGGTGGAATGTAATGATTCTCATGCTCAGTGCAATCAGTAATTTATTTCGTTCATTGCTTTTTCTTGGCTGATACCTTCAATCAAGCGTATTTTTCAACAAATCTTCGTTCAACTTCAGATCCTTCGATTGATGAAAGGTTACGATGAGCATGGCAATCTCCTCCTCCCCCCACGATTGGCTGGGGAGGAGCTGCCTCCTGAGCTTCTCCAGTATTATCAGGATCACGAAGAGAGAAATGAAATGTCCAAGAACAAACCCGAAACGGATGCTAACAATGTTGAAGGTGGCTTTATTACATCCATAAACGTCCTTATTGAAAATTAAACATTACAGTAATTAATAACAGCAGTAGATTGTGTCTTATTTTTGCAATATCTGACCATTTTTACTGCACTTTAGTTGAAACACACTGTCCTAAAACATCTTCAGATTTCTTTAAAAATACCGCAAAGAATTTTGCGCAATAGCTTCATACTTGCACTCATCCATTGCCACGAAATTGAAAAATGGTAGTGTCAGTGTCTGTGGTCTTCTCTTCTTAATTGTTTCATTTGAATTGGCGAAAAGATAATGTTTGAACAATTTCACTATTGTCGGAACCCAACCGAGAGTCTGTTTGGTTGAACTTCAGGTGCGGAGGCGGCGGAAGTGACGAATGGCGCGGAGGGTGAAGGAGGACCTTCGTCCACAGACTTGGCAGCTGATGACGCAACCGCCCAGGAGCAGACAGAAACCGCAGAAGTGAGTCCAACACAAGTCGCTTGTCAGAACTGCTCTATTGTTTGTCCTTTATCACAAGTGCTTTCAGTTCACCATTCCAAAGTTTTATTTTAGTAGAAAGGATTTTCCCATTTTACTGACGTCATTACGTGTTTATTGAAGTGTTTACTCTTCGCGGATGAATATCACAGAACAGGACCAGAGGTCACTTCCTTCAAACGAGCTTTTTTATTTGAAACTTGTGAATAAATCTAAAAATTTGAAAACTAGAGAACTTTTGGCAAAAAAAGTGTTTGCAGTTGAGAATGATCTTTCATGAGTTTCCATCTGAATAACATGAACGAAGAAATATTCTGGCCCGCTTTCAAACTTTTTCAGTTTATTAATGAGTCACGAACTCGTTTATTCCAATTTTTTAATTGCTATTTGTCAAAGCTGGCTGAAGAAGAGTCGCCCGATTCGAGTAACAAGAAGGAAGCGGAAGAAGCGATCTTCGAGGAAAAAATAGAACAAGAAAAAGGTGTCTATAATTTTTTTAATGAATAAAAATCATGGTTTTGTAATAACATGCCAAGAAAAGTTTTTCATCCGAATATTGCAGTCAGACCATTTTATACTGTTTTTCATTCAACACAAATTTTATTGCATCATGGCCGCAACCGTCTGGAGGTTTTGCCTTTCAAAAAAAGGCCAGAAAGTACCCAAAAAAGCCAAATACAAGATAAACGCACAGCGACACTTAACACCCATTCAGGTTGCACAGCACTTTTAAAAGACAATATATCCATATACAATATATCCATATGCAATATATCCATATACAATATATCCATATGCAATATATCCATATAAAATATATCCATATACAATATATCCATATGCAATATATCCATATAATCCATATACAATATATCCATATACAATATATCCATATAATCCATATACAATATATCCATATAATCCATATACAATATATCCATATAATCCATATGCAATATATCCATATAATCCATATGCAATATACCCATATACAGAATGCAGATAACTCTATTTGAAGCATCTGAGGTGGTCCGAATGAGTCTCAGTATCCTTGCTGGAAATCTGAAACAGCAAAACTAAAAGTTATTTTGAATTCTAGTGAGGAGTTGCCAGATAAAAGTTTAATATTCTGCCAAACAGTGTCCAGAAATCTGCCAAAATCATCTTTAATCTGCCAAACCGACATAAAAATTGCATCGGTCAAAAAGGCTAAAACAGACAAATTTCATTTGGCCTTTTTTCAAACATAAAACATCCAAAAGAGCTAACACAATGTCAAAAATTACGAATTTGACCACAAAAAAACCAAACTGGCAACACTGCTTGTGGGAATGGCAAGCGAGCGTTCTTGTTTTGTCACAATGTCTGAGTGTCGTGTTGTGTCACAACAGGTGCGCAACCAGTGGGGAGGCATTTGCACCCCCCGAAATTTTCAAAACATTCCATAGCAATTGACATTTGCAGAAGTTTTCATATAATAAAGATGAAATCTTGTATTCTAATCATTTTTAAGAAGTGTTATTTCAATTTTTCTTTGTCCTACTGGTTGGTTATCTCCTTGCCCGATTTATCTTGAGACATGCCATCTGATTAAACATTTCGGAGCTGGAATTGTTAAAACTTGGGAGTTCGTTTAAGTGTTGGTATTTCTGTGGGATTTTTTATCCACTTTGTTCGTGTACCACTCTGAAAATTTTCAGAAATGCAGTGTGTGCATACGCTTTCATTTTGTTTCCTGTGTATCTCTTGAGGAAGAGAGTTTGCAAAGACTCTCGAAACATTAACAGTAAATACTGCATTGTTTACAAACCAATGGAGCAACGTTTGCAGCCAGTAGACTATGCCTGGTGACAGAAACAGCACACTATGTTCACGTTGTGTTAGCTTTACGTTTGCCTGGTGTTGCTGCAGGCTTCTATTTAAGAATTTTTGCATTTTATGTTCAGTGCTTAACCGTTGCTGACATGGGCGTCCGCAGAAATTTTTCCAGGGGGGTGGGCAAAGTCGACATTTTGCTTATCCTCTTCAGTTTGTTAGGGATGCAAGGCACATGGACGTATTCAAAAAAGAAAATGTCCAATGTTACGGCAAAAGTTGCATACAGTGTTTTCCTCTGAGCAAATGTTTGTTTTAGTGAGCATGGATACTTTAAGACTGAGTTAGCATAGTTTTAAATGAATTACAAACTTTGTGAATTTTTAGAATCAGTGTAAAATCTTATGAAAATACTAACAAACTACACGTTTAATTCAAATAGCTTCTCCTTGTTTTCGTGCTTTTTCAATGTTTTGGAATGTTACAAGTGCGCGAGATGAGATGCCACTGCGCAAATGTTCTGGTGGTTCTGTGCATTTACACATCTTTAGACGAAGCGTTGAGGCTGGTTTACACTGGGGCCAAGCAAGGCTATGCCAAGCCAAGCTGAGCGTGGGAAAGTGTTTATACTTGCAATAATGTTTGCGCTTGGTTGCGTCGGTTGCCATGCGAGCGAAGTTCGACGTGCTGCTCGCGTCTATCCTGGTTGCTTGGTATAAACAAGCTGGTAACTGTTGGCCGTTATAACAAAAAAAGCAACTGCTACTGTTGCTACTGTGGTACTGGCACTTAAAAAGTGTTCACAAGCTAAAAGGTGAAGGTAGCCTTCAATACTGGACTGCATTAATTAATTCTTCAGCCACTTTACCTTTAAATGGAATCTTAATTAAGGTAAATTTAATTTAACTTAATTTATTTGTTTATGAGCAGACACGAAGTCCATAATATGAACACACACACTCTGCAGAACGCAAATATCTATCCAATAAACTAAAGCAACATTCAAACACAATGCCATGCTGAAACTCCAAGAAATATAATATAATTTACCATTTCAAATTATTTTGGACTCAACTCTATAGCTTTTCCTAAAAGACTAAAAGGTTTTTCAAATAATATGAAAAACAAGTGACAAAAACAAGCAGGGGAGAGGTATATGAACTTGTAATTTAGGTACAAGCAGAAGAAAAAGGATATCAATCAAAAATTTTACAGGGTCTGATAATTAAAATCGTGTAACAATACCATGCTAAACAATTACAGGGACATATCATGGACAAGCATTTTAACATAGGGATGAAACTGAAGTACGCCTACTGCCTATGGAACAATAATATTTTCTGTTGTGCATGAGCTTTACTCATTTCAGTGAGATAGCTTACTGAGATCATCAGCCACAAAACATTCAAACTTATTAAAAATAGTTTAGATGAACATTTAATAATGAACTACTGTATCCATCAAAATCTTTAATTTTTTACTCATGCTTAGATAACTTACAAAAACATTTTGTTTTGTCAAAACATAGACTAAACGTTAGCAGAGAAAGGGTGGTAGCTTTTGAGTTGAGGAATTTACATCCGTGTATCCCAATACTTGTTTTGAAAATGTTTTCCTATTTGACTTATGATTCAAACATGGAATCAAAATTTGAATTGCCCTAAAACAATGATATGTGGTGGCTTATTCTTGTACCAAGAAGGTTGTGCTTTTAAGTGCAAAAACTACATCTTTGCTGTTATCTGCAACTCAACAGATACACCAAAGAAAGTAGTGCAAATAAAAGCCAGATAAAGGTACTGTACAGCCATGCCAATTCACAACAGCTAAACTCGTCTGCAATATATGCAACTATACAAGATTGCTTTTTTATTATATAAAACTTATAATTTCTCAAAGTGCACAGATCAAAATCATTTATATTTCACCTTTAGAATTAATAATTCAAATATGAAAATTTCATTAATACAATAAATAGTTGTTAACTTTCAGAACAACTGGACACATGGCCTTGATGAGAAATAACCTATATGCCTTTTACCAACAATGCACAACATTATCAAGATTTTTTATCTGTTCACTTTATCTGCCAGATCCTTTTCACAAATCTTCATTTTTGTACCACTACATATCACTTTTTCATGATTTGCCTTTTAATGTGTTGAAGTATTTTTGTACTTTGAGTTTGAATATGACATGCACCATGTAGCTGAACCAAACACTTGCTGCACAATTTCCACCTAATTTCCAAAATGCATGCATTTCCTATGATAGATAACAACCAAAATGTTTAACTGTAATATTTTATGCATGAAGCCAAATGATAAAGTGAGGTGCATCGTTAATATAATAGCCAAAACAGCATTCACGCAACACCATGATTTTGAAAAAAAATTAGACAAGAAGGCCCAAATTAACGCTGTAGACTAGCCACAAGCTAAATGGTCTTGGCTAAAATGTTTGTGACAGGAACCTTATTTTTGCGAGCTGCGTAGTCACAGCATATAATGCGTGGTATATGCGTAATTCATTTTTATTGACTGACTGTGTGGTGCCCTAAAAATTATTTGATCAATTAGTGAGTCATGCACAAACATAGGTGAGAGATGTACATTCATGGTGAGTGAAGTATTGTACAATCGAGGTTATAAAGCGAAAAGCCATGCAGCAATTATGGCTTTATAGACCACAGACATGTAGTGGAGACAAAAAACAATTTGTATCAACACAGATCATAAGAAAGTACCACAGTTACCCATTGACCAGTATGGAGCACAACAGTCACAAGTATGTCCCACAAAAAATGAAGTTGACCACAAAAGTAGTCATTTTGTATGGTCCATAACTTCGCGAAACCTTTACCAATTTCAAAAAAATTTAGTTTTTTGGAATCAGCATGAAAAGTTCTATCTGCTTATGAAATTTGAGGAAAATCGGAGATGGTGGGTTGACTTCTCCATTTTTTTAGTTCATTTGACATAGAATGACCCTTCAAACAAAAAAGTTGTAATTTTCAGAAATATTGCGAAGAGAACTCTATCTGTGACCGTTTGCGACGGTTGAATAAGCACGATGACGTCATCGAATGAAAGTTCGTGAAAATTGCCCCCCCCCGAAATGAAGAGCTGGTTGCGCCCCTGTGTCACAATACCACAGTTTTGTCATAATGCGTGGTGGTTCTAGCGCAACACGCCCGACTTAACACGTCAGGGCGCTGTGTTCATGCAGCTTTGCAGTTAATGGTTGTACGGGCGCAAAGTAAGGGCTGAAGAACCTGTAAGTCACAAAGTGGCGCCCATGGCACGAGCATCCCCTTGACACGTCACACCTGCTGACAGGTGGTGCTTCACTGTGTGAAGTTCAGTGGGTTTCAAATAAGGGTTTTTTTGTCGGTGATGTCATGTTTTAAACTTTTAGTGGGAGTTCATGTCGCTACTTTCGGTCAAGACTCTTTGGTCGTCAGATATGCTCTGTGATGACGTAATTTTTTCTGCCATTCAGCCGGAAGTGACATCGCCGTCGGTGATTTGGAGATCACACCAGTTTCCGCCGCGATAGCTCGCCACCTTGGAATCGACCTCACTCCTGAAGGACGCGCGGCGAGGAACAGACGCGGGATCGCAGTCATCGTGCACGGCCCCCCCATGTCCGGTGGGAGGCTTGGTTTGATTCTCGTTTTCACACGCACTCGATCAATCACTCAAAAACGTCTTAGTTGCTGCCTGTTACTGCCACATTATCTAGCAACTGTGCATTTATTTCCTGGCGTGTGTTTTATTCCAAATGTATTTTCGGTGATTCCACCTTTCGTGTTCTATTCATCAACACTAACTGTTTCGTCATAATGAAGAAGCGTGTGTGAAATCCACGATTGTTGTCCATTAATAATATGCTCCTCATTGTATCCGAACTCATCGCTGTGTGGATCGGAGCTTGAGACATTGTTTATCTGCGATCGCTGGATGCGAAGCTGCAGCGATTTAAGTGACGCGAGAATTATGAAGGTTAAATCATTTTGCAAACGATCACGTTTGTTTCGCTTGAATAAGATCGAAAAGGATTGATTTCATCATGGCTTTTCCAAGCTGTGTGAGAAGATAGGAGGTGCTGACGTAAAATGTTTTAACGGATTTCCACGAACGTGATGGGTGATTTTGTACATGACCGAACTTCTCTGCATTATTTCACTTAATAGACTTTCCAGTTAAATAATAGAAATGTTTATTCTCACCTGTTCACAGGTAAGACCAACACATCAGTAGCATTGGCCAGAAAGTACGGGGCTGCTCGACTGACCATAGACGGTGTTGTTCTCGATTCCATTTCAAGTGGAAATTCTCAGGTAAGGATTTGCAGCCAGCCAGTGAACGTGCACTGGCTGCGACTGCACCTCACAGTTGTTGTATGCGGATGGGAATTAGTTTATGATTTCTCAATGATTATTGAGTGAAATTGTTGGTCAATCACAACAACCTAGTGAAATTGCCAGCTTAAACAAGAACATAAAGAAGTCTTACCTCCACGTAATATCCACAAACGTACCGAGCAGCCACGTGTGATGTGGCGCAGACTTACAATACAAGTATAGCAGGAGTCAGAATGCAATTGCAATGCCTGTGTTGTACACTTCTAAGCAGTCTTAGACGTAGCTCTTTAAACGACCAATGCTTTTTGCAAGGAAATCTTACCTCAGATCAGATGTTTGACATGGATGAATGATCACACGTCATTCCGAAGCACCTGACACGCGCTGGAAACACTTGTATGAAATATCTGGAAACACAAGGCTTCAGTGTCACTACAAAGTGAAACACAAATCAATGACACTTGGGGTCCAGTAAATGCAATGTGTAACAAGCACACGTATTTGACGATGTTTGAGCGATCGTGAATGAAACTTTTTGTTGACGTTTATTGCTGATGTCACATCCTCTGTGGTCAGTGCAAGTGTTTCTCGCATCAGCGTTGCGTCAAAAAACTGAAAATGTTTCTTTACTCTGTTTTTGAAATCACTGTCATTCTTTCATGTCATTTTTGTTTCTCCTCGAAAGTGTCGCAGAGACTCGCTAGGTGGCGCATTAGGGATCTAGGGTCAAAGCAGTGAAGACAGTGCAGAGTGTTAGCTGATGTTTTCAGATCATGCAGCTTGCTTTACAGCTTGATTAGATGCATTCGAAGTGTACGCAGCAAGTTGAACGAGCAGCCCCAGACTGCTGTGTCTCGTGCACGGACCCACCAGTCGTGGGTGGTGCCAGCAGTTCGTAAGCATCAGTGGTTTTAAGGAATGTTGCGAGGCGTTAGTTTTGGTTCAGGTCGCCAGAGCTGTGAAGGAGTACATCGAAAACCCACGGGTGGCCAGCACTGTCTCGTCACGGCAACTCGCAGGCAGAGAATCGGGCCAGAAAGTTACAATAAAGTCGTCCAAGGTGGGTTCGTAGAGCATCTTCGTTTTACGCGCGTTTTCATTGTTTTGTCGCAATGTGTGCAACTACGTTAACTTGAGGGGTGATGACGATGTTGTGACCTTGGGCTAGATCAGAGCTTCCCAACCTTTCTCTGACCATGTACCCCTTCAGCATGCCGACAGATGACCATGTACCCCTAAAATTTCATGTGACAAAAAAGCTGAGTGAAATATCAAAATCCACTGAAGTTTCAATAGAACTTTTATATGTTAGAATATTTGGAAATAAATATATTTTTTCCTTGAATGTACCCCTTCAGATAGGCAAATGTACCCCTTCAGATAGGCAAATGTACCCCTTCAGATAGGCAAATGTACCCCTTCAGATAGGCAAATGTACCCCAGGTTGGGAACTCCTGGGCTAGATAGACAGTATTTGCCTTTTTTAGAAATTTGATTAACTTGTGTGAATGTGGCAGCCGTAGTTTGGCATAGATTTGAATTGGTGCTTTTTCATTTATGGCTGAAATAAAAGGCAACGGAAGCAGATGACGAACGAGAAGATTGCTGGGCAACTCGTGTAGCTAGTTACCCCACATGCAAGCAGAGCTATGAGATAAACCAATGATATCATTTTACAACTAAAACCGTCTTTAAAAATTTGTGAGAGAATGAATCCTACGCATTATATTGGACTGAGACAGTTATTGGGTTCAGATGTTCCAAGCTTTGCAGCAACCCCCCCCACCTAGGTGCCAAACGCTGGTCATTCCCCCCACACAACAGGACTCATCACGGGAAGATGTTTGCGGGCGTGACGTAGCAGAGTGTTCGAGTCGGTGTGAATATCTTCAAACAACATGAAACAGTTTGCTTTTATTTTGTGTATATGGCTTCTCTTTAATATATATTCTGGTGCGATGCTTTTTCCTTGCAATGTGGGTTAAAAACGATCAATTGATGAATAGAAACAGAGAATTCTTACAATGCGACATTTTTTTAACTTCAAAAATGTTTGAGTAGTAGGAGTATAAGCATTGATGAAATTCTGTTAATTTCTTTTTTAATTGAGAGTGAGTTATGTATATACGTCTGCGTTGCAGATTCTACCTGGAATAGATGAATGGATATAAAACCTAGAGTGCTTAGAAATTTCTGATCTTTATACAACCCACGTTACATGTCAATCTGTTGCTGAAATGTTTATCATTTTCAAACTTCGACTTTTTTTAACTGAATATGAATTAAGAATAATGCCAAACGTCTCAAAATAAAACATGTATAGTTTTTTGAAGGCCTTTTTAGTGTTAGTGAAACCGTTAAGTCCCAATTTTATGCTCCAAAACTTCGACTTGTTTTTGATAATTGCTGTCGCTTCAGATATATTTTCGTGATGAAGAGAAAGCGTCATAAATTTTTCTGCTGCAATTTCTGATATTTTCTTCTTTAGCAACATCTTCGAAAAGTGATTTCACGAATGTATACCTCTCGGACTAACAAAAACACGAAACTGGGGTTTGGGGATGACAGGGCGCATGGCCTGTTGTGGCCAGGGCCTCACTGCGGTTTCCCGATCAGGACAACTTGTTTGCTCATTTCGAACTTAGTCCGATCCCAGTTTAATAACCTTCCTCCCTGCAGGGAGGTCTTCGTGCGCGAGAACTCTGCGCTCAAACAGCCAAGGCCCAGAAGGAGGAGGAAACAGAAGGTGGGGCTGGTGGGGCAGTGGGGTTGAGTGTTGAGGCAGTTACCGCCCACACCGGCACCACCCAATCAGTCGTTGGTGAGTCGAAGTTTAAAAATACAACGCTCCCGGTCAGAAATACAAATAATGTTGGATATATCTCGTTTGTTTCTTCCTAATCTACAAGGCTTAGAGTTTTTGTTTAGGATTTCTTAACCAAAAACTACATACTGCAATTAGTAATGGATTAAACAACTTTGTTTAACATTAGTGAGCAAACTTACGCTGGACACTTATAAAACTTACTGCAAACATGAAAACGTCTGTTGCATCAACCATTTCTAGTTTTTCAAGCAAATGTTAATTAATTCTTCGCTGATCTGTACCTTGATACAAGTTCTTCCAGCGTTATACAAATATCGCGAAATTAAAGCAGGAGTCTCTGTTTAAACGTGTCCTGCCACTTACCTGCCTGAAAAAAATAAAACATCTACACTTGTTGACGTGATTTCTCTCTGTAGGTACGGAAACCAAAGCTGGAGGTGGAACTTCTGTTATTTCAAACAAGAAGGCCAGTGTGGTCAGCAAGCAGGCACAGAGTGTGGTGACAACAAGCAAGGCTGGTGCAACTACTACATCTGAAAATACCGGATCTCAGGTGCTGACTGTTATACAGAAGCAAAAAGATATTATGTATTCCAAGCTTGCTCGTTTTTTTTCCGTCAGCGAAGCCAAGCGAAGACACAAGTCGCTAAAACTCTTGCTTTCTTTTGAAGATTAACTGGTACTTTTGCTGTATTTAATTCTGATAAAGTGTCCAAAACACAAATACGCTTTATATGAACCCGAAACGAAACGCGTTAAATGCCAATTCTTGCATCCACTTGATTTAATTTCGCTGAACGATTCACGTTTTGTCCCAGACTTGTTTGTTGTGCAAACTGCTTCATGCCAACCAGCCGAGACAGTGCAACGGCTGGTCGGGTTCTTGCTTTATGCGAAACTGTTTACGTTTATTAAAAAAAAAACTAGCAGCGTCCAGAGGGTTTGCCCCCCAGACATTTACAACCAGTTTCAATTTATTGCAGGTCCCAAGCAGTCCTCCTCCATTAGCGGCTCCGATTGGTCGTCGCTTAAGTGTTTCCGCTTCAGTTGCTGGTGAGGAGGGGTTAGTCAGTTGCGTTCTGCCTGAAGATCTTCTGGTTGAGCTCTTATCTGAACGACTGCAAGTGAGTGTTTTTGGAATAACTGAAACTTGTGAAACTTGTGCTTTCCATGCAAGTCCGTTTTGCTGTTGGTCGCGCCACTGCTCAACAACCAACGTGGGATGCTGACAATTGACTTGTTTGTTTTTGTAGTTGAATGATTGCCATCAAGGCGTCATATTCGACGGTTTGGACACAATGTTCAGCAGCAGCGCACAAGCAACAGCTGTCGCTTTGCTCAAAGCAATAAATAACAGAAAACATATTTACTTTGTCACACTCAAACTTGACTACAATGTTTTGAAAAAACGGCAAAAAGCTAGAGAAGAAGAAACTGGTAAGCGACGTTTTTATCTTTTTTGTGATGAATTCCCAGTGGTTTGACTGGATAGTAACAGCATGCCTTCCTGTTCAACTTTGGATTTCCAGCATAACTTTCCCCTTGACGTCTAAAACCGGTCCTGTTTACGAAGGCAGCGAACTTGCTTACGCTTCATCTTCAATCGTCACCAGAGCTCGACTGCGGCGGGTTCAGCTTCCTGAGCCCCGCACTGACTCTTCAACTGCTCCACGTCACCCTCTAGTGCTGAGCACGACGTTAGATCCCAGCAACTGACCTCTGCCAAGTATATGGGGTGGTCGGGGATCGAACATGTTCCACCAGAGGCGCCCGCCTAGCCGGGTACTTGCCCGTCGGTTGATAATTATCTGACCATAGTAATGATATGTGTTCTTGTTTTGTTTTCAGCTAAAACTGAGCAGCAAAATCAAAATCAGGATCATATGAACTTTGAAAACATGGATGAAGATGAATACGACGCTCTCCCTGAACACGAGAAGGAAATGATTGAGAAAAAGATTTTATCTGCCAGGAAACGGAAGCGAGACAAGTAGGTCGATCTGCTGGAAAGAACCTTTCCACTGTCGGTCGATTGCTGGTCATTGTTACCAGGCACCACCTCAATCTTTTATTATAGGTCAAGTATTGAGCGGCAAATTTTTCTGTAACTGATGCAAAATTTAAAGACTTGCCCTGTGCTGTTGCAATAAGTTTGGAGTTTCACTGATTTTCAATAAAACAAAGAAATGCAGGCTGGCGGCAAATAAGAGCATAATTTACAGCGCTGTACAGATTTTTGATCTAGTTTGACCAGGTTGCTGAAACGTATGTAACACCATATCAACCACATCAAAACTTGCAAGTTTAACTGCATTGTTCAGGCCATAAATCTTCCAGTAAATCTTGCATTTCTAGACGGCGATACGAATATGTGAGACGCAACGACTTCAGTTTAGTTTCAGTACACTCGCTTCGTAACCGGTGGGGGTGTCACGAGTGGTCAGCGACCCCAACCCCTGCCGGCCTGACCCATGGACGGTTGTTCCGGTCCCCCCCCCACAGCGGCTGCCGCTCGGAGTTTGACAAATGTTTTGTTTCTGCCTCGCAGGGAAGCGGAAGAACGGGCTGAGCGAGAGAGGATCGAAAGAGAAAAGCAACTGCTTGACGAAAAAGACAGACATGACAAAGATAACAACAAGAAGCCAAAGAAAGGCAAAAGGGAAGAAACTGCGAAACGAAGCATATCAGGTATGGTTTGGTGCTGTTCGGAAATCACTGCAGAGGAAAGCCAATCATTGGTTTAGTTTGGTCTGGACTTTGAAGCAGCATATGCAAATAGTTAAAAAATTTTGCTGATGACCAGCGCCAAGTGAACAAAGTTATGTTTGTATTTGGAACTCGTCTTCTCTTCACACCGTGCATTCCTGTCCAAACGACGTCTCCCAACTACCCGCCTGCCGCTAACCTGGGGTGGATGACGTTATGTAGGTGGATTATGCCTTCTTCCTTTTTCGTTGGAGCGAGTTCTTCTTTTATCCACTGCTTGGCCGCACTAGATCTCGGGACAGGTGCAGAGCAGCCATTCGATTGTCTCATCGTCCAGAACCATCAGGCCATGCAGTCCACAGGGAGGTCGATGGATTGGACATTGGAGGACAACATGGTCGACGGTTTGTTCTTCTGCGCCACACTCGCAGACCGCAGAGGAGGCCATAACACATTTGTACAAGCAGGAGTAGAAACGTTCGACACCGGTGCGGAGGCGATTAAGCCGGACCCAGGCTCTTCTTGGGAGGGTCATTCCGGGGGTCGGGTACCGGTGTCTGGAATTGAAGTGCGGAGTCTTGTGGGGTTGTCCGCCCATTCCGCGTTCCATTGGTAATCCGCCCACTGCTCCGCACATATGTTGTTGTTGTCAGAAAAACTGATGAGTTGTTGTGCGGCGAGTACAAATGGGTGTCTCGATTTGAGGCGTCGTGCATCTGCACTCGATGGACGGGTGAGCGCTGAGTGGAGCAGATGTCCAGGCTCCATGGCACGGCGTCCTAGAGGTAGTGTGGCTCCACTGTGACGAAGCTCAGCAGGTTGGATGCCTGAGAGGACTGGAAGGTTGTCCGCTGGTGTAGGACGCAGGCATCCAGTCACAATTCGCAAGGCATCGTTGATGGCAGGGTCAATGAGGTGTGTGTAATCACCAGCAAGCCGCCTCAGGAGCGCGACGCGTGATGTCAACTTCTTGCGAAGTGACTCAAGGTGTCGGTGATACGTGAGCGACCTGTCCAACGTTACTCCGAGGTATTTGGGATCGGAGCAGAAGGGGAGGGTTTCGTTGTTGAAGTTGACTTTCAGCTCACGTTTAGCTTCCTTGTTGTTGAGATGGAAGACTGCCGACACCGTTTTTGTAGTGCTGAGCTTTTGCTTCCAAATCTGGAGGTATTTACCTAGTGTTGCCATGTCCTTGCACAGCGTCCCTCCCACTGCCTTCCAGTCTCCACCAGCATGCATGATTGCTAGGTCGTCAGCATATGCATACTTTCTGGAGATAGTGGCTGGCAGGTCAGAGGTGCAGGTGTTGAACAGAAGGGGCGCCAGGACATCCCTGAGGGACGCCGTTCTTGAGGCGTCGTATCCTGCTCCTTTGGCCATTTCTGGTGGTAAGGGTAAAGCTGCGATTGCCAACCATCTCCATGATCATGTGGACCATGTGTCTATCAGGCAACAATCGCAGCAGCTTGCAGGTGAGGCCGCTGTGCCACACGGTGTCGTAGGCTGCTGAGGTCGACGAACACAGTTCCGGACTTCTTTTTAGCTGAAAAGCTATCCCTGATGTCCTGTGTCAACAGGGTGACCTGATCTACGGTCGACCTCCCGCGTCAGAAGCCCGCCTGCTCCTGTGGGAGCAGTGGGTCGATGATTACTTCGACACGAGCATAGATGAGTCTCTCGAGGATTTTAAAGGGAACACACAGCAGAGGTATAGGACGATAGCTCTTTGGGTTCCCCCATGGCTTCTCTGGCTTAGGGATCGCAACTTCTAGTGCTCTTTCCAGATCTTTGGAATTTTTAGTTGGCGCATGCAGGAAATGAGGAAGTCGCAAAACCAAGATTTGAGAGCCGACCGGGCGTGGAGTATAAACTCCGGGAAGATGGAATCCAATCCCGGAGACTTTCCTGGCTTCAGGCGTCTGAGAGCAGCAGCAAACTCCTCTGGCCTGAAGGGTTCGGAGATGCTGTGACCCTCAGGTGTTGGAATCTTTCATAGATCAGACAGCTGTTTGTTGACGAGCCTGGTGGGCTGGCGGTCGCTAGTCTTGTGTGCCCCGTTCTTTACCAATTGCGAGGTGATGGAATTTGCCGAGACGGGGCACATGCGGGAGGAGCGTCCAGACCTGCCAGTAAGTTTGTTGATGGTTCTCCACGCCTTGCGGCTAGAGTTCGAGAAGTCGATCAAATTAACAGCTTCCTGCCATCGCTCCTGCTTCTTCTGTTGTAGTCTAGAGAGTAGGGACGAGGCGGCTCTGTCAGAGGCAGTCCCCACTGGGGCTCGGGAAAAGGAGCAATAGAGGGTCTCGCACTCTTTGTCCCAGCATGGCACATAGTTCTTCCAACGGCCACGTGGGACACATTGTTTAGCCGCAGAAAGTAGGCTCTCGCAGAAATCCTGGCATGCCCTCTCAATATCTGGTGTGTCCGGAGGTGGCAATCTCTCGACGCATTCACCTGTGAGAAGGCAAAAGCGCTTCGAATCGGCCTTGCGAAAGTTCCAACGCTTCACCGGATCGCTGTGGGCAGGAACCTTGAATCTTGGTGGCCTTATGAGGGAGGGCTGATGTTGTGACCGCGGGAACTTTTCTAGGACACGTCTGTCCGGCAGTCGGCTGTCCTGGCCGAAACTCGCGAAGGCCAGGTCTGGGTTGGTGCCGACGTTCCAACGGCGAGAGAAGAAACTAGCTGTTTTCTTTGGGTTGTACAACAGTCCAACTTTGTTGGATGTTGCCCAGGAGTCCAGGCTCTCACCGTCCGGGGATGTTGTGTTGTAACCCCAGTTGACGTGCTGGCAATTGAAGTCGCCAACGTACAAACTGGGGTGTGGGAACGTCGGGATGGTCGTTGGTGTGAGTCGCGAGCGTGGAGGTTTGTAGACGTTGACGATCTTGTATCCTGCGAAGTCTACGCACAACCACTCAGTCTCTGATTGTTCTGAAGACTGATCGACCAGTGACCATTCCAACCGCTCGTGGGCAAACGTGACAAGGCCATGATTCCTGCTCAGGATTGACCCAGCTAGTGAGAAGTTGGGAATCACTAGCTTGTCTGCAGTTGTGCAGTGGGTCTCCTGTAGGACGATGATGAAAGCCATGTTCATAAGGTTA
>Ga0210059_1004098_pt1 | contig 23474 bp, 13 predicted proteins | sample Ectturendosymbi2_FD_188042 | JGI IMG/M metagenome (GOLD analysis project Ga0210059, IMG submission 188042) | Ecteinascidia turbinata endosymbiont from Florida, USA - Sample 2 (SPAdes) (version 2) | ecosystem: Host-associated > Tunicates > Ascidians > Unclassified | place: Key West, Florida...
GACAAGCCAGTTACCTCAGTGACAAGCCAGTTACCTCAGTGACAAGCCAGTTACCTCAGTGACAAGCCAGTTACCTCAGTGACAAGCCAGTTACCTCAGTGACAAGCCAGTTACCTTAGTGAAGTGAAACTGAAGTGGGTCGTCGGTGGACAGGGAGACACAAAGACCCCTGGCGAGGTAGTCAGGCAGTGGGTTTCGATGGTAACTGAGAAAAAGCCCATTGTTGCTCAGCGGCGACATAGCGATGCCAATCTGGGCCAGGTAGTAGAGGTATTGAAGCACGGGGACCTGCACAACACGAAATCCCGTTGAGTGAAAGATATTCTGTTGGAAGAAACTGAAACGCACAGCTTGAGCGTGAACGCTTTCAGTGGAAGTTTGCTTTCCGTTCTCCTATTAGGCCAGAGATGAGCATTGAATTGGATCCGGACCGTAAATCGCTTCAAAAATTTAGAATCTGGACCAGATTTGGACCGAGTTTATGGTAAAGAATTGCGGCATTACTGTGATTAAAAAACTGTATCTTGTTAATTACTTGGGCTTTACATTTTAAAACAATTTTGGACAATGCTTGGATTTGAAAAGTCCGGACTGGATCTGGACCGTAAAATATAACAGTCCGCTCGTTTTTGCCATCAGACTTCACTTTAGCACCGCCAAGCGAGCAGAACCACTGAAACACTGTTTACGGATCTTTTGAATAGTTACAACCAAACTTCCTCTAAAGTGGATGTTTTCATCCATAATCATAGGCACCTTCAGCATTTCTACGTTCGTAGGTTTATGCAAAGATTTTCGCGTCGACCTTTGACAGTCGATCACTTGGAGCCGCTTACGCATTATGATTGGTTAAAAAACACGGTGAGTCCCAACGAGCAAGGTCACTGACCTTTCGAAGCAGCAGACCGTGACTGATGTTGTCCGCCAATAAATACGCAGTCACTAGATGGTGCGCGGGTCCAGCTTCTCCGCAGTGTGGCCTCAGCTGGAAGATGGACATGCCTCGTTCTCTGCAAGAAGAAAAGCCGTCACCACGTTCACCACTTACAAAACGAGTTCGTTAGCAATTACTTGGTATACACACTGTCTTGCGCATATCATCTTGAAAAAAAAACAGATTTGCCCGGGCCCATAGCCAAATTTTAAGGTTTGGGGGGGTACATTTTGGGGATCAATACTTCTATGCATACAACTGAATGAACAATTTTCTGGGCACATGAACGAATTCCGGACCTGGATTTGTCGAGAAAGATGTTATATGGGTTCAATTATGCGGCATACGTGTTTTCGGATTTCGCACCATCGGCATGTGAATATTTGAGGGGTGCTTGAGAGCGCTTTATTCTGACATTAATTGAAACAGCTGCATTTAACGAGATTTCATCAGCCAACCACATTCTTCTGCGAAGTTGTATTTACTACGAACCATCAGCTTCATGCACTTGACCTTGAAGTGTCGGCGATACCGGTCCGAAGTATTTGCTTGAAATCAGCCCCTGTAGTCATAACAACCAGTCTGCTCGTCACGTCACGCGCCACTTACTTTCGCAATTGGTTGAGCGTGACGATATTTGCGTACATGTAATAGATGTAATAAGAGTAGGGAGGATTTTCGATGGCGGTCCAATCCTCCGGCAGTGGAGAGTTCATTGTGAAGATCGTGTGTTCTGCCTTGGACTCGTCATCGACGGAGTCGAAACCAGTGACCTTCGCAAAAAAAACTTGTTTTAACATTAATTTGAAAATAGATTTGTCACCATACGCAGCATGCTAAGCCTTGGTGATCACTGAGAAAGTTCATTACGTCATGCTATTGACAAGGGCGTCATGAACGGTGAATAAAAATCGTTTGTTTCGCGGATGAATCCACCGCGTGCGCAAATTAGTCGTCATATCCTGTCGCTGCTGTTGTTTCCTCGAAAGAGGGAGGGATTCGACGCTCGATTGAAAATTCAATGACAACGCTTACTTCTGTTCTTGCCCCCGCCATCGCAGCATCAACAAAGAAAAAAGGGCGAAACAGAAACGAAAGCGGATCAGGTGGAACGCCAATGTGCGGGTTCGTGATGAGAATGGCGATGAGTGAAAAAGGTCGATACCTTTTATAAGAACGTTGCAATAAAAAAATGAAACTTAAACGGCTCTCAAACTTGCCAGTTACGAGTGGGTTCAGTCGGAATTACTCGAAAACGCGTGTTCGCGGTAAACGTTAATTGTTTAGGAAAAACAACATTTGACCCATGCAGTGCTGAACACTGGTGATTGGTACAAAATCAACTGTAGTATAAAGAAAAAAAACTTTACGTCCAGAACAGCAAATCGTAATCGCCGTTCTTTAAGTACATACGTGTTGTAAGAAGAGATGTAGTTCCGGGTGCTTCTGAGGGTGAAGGGTGGCTTCAATGAGAGGACCGAAGACGTTCTCCAGAAACTGCTGGAAGTTGTTCAGAACGTTTTTCGAAGCGTATATGTCGCTGACAGAAAGGCAGAGAGCGTAAGGAAACATGCCAGGGCGCACAACAATAAGACAGTGCTTGAACAAAAAACAGCACTTCAAACGCTTCAATTTACGCCTGTTTCAGGGATCACAAGCCCCGCTGCTAGTGGGCAGATTTGACCCTTCTGCCCATTGGCGTCGACGTTGTTGCAAGGGCAGCAGGGGCCTGTTTGTGGGCAACAGGCAACGAGTAGTGTCCAGACCACGAAGGGCAGAATGGGTGGTACTGGTTGTAATGGATGGTACTGGAGAAAAGCTACCTCGAATCGTTGGAATTAGAAGCTGCCTAACGCACTGGACTGTGAGCAAAATCAGGAAGTTTTTGTTGGTCGAGACGACCTGGTAACCGCCATAGGTGGCCGGAGTCACATTTTCACACTACGACTCCGCTCCTGTTCCAAAATTTGTTGATCCGGGTTCGGAAATTTTTAAGATCTGAGAATCCGACTCCTGTTCAGACTCCGGCAAAACCATCGATGCAACCGAAATTCAGCGATATTTGTACTTAAGATACGACATGCGTAAAGACCACGCGCAGACTCTTGCCTTTGCCGAAAACAAAATATGACTCCGGGTCCGGTTTTTCGAATTTTTGACTCCGGGTCCGAAAGAACAACGCAGGATCCTTCCGGAGTCGACTACAGCACTCCGGATCCATGGCCACGTCTGGTATCCGCTTGCACGCCCTCTAGCGAAATAGACCGGCTTCAGACGTTTCCGATCTCGGGGACTTGACATTATTACGAGCATTTTCCCTTGAAATACGAGGCAGACAGCGACAGTTCACCCCCACCAATGGGACGGGACCAGTTTATACGGCATGACCGGCGACCAAGCTCCGAAAACTGGGATTTAACATTGGGCTTCGACATAATGCGAAAGCAGTGAGAGAATTGGGTTTTCACAACGAAATTTTCAGTCAAAAGCATTTTTTTGCCGCAGTGACGGATAAGCAGTTTTAATTCATCAACTCACAAGAGACGAGGTATCTGAATCAGCCATCGCACATGGTCGCTGTACACTTGGTGGTTGACTGCCCACTGAGCCAGTTTCGTCCACTCCTCACGTGACCTGCCGTATATGGAGAGTCGAAGCTCGGATTGTTGGTACTTGCTGTCTTCCAAGTCGTCCATTACCTCCTGTAACAAGACGCGCCATGGTCAAACCGTATACTGGGCAAGAAATGGTCTTTGGCATATTTTCACAAGCCGCTTAGCATGATTGGTAACCCTGGAAGGCCAGCGTCACACCACGTAGGTGTTGACAGAGACTTCTCTCACTATTGTGCGTGCGTTAAAGTGATCAGCGCTCGTAGCATGGCACTGGAAGTGTTGAGCCTAGACACTTCTTTACAGGAAAACATATTACGTTGGCCCGCTTCACATTACTGACCTTCAGCCTAGTATAAATCCACCGCTGCAGAGACCTAAGCTTGCAGCAGATCAACATGGCGTCAGGACATTTACTCCTGCATCCAACTTTTCTCTTGGTCATCAGGAAAAGTACATCTTTTTTCACCAAGTTAAAAACTGTGCACGTCTCTCAGCGTTCACGTGCCTTTGGTTAAAGTCACCATGACAACGTTTTGAAAATGTCAAAGCTATTAAAAATAATAGGGATGATTTTAATGGGAAGTTGAAAGCAGACAGGGGTCTCGTATTGTAAACCCGCTTCATGTCCACGATGACGTAAAACAACACAGCGGGCATGTTTTGTTTCGAACAAACCTTGATCACGTGGGCGAAGTATTTCCCTCCCACCCTGTTGTCAGTCTTGATGTAGATCTCACGCAGCACGCTCTGCCCGATCGGGTTGTACTTGGAGTTGAACTTGTCGAATCTGCGAGAGCAATGTTTGCGTAGATACGCGACATGATGTCAAGGTCCTCCTCATCAACGGGCGAGTCAGACTCAGTTTTGACTGATTGGGAGAGTCAGGGCTCTAGCGGTCTACGGCAATTTATTTCTGTTTCGTTAAGTGTAAATTTGAGTTGTTAGCGTTGAATCGGTTGATGTTGTGACAACATTTTTTTTCTTGCTGCACAGCCACCAGCACAACGGCAGATCAAACATCACTGTCAGCAGGTCACGTGACTCACGGCTAACATCGAACATCCGGCCACACCTGATTATGACGTGCGTGACGAGAACGTGAATGCGTATGAATACATTCGTTTGTTACGAGATAAACGATACATCGTGTGCGAAAACAGCTGAAACGCTATTGTGCAGCGGAGCATTTAAGCTTTCATCAAAGGCAGAGTACAGGTTTTCCCAGCGTGCCAACCAAAGCGTCATTTATTCTCCAGCAGCTTCTCCGCTATATTTTGCATCAGCTCGTCGTGCTCAGTTCACACTTGCTGACATCTCGAATCAGACGTTGCTTTGACAACAGCAACTATAAATGGCGTAAGCGTATGTTGGCAAAACCAAGGTTAAAATGCGACAGTACACGCGCGCGACACTTTATCAATGGATTTGATCTCAAACAAAACGAAAGTGCGGGCGAGCACGCACGTTTCAATGCACTGACATTGACGGCACGCGCAAGAACTCGCTCAACGGTTTTCCAAGCTTTGACTACCGCGAAAGCAAACTCACTCCCGGGACCACCTCCCCACCTGTGGAACAAGTTCCTGTCGGCGTGGACGTCCAAGCTGTCCACGCTCAAGTCGTACGCGGTTAGATTGAGAGATTCAAAAACCTGGAATGTTCCAATATGCAACGTTAAGGTGCAATGTTGGAAACTGATGACATTTGAACATAAACAACAAACAGTTTCCAGCATATTTTGAACGTAAACAACAGATGCTGCAGAAACTTGCGGTAGCGGCGGTAGGCAAGCAATGCGTGCAAAGAGCGTTTTTATGTTGCGATCCAGTTCCAACAAAGCCATTAAAAGTGTTAAAAAGTTAAGGGTTTATTGCTTACGATCTGTTTTGGAGAAACTTTTGAAACGCCACAAATGTTGTTTTTCTCGACTGAACAGCACTTTTTTTTCGACTAAACAGCACTTTTTTTTCGACTAAACAGTACTTTTTTTCGACTAAACAGCACTTTTTTTTCGACTAAACAGCACTTTTTTTTCGACTAAACAGCACTCTTTTTTCGACTAAACAGCACTCTTTTTTCGACTAAACAGCACTCTTTTTTCGACTAAACAGCACTTGCACCGTGTAAGCTTGTGTTTCCCACACAGCAGGCCATGGCTCATTGTTGGGCCTTGGGGTGGCGCCCAAGTGGGCCACGCAACCGGTGAAACACCACTGACTGTTACAATTTTCGTTTCAAGACATTAAATTTAAAAAAAAAAGCACAAACAAAAATGATAATTGCTCTTTTCGTTTTCAAAATCTCGTTTTTAGAACCACCGCCTCTGAAGCACAATTTGAAAAAAAACTGCTCCTCGAGAGTAAGAAATGTATTCTGCGAAAATTCTGTACACCTGTGAAGGTATAGCCCAGACTCTTGAAATAGCAGCCCAAGTCACTTCTGCCCGAAACTATCCAACCGGCGTAAAAAAACGTTAGGGAAACACTGGCTGAAACTGACGCAAGCGAACGAGCTCACTTAAAACAACTCACTGATCCTGCAAAACTAATTACGGACAGCAGCTTAACTTCTGTGAATCAGGGCTGTGGAGACGGAGCCGGAGCCCAAGCAATGCCCGATCATTGGAGCTGGGGCCGGAACCTGAAATTTGGGTTCCGGTTCCACAGCCCTAATTTGTGGGGCAAGCGAGTTGTACAAATAACACAATGGCTTTCAATTTGCAACAGACTTACTCATTTGAGCCAGAGCCAATACCTTTTGTTGGAACCGGAGCTGGAGCCAAAAATTTGACCTCCGGCTCCACAGCCCTGGTGTAAACCGCTATTTCTTCCTGCACTGCTTGTACACGGGCCTTGTCACAGTGAAACGCACGGCATTTTTTCGTTCATAGCCAAAACCAGCACCAGTTGTACAGACACCGTCAAATCGATATGATGCGGTGGCCTTAATATGTCTGAAAGCGAGTCTCCTGCACATTTGTGCGTCTTGATGTTTTTTTGTTATGAACCGAAGAAGTGGCAGTTTCTACCGCAGGGCACTCGTGTTTAAGCAGCAGCTGACGTCGTGGGAACGTGAAAATTTGGCGCGAGAGTAAATTAAAGCGATCATTGTGTTTGCACGTCAACAAACGAAACACGGTTCGAGGAAAGTGACTTCGGACAACGGACAAGACAAAATCCGTGCAACGTTGAAATCCCCGAAAGCAACCTTTAACACTCGCCCACAGTGGTCTTTGACGATCCGAACAAGCTTTCTCACCTCCTGCAGCGTGTAGTCCTTCCCGTCCTTGGTGAGAACTACGTCACTCGCGTTCTTCTTCATTGTCTTTTTCATAAATCTCAGCAGGTGCTTCTGGTTCATACACGCAGAGGCGTGGATGTGCGTGTCGACCTGCATGGGGGGTGGGGGGTAATGCGAGACGGAATCAACGACCAGGTTGATAAACGCAACGCAAGATACTTTTCCCCTTGAGACACGTGTTCAGAGCATGCACCGCCAGACGTTGACAGCAAAGTGAAAAGAACAACAGGTTTGTTTTTGTTTCTGCAATGTTCGCAAAAACGTGCAAGTTTGAAAACTTGCTCATCACTGGAAACGAAATAGCAGAGCGTAGAAACATTCCCCCCCACCGTGCACAGTTTAATAAACTTGCGCACGCATTTATGTTGGCACTTGTTTCTTAATGAGCAATGCCCAATATTTTCCAATTGCTACACGAAAAATGAAATTACGCACGGACTGGTAGTCGTTCTTAATCTCTTGAAGTTTCAGCCTTTTCAGTATTTCTACCTAACGCCAACGGCCCAGGGTCGTGGAACGCGGTAGAGAAGCGCGAACGAGAATGAAGAGATGAATTTCACAACAACATAGTGTGGAGCATTTGCCAACGCTAACACAATGGAGGGCTTGTAAAAACCGGTAGTGAATCAGACAAGGCAAACAACACTGTACACACAAAGCGATTTACAATGGCTTGATGTTGACGCTATAAATTGAAAACCGTGAACAATTCTATCCTTCAATTTGTTTTTGTCCACATCGACGTGAACCAACGTTTAGCTCACATATAACTTTCTCCTTCAAAATTTGCGCCACAATATCTTCGTTGGGCCAAATTTCTTCAGCAACAAGATCGGAAAATTTCGGCGCTTTTCGGCAAACTTCGACAGCACACCCCGTCGTCAAATGGGCAAGAACAGTGCCTGCTGGAGGGTGATGTGCGGAAGCAACAATCAATGAGCCAGTTACCTTCCTGCAGTTGTAGAAGTCGCGATGCGGGACTTCCTTTTGCGCCGCCAATTCCTTCGTTTCATTGAGAAGCACGTGGAGTTGGAACTTGGACGAAAGGTACGAGAGACGTCGGTAACAGAAGGACTTTCTGCAGATAAGGCAGGGAGGACATGGGCAAGTAAGAGAGGGTACATTCTCTGAGGGCTTAAACTTCAGTAGCAAAAATTTGCAGAGGTTTTGAAAACGATTGTCTGACCGCTTTGACGGGCGTGTGAAGTCAGGAAAAAATATTAGTTCCGCAAGTGAAGAGATTGCAACAGAAATAGTCAGGCACTGTTAATTGTCTGCGAGCGTTTGTGAAGCGTTCGGGCAAGTAAAAGGAAACATGGAAATTTAATACAACAGTGTTTCTTGTCGAAAAATAATAATTCATTAAAACCAGCGTGCTTTCAAAAAATCCGCTGATTGGTGGATTGCCGCTGACCCATTCCATGAAAATAACGCTTCAAAGGCTTTCGCAAAACAACATGAAAATAATTTTAAACAGGCCTTCACTTACAAAGGTCCATCGACGGTTATAGCCATGATTTTGTTCAAGTCGTGGATGAACGACTGGAGATCAGGGTAAGGCTGGTCGAGGGGTTCGTTTCTGTGCGACAGTAACACAAACGCACATGGTCAATGATCATTTGCGCATTGAGCGACAAACACTCACGGTCTGTTGCGGGCGATCCATCGAATTTCATCGCATTTTGATCACGTGGGTGGGCAAAGTGGACAAGACGAAAAAACGTGAACTTCCTTACTACGCTGCGTAACTTCACAACGTCAGAAATTTGAAACACTGGACGGTGTGTAAGGCCCAGTGGTTCCAAACTACGGCCCGCGAAGCCACTTCATCCGGCCGCAAGGATATTTTGTCAATAATGAAAAAAGGAAATTTAGAAAAAATGTGCTGATTGGTTAGAACGTAACAAATCCTGAAACAATCACATTGCGCCAAGGTGTCCGGCTTTCAAAGCTTATGTAGACCTGGGACAAAAAAGTTTGTGGACCGTGGTGTAGACGACGACAAAATCACATCAGTAGATAAAGAACGTTTGCTGGGATGACGAAAGTACTGCGTCATGCGTCCCATCGGCCTCATATTTGAAAAATAACTGCGGACTTCTGGGATTTGACACCGCGAAACAAGTAAGGCAGTAAAACAACAGTTTTCATCCGCCAGAGCAGCATGTGGTAGAATGCAGCCATCGATTGCAGCAGCTTTGATGACGTGTAACAACAGGCGCGCGAGCTGGGGGATAATGAAACACAAGTTAGCCAGCAAAGCAATTTGCCAGGGCCACAGTGGATCGAAGCGATTGGGCTCACGATAGGAGTACAGAAACAGCTACACGTAATTCAGGCGTTTGCTAGGTGGTGCAGGCACGAAGGAGACAGCATACACCACACACGCTGGACTAAAAACGAAACGCAATAAATAAGCCATCATCGACAGAAGCGATTCAAGTGCGGGCCATTCAAAGCTGATCGGCAGATTACGCGAGCAATTCCTATGGTGAATTGGAACAAAGCACACAAAGATGTTTACGCGTGCATTGAACTTTTCCAGCCTTTGTCAATTTAGAGAAATTTAACAACCTAGCATACGTTTCAAGCTAAGTAATCTGCAGAACGTTTTTTGGGTGATTATCGGAAAGCTCTCGCGTTCCACTTCTCACGAAGCGAACGCTTCAACTACCAGCGCAGTCCCTGCGCACACCCTCAGCATAACGACCAGCTGTGTTTGTCACCAGCTTCTGAGTGATGCGCTGTTCATGTAATTATCGTGACGACACAACGAGTGGCCGAGCGCTTGCGCTTTGTAACGAATCACGGGAGTCGCTTTTAGGAAGAACCGAACGAATGAAAAACAGCTGTTTCAAAAACTTGAATAACCATAAAACCATTGATTTCTGAGAGGTTGCCGCGCCGTATTGGTCGGGGCTAAGCCGAGCGTAGGGGCTAAGCTTTGCGGTGATGTTCGGTGCGGACACCCTTGCAGCCTAAACTTGGAAAAGCAAATTTGCGGAAGAACTGAACTACGGAATAATTTTATTTATCCAACTGCTTCATGGACTAGCAGAGCGACCTCAAGCGGCATTTCTCGCGCCCCGCACCTGCTCAAGCGTTCTTCGTCGGCGTAGACGCGAAACACGCCGTTCAGCATCTGGACCTTCATCTCCGAGTCGCCCGGCATGCCTTCCCTGTGAATTTCCTCGTACGGGTTTTGAACTAACAACGGCGGATGGTAGGGGGCGTCTGCGCACACACGGGTAGTGTTAACGGATAAATCGAGTGGGGTAACTCGGATGGTAACACTTTTATTATCTGGTGAAATGGGAGCATGCAACTGACATCGATTTGCTGCTGAAGTTCTCTAATAAACAAAACGGCTCGTTTAAACTTAGTGTGTTGACGTCAGCAGCGGTTACGTAATCGCTGTACCTGGCTACGGGCGTTGTGATATGAAATGCTTCCATTAGGCTTAACTTCTCACCTACAAATTTGGTCCATATCTTTAAAATGCAAGATTTACTCACGGTTTTTTGTAACAACTGCGAGAAGTTAAACTTAATAGTTTTGCGCTGAACACTCAAAAGGAACACTTTGACGCAAGGAAGTGGAGCTCGAGCTCACCTTGGCTGATTCCGCAGGCGGTGCCTAACTCTTCTGTATCGTCGTCCATTCCTTTCACCTGAAACCAGGCCACGATGTTATTTTTAAATAATTGGATTGGGAAGAAAATCTTTCAATCTAAAATCAAGGCTGGCAAACTCCCATGTTGGTATTTTTCACAGAATCGTGTTTCAGGTCAACGTGGCTGAAAACGGCTTTCGGGCCGTTTCCGCATTTATGCAGCGCAATGTCGATGCAAATTACATTTGCACAGTCGGAATCGAGCTCTGATTATTGGAAACTGAATTAAGCCGGATCTGAATGCAAGAATAACCTCAGCATCTGTCACCCGGGCTGCATCCGCGGGCGAAAACGAGGGAAGACTGAACTACACTAATCCGATAACATTTTCATTAAAAAAATGACGAATTTTTAAGTCTTTTACTGCTCTTGCAACATAAGAAATTACACATTTTTGCTTTTTTTGATTTGTAAAAATTGCAACAAACGCAAAAAACTTTCAGATAACAAAGTTCACGTGGACAGCCCACTGGAAATACACTTTAATGCAGTGGCCCTCAAAGTTTTAACGCTTCACGGTCAAATTTTCGTCAATCTGCATATCCCTTTTCAACAAGGTTTAATAACAACAAATTGTAAGAAATAAAACATAACTGGTAAAGAAATATTCACTATAGTGAGAGAAAAGGTCAGTGCAATGGCTGCATCACATTCATCAGCATCAAATCACCAACCTTCATCATGTGGGTACAATGTTACTAGATTGCCAAAACGAATGCACTGATGGAATGTTTAATACACAATTGAATACCCTCAACATTCAATCTCATTACCCCCTGGGATTGAGACTAACTTTAAGAACCCCTGCATTAGTGCAACCACCATATTGGATGACAGGGGAGGAAAACGTCGGCAAATAAGAAAAAACGTCGGCAAGTAACTCAGAGCAGCAACAGAGGCGTCAGCAACAAAATAATCTATGATGTTACTGGCACACGTGAAACGCACACTCATTGCGCAGTAAAAGCAATACATTCAAGACAGGAATGTAAACATCATCTTAACTGCTTTGTTTCACGTGGTAAAAGAACAATGACGGTATATAAGCTTCTCTCATCACAGCAAAGGCAACGCTTCCTCCCCTCCCCGAGTATCCCCTGTACAGCGCAAAGCACGCTAACGCTTGACCTGGTGAAAAAACTTTTGCTTTTTGGTCTCAAAGAAGCACTTCCTGTGCGTCGCGTCAATACTGACGTTGCCAAGCGGAACGAGCTGATGATGGATTGACGGAAGTTGAAAAGCGAACGTACGCACCATATGTGGCCTCGCCAAGTCACGTGACCCTGCACTCACCTGCTTCAGATATTTTGCCGTGGTAGCGTACACATGCTGCTGGGCAAACTCCATGTACTTTTCGCGTAGCAGCAACGCGTCCATGAGATGATCTGAGGCTTCTTCCAGGTCGTTTACTGGAACCTGCGGAACCAAAGGTGATCGTGATGTGTGTGCTGGTAGAATACAACATCTCAAGCCTTCGCAGGAGTTTGCTATGGCAAAGGAAATGATGGTATCTCAAGCACCCATTCAAAAAGCGAACACAGCGTATCTTTTTGAATTAACACATCACTAAATAAAAAGCCACTAAGACTTAAGATCTGCTTCCAACTATCAAAAGAAACTAGTGAGCCTCAAAGCAGTGCTGAGCAATGCGCCATAAAGGAAAACAAAACGTATGCTCATGCGTTGACCTTCGACAAACAAATCTTACAACGAAACTAAAACTTTTTTAAAAATGTGAAGCGAAACACTCGCTGCCGAGCGCGGAGCACTCACCCCCGCAATCTCGTCCCCGCTAATCTCGATGCGATGAAAGTCGGCGTCCACCATTCCTCCGCCGAGCCCGTCCAGATTCGTGGCGACGCTTTCGTCAGCAAGGCGTTTCCTGGGTAATAACCATGACGTCAGCGATTGGTCCGAAGCAGCAGAGCGCGTTTGAAGCAATGCAGGAAGTTTTAACAGTGCTGCACTCAGGCTACTGGTCGACGTCTGCCTCACGCAGAACGATCACGGATATTCAAATCAGGAGAAGTCGGGTATTCAAAATATTAAAAATGCATTCAGCAGGCGTGTGTGACAACCTGTCAGTGGGTTGAATTTTTACGAAGCTCCTCACCACACGATATTTAAGTTGAAAACTTAAATTTGACGAAGTTCAGCAGTTGGGCCCGCAACTATTTGCTTGAAGGACCGTTTCACTATCGCCCTACATTGCCTCCTGCAGCAGAAGTGCTGTTTGAAGAAGAGTTTGTGTGAAACGGTACACGCTGGGAATACTTTTTCATCTTTGCATCTTGTGATTTCCTATTCTCTGACCAAATTAGAGCAGTACTGGTGGTAGTGATCAAACATAGATCATACAGAGTAGAGGAAAAGCCGCTTTTCCAGACCAAATCTACAAAACAAACCCTCTCGGCGAGAGATCTTCCCGACACAAACCTGTGTTAGAACACTACTATTTGCTAAGAACACTCAAAAGCAAATAAATTCAGGAAGTCTGGTTGGATCAAACGCCGAGATGTGCAAGCGAATGTCAAGACCAAAGCATTCACGCATGTCAACCACGCAGCAGTGATTGATTGGTTGGTTGGTACGTCATGGTTGGTCAGGCACACGGTTAATAAACGAGCTACAAGCAATGACACTACATGCTTCAAATTGCACGCTAGCAAAACTAGATGTGATTCGGTAACAAGTGGTATAAAGCAAGCGTGAAGCAAAATGAGATCCAAGAAACCGTCATCGCATACGCGTGTAAAATGAAGTGAGGCGCTTCATTCAGCTTTGTAGATGACCTCGGAAAAACTTGGGCATTGAAGCCTGTACAAGCTATTTTGTAGAGTTTTGCTAACCAGCTGCAGCAAACTGTTCCAAATTTTGGCGGGGGGGGGTTTAAAAAAGTTTTGGTTTTAATAATAAAGTTTTGTCACAAACGTCGAATTTGTGATCTGTTAAACGGAAAAACAGCGCGAATGTGGGGTTTAAACCCTTTTCATTCGCCCTTTTTCGGATTAGGTGGTGTTGTTTTCGGTATTGGACAAACGAAGGGTCACCTCATCCCTAGAGTGCCAACTGAAAACGCCTCATGGAATCGTGCTTTAGAGAAAATGCGTTCAACGTGACGGTATCTCGCAGTGACCGAACACAGGTGACCTTGGCTACCCATCGGGTCGTTATGCAGGTCATATCGATTACGATCTCATTTTGAAGCACGCTTAATCATTTGCACTACGACTACCTCGTAAAGAACGGCTGCCACAAGGACCTGTAAAAGAAGGAGTTTATTTGTTGTCATATGTTACTCAGTTCTTTCCTTTTTCGAAATCGCTTACGACAACATGATGGCGAGGCAAAAAGAGACGTTAATTGCGCTTTTAATAGACTATGTCACGTAACGGAAAAGCAAACAGGCGACTTTTACGAAACACGTGGCTAGTATCAAGCGCAGCAATAACATCATCGCTTGGCATCTTACGTCAACGGTACGCCGTCCATCAACATTTAACCCGCGTGTTAACTGCACAGAAATGAAAACGCCCCATAACCAGGAAACGGGGCTTAAAACCTAGAAAACAAGTAAATGAGTCCACGCAACAGGACTTCACACGAGTTTTGTGCAGAACTGACAAACTATTTTTGGGCGCTTAGCCGTGAAACGCTACGTCCTTCCGGCAGAATGTCTGCTTGAAATATCACGCACGCGAATCTTAGCACAACATTTGAAAACGCGCACCGTTTCTACTTACTGTTTCAGCTGAGGCATTGGGAGCATGTGCTGACTGGTCAGATAAGGTTTGTGGGGTTGCAGCGGGCAAACTTCGCCGACGGTCACTGTCAGAAAATCGGACCCGTTTTCTTTGGCCGCTCCATTGACGCGTGCAGCAGGCGCCTCGTCGCTTTCCTTTATGGCCATTTTGCCCAGGTTCTGTCGCACTTTCTTCCAGTGCCTCGCGCTGGCACTGCTATTGTTGTTGTTTTTCGACGCGATTGGTTCAGGCACGGTCACGTGATTGTGGTGATGGTGACGTTCGCAGGGCGAATAGCAGAAGCGTCCAAACGAGCAGTGCAAGCGACGACGGCGGCACAACAAAGCAGCAGGTGTGTTGTGTTAAAAGTCGATGTTAATGACACACGGCCAGAACACACCAAGCAGGAAAAAACACGCAGGAAAATGATTGAACTTGGCGGCATAATCATTTGCACACTTTGGGGGGCTACCGTGGGCGGCTTTAAGGCTAGTCTACACTGAGGAGTTGCCAGGAGTAGCCGCTCACGATTCTTTCTTTGTTTTTATTGCGCCCAGGAGTTGCCGGGCCGTGCACGAACGCAGAATTACCCGACGCAACAAAACAAAGAAACGTGCGCGGCTACTCCTGGCAACTCCTTAGGTGTAGATTGGCCTTTACTGACGCAACAGCTTGCAATACAAGGGCGGTGGTAAACATGAAAATGTGCTGGGTGAAGAACAGACGTGGGAACTGGTTCCAATATTATCCAAGGTATCTCATAGCTGAAGCAGTCTTGAACAAACCGAACAGTTTTAACTTACCTACAGATATCAGCAAAAAGGACACGTTAATATAGCAGCTGCTATATTAGCCAGTAACTTTAACGTTTTAAACAAACGGGACTCCAAACATTAAGACAAATTCTCTAAAAGAAAGATCTGTTCAGGTCTTATTTTGTAAGCATGTTTACCATAGACACAACATATCACGTAATGGCCTTAATATCATTGGATTTCTAGCAACTTAGCGCCACTTTCTGGGTGAATATCCTAGCCACAGTCAAAGACAAACAACATCAGTTAAATGAGAAACTACACACAAACACACATCCCACAGCATTACAACAGTCTCAGATAAAATCAAATCCACTCGATTATGATTGAAAAATCGTCGCACTACCTGGTTGTTAGTGTTTAAGGAGGATCACGTTAGTGAAAACGCGTGTATGGCGACGCGTTTTGCAGCGAATGTTTCGCGTGTGCCAAGTGGCAGATTGAAACGGTGAAAAATGCTGCTGAAAACTCAAGAAGTCCAGATTTAGACTATTAAGTATGGCAAGACCCGATGGCGATTTGCATACATCTTACGAGCGCTGCTGAACACTGAGTTGGCTTACGTATTCAGTCAGTCGCCTACCCAGCCCAATACTTTGAGAGAGGACCAAATATTTTGACTTTAATCGAGCGACAGTATTTGGCTTGGGACACCACCTCTAAGAGCACAAAACGACAAGCTATTCTAGAAATTTGTGGGGGCATGGCCCATTTGTCCTCCCTGAATACGCCTATGGTAGCAGTGGTAGGCGTGCTATTAAGTAGATTTTGAGCCAGGAAATATGCCCCATGAAAGATGGTTACGTCTTAGCATTAACTTTCTATCTCCAACAAGGAGTAGAGCGAGTGCAGATTGAAACTTACACGTTCAGAGTTAAAAAAAACTTCTTTGCACTCGACTCACGAGGCATACGAACAATAACCGAATACATGACAACAGCTCTACAGTGTATACCGTTGCCGACACATGTCGCAAGATGCACGGCCGAGAGGAGTTCCCCTGATAGAGGCGCGATGTGAAAAAAAAATCACTCTCGAAGTGCGTGTTTTCTTGAGGAAAACCATAAGCAAGCAAGTGGAAAGACATGCCGTGATATGATAGCTGCCCAGTTCTCAGGCTTATCGCTTCTCTGCGATGAAAAAATGCTTTCTGCACAGTCGGAGCAACATTAGCAATGCAATAACGGGATGCTTCATCGGAAACTCGGCTTTGGGACAGCTCGGAATGAAGTAAGAAAACCGGCGGTGCAGAGCAACTCACGTTTCGAAATCTTGGCTGATTTGTCGGTCCACGAGGTGTCGCTTCTCTTCCTCACGAACAATCGGAATTTCGTCGGTGAGCTCGCAACTCGCGGTCAGGTCCCCGCACCCCGCGATGTCTTCCGAAAAGAGTTGCTGCACGAATAAGCCACTTATCATCGAAAGCGCGAAATACAAGCGATGCGACAAGCAGGTTTTTTTTGCAGTGCGACACATTTGTTTATCCACAATTGGCGGCAGGCCGAAGCTTAGACGATGCTTCTTGTTGGGGGCGGTTGAGGTGAACGCTCATTGTCCATGTCGCTTTCGGTGATTCACTCAGTGGCTGTGGATCGAACACCCAACCTTTCAATTGAGAGTCGGACGCTCCCGGAAGGTTACAACTGTTTGGGGGCACTATAACTGTTCATTACCAGTTTTAGTCGTCAAAAAAAACTTCGACAGTAATAAGGGGCAAAAACGTCCCCGACCCAGTTTCATTGACTTCGTTCGGTTTTGCATTGTTTCTAATTCAACTTACAATGTGTTAAAGTTTCTGTTTCGAATATTCATTTTGGGGAAAGGTAATGAGTTGTAGTTCATGTATTGCATAATTAAACACGTTTGAAATCGGTTTCCCTCTGTTCCGACTTAACGTACCACCGAGAAAACACGAACACGTTGCTAATAGGGTGTGCCTTTCGGGAGGCTGAGAGATCAATCATGCAAAGTTCGCAGTTGGGTCATTCTTCGGTGATTTACCGATTGTTTTTTGAAAGAACCAAAAAAGTAAAAAAATTCACGAAAACGAAAGATGACAGAAAGTTCATGCAATTTCGGACAACTGACCGAAATGTTTCAGCGAAAAAGGTACCCATACCTAGGTTCGCAGTCTCGCAACTTGGAAAAGAGCGTCAGCCGCTCCGATAAGGGGCGCACTTCAGGCCTCAGAACCTGACGTTTAAAAACCTTCCAACGAAAAAAACAAAACGCTATTCCAACAAAAACACCTGTTCAGGTTGGCACTGACGCACGTTGCGGAAAGGACAAAACTAAACGCTTATTTTCCGGAAGAGTGTTTCTGAAATACAAAGCTTTCGGAATTCTGCAGCTTTTTTCTGAACAAAGTGATCGATGAAAGACCTGGGCAGGCAAGAACATCATAATTTCAAACCGAGTGTATTCACTGCCGCACTACACACATACCGTCACTACAGCGTTGACAGAAGTACCTCATCGCAATCGTTATCAAGTAAGTACACAAACGACTCCATACAACGTATAACGGGTTGCAGGCGCGAATCACCATAGACATAGCAGTTTGACAAGAAAAACTTTCAGCCGGCATCGCTCAAATCACAACATACCTCGGCGATCTTGGCGAAACCGGCCATATCGTACGTCTTGCTTTTCTTTCCACGCAAGGAGGTCCTGTGTAAAAATAACCTTTAGAGAAAAGCAGCCGCGCAAATGTGTATAAAGGGTGTCGATCAGAAAAAAATGTAACAGAATCATACCGCGAGAAACTAGGAAAGGGCTTGTCGCTGAAGCTTCCCGTGCTCGAGTTGTCTTTCACTGACCCTACATCGGCCTGCGACCCTGCAGAACAGAAAGCTGAATGAATAGAGACAGCGAGAGCGTAGACAACAACAGTACCGCACGATATTAAACGAGGCTCGCGATAACAGCGAAGCAGCTGTTGTTTTGCTGACCATAAGCAACTCAAGACAATCCCAATCTGGACAAGATCTTGGCAATGCACATGAGCCCTTCATGCACGACAAGTTTGCCATTTTGACGGCGAACCTTGTTTTCATACTTTACTCAGGATCAGCCGCTTGTATCAGAAAAACTCAATTCCCAGGAACCTAATTCATGATGTTGTAACCTTAACCCGATTTCGGCATTTGAGATTGGATTGCAACAAGGGCTGGTTGGGCGATTCGTTTACCATTGTATGAAGGAAGGAGTCCTTCCTTCACTGTTGAAATAAAGTATTTACAAAACTCTGGGGCCGCGTTTCCTCCGAACGACTGACGCACTCAGGCTTATTGCTTGAAAATATAGTTGGTCTTCCACTCGAGACAGGCTGCCGAGCGAGTTGGGCTGGGACCACAAAAGAAGGTGCAGGCGGGAATTTGACAGAAGTGTTCAAGTCAAAAACTAACAAGATTCCAAACATCGCGCATTCTCCATTAGATAGAAATCTGTGAGCGAACTGTCAGTTGTGACGAAAGCACCTATTAGAGCTTGGCTCATGACAACCGTGTATTGATATTTGCCCTTAGTGGCCAAACCAATGGCTTCACTTCGTACTGTCGGAACCTACAACTTTTCTTGGAAATAGACAGCTGATTCACGAAGGTGCCGGTTAATTCTGTTTAGTTTGCCACTGCTATTTCCAGAAATAGCAAACCGCCGAGCTCAGTCCTGAATAGATATCAACGTTATGTAAGCGTTACAGAGTCAAAGTGTGGGCAATAAGCTTAAGCGAAAAGAATTGATTTGCGCCCCCAAATTTGTATCAAAATTTGGTGAAATTGCGCACAAAGCCTAGCACCCATTCACACCCGATTAGCTTCAGCTCCAAACTCACTGCGATGTTGTACATATGTGCGAAGAACATTTTGCGAACGCCAGCAAACTGGGTTTGTTACAACAGTTTGCTGTCAACAAGCAAGCGAGTTTCAAACCTCTAGAACACTTGTTAGTGAAATTAGGATGCTTCAAAACACGCGAAAACTTGCTTTCGTCGTGTGTCAAACGATTTGTTATAATCATCAATTTAATGTCAGCTGCTGCCAGTCCACAGTGACATGAGAACCAACACAAAATGTATCACTTCAGATGTGGAACTGACCCCCGGAGCACGCAACTATACTAACAAATGCAAACATATCTACGTTGAAACGCAACGGGTATCCATCAAAGGAAAGACTGATTTCATTCCCCAGTAATCAACAGTTAGACTTGCACGCGTATTCTTGCACGACCGTGCAAGAGAACCGAATACTCGGTGCACAACTGGAAAAGTTTGCTTTGGTGATACACCTTACGTTACAATGTAGATCAGGGCTTGACAGCAAACAGTAGGCCAAAATGTTATTTTGTTTCACAACCCTACCTCATCACAGCTATACTTGAGCTAAAAGACAAGCAGGCGTACTAGCAAACAAGCAACCGCGATATCTTTCTCAGGGAACGTTCAAAGATCGTAGCAGTAGATGTGAGCAACGAGGCCATTGTGCTTGTTCATACAAAGCAGGGGGGATGCAAACGCTTTTGTCAGAGGGCCACATTAGCTATTAAATAGTCCGAGGGACAGACATCTTGCGTAATGTCCTTGTTTCAAGATATGTTGCATTTTACCAAACCGACGTATTTTTTTCATAATTGACAAAATGCCATCGCGGGCCGTAGTATGGAGACCCTGATAATAGCACTGCACTGGCCAGCTGTCACATTAAGAGTGAACAAGTCAGTATTTCCAGAACATCACGAAAACGCACTCAAAAAACACATGATCGACAAACACGTGCTTCGAACGCTTCTATAGGCTGTGCAGTTCAAATCATATCTCCGTACTTGCAATATCTGCAGCAGTTACCTACTTATTTTGCTGAAAAATATGATATTACGATAAATCATAATAGGGCACGTCTGCTACAAGATTTACCTGTTTAACAATAGTCTGTCGTTGAACAAGATAAGGATCAAGTCCCCAACTCCGTGATATCGACGGAACGCACAGTAATTTGATACAACGGCCAGAAAGTGTTGCAACAGACTTAAAACTACGTAGGGCGGAAACATGCGACAAATAGGAAGAATTTTCAAACCAACTGTAAATTCCTCTGCTTCTAAAAATCTTTGAGTTAGTACTGGGTACAAGTGCACACGATTGCTGAATACGATGCTCATCACTCGAATTTTTACTGAGTCTCCATGAGCTTTGCGCTTGTATAGCATTGAACAAGTGAACATCCTGGCATTAATTCCGGTTTAAACCGCTAACGCATGTTTTGGAAATCGCAGTCCTGTAATTTTTCAACGTACTAAAAAAGGCGCCACGTCAAGCGCTGTTACTGCACAAGCCTAAACACAACCGAAGACCTAGGCCACAGTCAGTGCAGCAAGCCATAGTTACGCACTTGCTCATCCGCTGGCGAAATGAACAGGCTTGGTTTCGGTACTGCAGAACAGGATTTATCAATATTTTATGAGCAGCTTCGTCGTATCTGCAACAACGCGCGACCTCAGTACTTCAACATTATGCCACTCACACCGAAATGAACATAAGGATAGAAGTCGCCCCCATTGCAGGACTTCCTGCAAACCTACCAATGGACCCTTACACGCCACTACAGGCCCCTGTTGAACTTGCTGCGGGTCCTTTCAAAAAGAGACCGACCATATACTGTGGAGCGTTTGACTCAAGTGGCATTGTCCTTGAACTGATTCGCCTGAGATCGGCCGTACGTTTTTGTAATTATTATTATTTTTTATTTTTTTCTTTCAGCGGTTTCTTTTCTCTTTTTTGCACAGCCGTAAAGGTTCATGAAAAACTGTTGTTTACCGATCACGATCGCCGGCGAACCCGCCCGCCTCGACAATCACCGTCAGAGAACGGACACGCGAGAGCACTTCAACCGTGATGTAACAGCTGCAATCAACCAAAGCGTGTTTACAAAATTCACGTGGCGTGTGTGCTCAGCGCTGTCGGTCGATCAGAGTGTGTTTTCTATCAACGACAGGAATGTTTGCTGTAATCATCGAAACGCGTTCACTGAACGACGCTGATTGGTGCGGTGGACAAACGTCGGAGGCGGCCGCCCACGCAAAATGCACTTTACATTAATCATCAACGCAAAAAAGGATCATTATTTGCGACGCATCAAAACCAGCGCATTCCATCCGGGCGCGTCCCTTCGTTTAACGAGGTAGGCCGCATAGCCGCTTGAAAAACTGGCCTGACAAGCCAACGTTGATGACGCAGGCAAAGATGGCGGAGTAGGATCGAAATCGCCGAGGGATGTTTGTCAGCTTGGGAGTAACCACCGGTTAGCACGATGTCGCTGAGGTATATGATGGGAAGCGTCTACGAACGCGCGGGTTCAACCGAGGTCACGTCAAACCTTAACACTGAGACTGACGGGTGTGTGTGTTTGCCTTGGTCATTCGCACGCCAGTGGAATGAAGCTCACGCGCAATGTTGCTGATGATTTATGCTGACACGACTCACTCAGCGGTTAGGGTTTTAATGAAAGCGGCGATTCGTTGCTTCGTGAAAAATTCCTCAAAACACCGGTTGTAAACGATTTCAAGTCGTGAGGACCTGAAACAGTTCGCACGCGAAAATCGAGCGATTATACTGCACATGCATTGCCACGCTATTCTTTTCCAAATCGACACTCAGCAGAGAGACGAGGATAATTTCTGCGACACTCCCGAGCCTAACAGTGGATGAAACATGCAAGCGCATAGGAATAAGTTTCTGCTGCGTTGAATAGCAGCGAGCGTGGAAAAATGCAGACAGCTCACGGTCGTGTCTCGTGCGAATCTCACATGCCGGCAGTGCCATTGCATTTCGAACTTGCGAAATGCAATGGCAACCGAGCGAAAAACATATTGTATCTTAAAAAACAGCCCGTAACCAGGGGCGGGACCACAATTTCCCCCACAAACATTTTAAGGTGAAATCCCCCAAAAATTGTTAGGTAAAACACCAAATTGTTATCATTTTGCCCCTTCGAAACTTTAAGCTTGCTGCGCTCCTGTTGCCACCGGTTCCATAAAAATAAACGTCGTTAGAGCTCGTGTGCCTCCCAGTATCAGCCTGATGGCGAAGAGAAATACCAACGAAGTACTTTCCAGACGCTGTCGCGCGACCTACAACAAAAGATCCTTTGAGTGGGCGCGAGAGGTTTAAGGGTAGGGTGAATCACAAGCGCGATTACGCAATCCAGCTGCAGAGGACCAACGACGGAGAATTTACATCCCGTATGTTAGGTAACCAGTGAGCGTGCGTACAGCTATAGGGGTGACGTAACGGACGCTCTGCTGGCAGTTGTTGAATCTGGCTCTCGCAGGAAAACAAACGTATCTGATCACAATCGCTTAAAATTTGTCACAACGGACGCTCTCTCTGCTGATGGTGCTTTGCATCCGAGGCAAATGCAAGAACCTTATAAAACTGCAATGCCCTATTGCCCAAAGCACGTAATTAACAACATCCGCAACGCACTGTTGAATTCGGAACTCGTCTCGCCAACAACTCAAAACTTGCTTAGATTTCGAAAATGTCACTTAAATTTTGTCAATTTTCAGTCCACGTAAAACTCCAGAACATTCTGAGAAACGTCAACAGCTTGAAATGTCCATAGAACTCGGCAATCCCATGCGTTCCAATTTCGAACTACAGAAAAAGTAAAAAATGCCGAATTTGCCAAAAACGACTATTTTATAAGATGTCAGGACCGAGGATCTGTGTTTTTTACATGAATTATTCTGTACAGGATCAAAATTTGCTTTATGTTAATGCGTCACATTTGCAGAAGTACTTACTTCAGATTAGCCAAAAACTTAACTTTTGTCGGAGCGGGCCAACGTTGCTAGTGCGAACAAGGTGAAAACTCACCTCAGATTTACTTCGACTGCGCAGCTCGATGCTTTTGCAGGTGAAGCGGTTGGTTTCAAGCAGGGGTGCCCAACCTGCAGCCGTGCGGCCTTCGATAAAAATTGATGCGGCGGCGCACATTTAAGTTAAAATATCTGTTATGGCGACCGTGCATCAATAAAAACTCTTCGTCTGCTGTGTGTAAATACTTAATAGGAAAGCGGCTAAACGGGTGTGTGGAAGCAGGCTAGGCTCAGTATGTGTGATAACAGAAGCAATGCAAAGGATTTAAATATCTTGAACTCACTGGCAGCCGCAATTCCGTGAAACAAACGTAATGCGGCCGGCAATTGCGAAAAGACTGTGCACCCCTGTTTGAAGCAACAGCCGAATACGATTTATCAATCTCTAGAGCAGGGGTGTGCAACATTTTTTTTCGGTGGGCCATACAACCAACTTCAGACATCTAGCTGGGCCACACAAAAAATTTAGTTTTTTAACATGAACTGTCGTATTAGGATTTTCATGCATGATGGGGAA
>Ga0210059_1004099_pt1 | contig 23468 bp, 24 predicted proteins | sample Ectturendosymbi2_FD_188042 | JGI IMG/M metagenome (GOLD analysis project Ga0210059, IMG submission 188042) | Ecteinascidia turbinata endosymbiont from Florida, USA - Sample 2 (SPAdes) (version 2) | ecosystem: Host-associated > Tunicates > Ascidians > Unclassified | place: Key West, Florida...
TAATTCGTTTCCGCGCGTAATTATTTTTGCGCTTGCTTTCCTTTGATTACTTGATTGCTTAGTGTGTTTACTTCGTTCACTACTTGCTTTTTGACTCATTCGTTCGCTGTCGTTCACTCTGTCCGCTGTATCGGTTGTTTACGTTGCTGACCTTTTTTTCATTCTTTCACCTTGGTAGTTGAATAAAGCACACTTAATTTTGTCTTCGATGAAATGTTGGTTGTAACGATACTAAATACCAAAAAATGAGCTAAGTGATGGCCCATTTTTAGATATGCCTGCCAAGGGGGTTCGAACCCCTGCCCCCAGTTACGCCACTGTCAGCTTAGCATCGTGCTCGGTGTTAATGAGTGGGTGCAATGGAACGGTTCACGTGCGTTGCTACCATTAACTCGCCAGAAATGCAACATTATTGCGAAAGCAGCCTTGCGGCCTCTGGCAGAGGTGGCTGGAATTTTTCAGACTCCGACTTCGGTCATGTTCCAAAATTTTTGCCAGATCCGACTCCGACGTTTTTTCAAATTTGAGAATCCCACTCCTATTGAAACTCCGAAAACCAACTAAGCTACCAAAATTAAGCAATGTTTGTAGTTTAAGCAATGGCATTTATAAAGAACAAACGGACTCCTGCTACTGCCGAAAATAAAAAGTAATTCAGGACCCGGGTCCGGCTTTCAAATTTTTGACTACGGTTCCGGGTCTAAAAAAACGCAGAATCTTGCCAGAATCGACTCCGGCATTTTTGATTCGTGACCGCCTTTGGCGCACGGCGCAACTGAGCGGAGACGAGCGCCGCAGACCACCGTAACATTCCGAAAGAACCAAGAAAGTATAATGAAACTGAACTGCAATTCAGGCTTCACGCTGAAGCTTGTTCAACATGAATTGGTCGGCGAAAGGTGTAATGGTACACGTACCATCACATGCGGAAATCCTCAGAAAAATGATGCTGTGGCGTATGCAAGGGAATCACCCGATAAAGAGAAAGGCACCGCAAATAAATATCGAAGCTAGCTGAAAAGTATATAATACCGGGCAGACCTAAGCAGCATAGAGTGATCATGGCATATAATCTTTATTGCTGCTGTAACGTAGAAGGCTTTCCCTTGTAGCGCTTGCCGCTACGCAAAAAAGGTTAGCGCAATCTTATTCGTTATCACAATAGGAAAGATCAAAATCGATCAACACGCAACACGCAGACGACGCTCACCCTTGCTGCACAGTTCCCTGTAGACCTTTTCTAGTTGGTTTCGAGATTTTATTGTTTTAATTATTCTTATTTAACGGCAGTTGGCAGTAGGTCGGCGCATAAGTAAAATTGCCTTTTGTTGAGTCTCAGACAGTGCGACTTTGTCACGTACATTCGCATATATTGTAGAAGCACAGCAAAATATTTCAAAAACGATAGAGTGAAAAGCAGCAAAAATTATGTTGAAATTGTTTGCAAGATTTATTAAAATTGCAAACAAACGCAAAATATTGGATTATGGAAACGTTTCAGAGGTCGTTATGACCGCATAGATAACTGTTTGAAAGTCCTGAGTCGCTCAAGTTAAGACATTTTTGGTCTGAATAGACGTCAATCTAAAATAAATCGCTAACTTAGTAGAGGTCTTAACGAATTAAACTCAGAAATTGGCATTCAACAAACAAGTGTAATTCAGGCTCAAAATGAACACAAGGATACTATCGGTAACACTCATGGCCAGGCACGGATTTAGGGAGCGCGGGGCCTGGGCCATCTTAGTTTTTGTGGTACCACGCAGGTGCGGCCTATTTGACCGTTTGTCTGAAAAGCGTGAAAGTATGCCCCTCCCATCCGTAGTGCCCACTCCAAAATCTATCTTTTGTTATGCCGACTTTGGTTCTACAATTGCCTTAGATCTTCAACAGAAATTAAAGCCTTTCCTACATTCTTCTAAGGAATAATAGGTATTGCGATTGCGACCTTTTCTTCGAGTTTATAGCTCTTTCGTGTAGTTCGTAAAATCTCTTCGTTAAATTTCTGCGATTTCTAGCGTTTTTTGTAGGTTTATTTTTCAGATATATACATTTTCACGCGGGACCGTATGGCCGTCCGCAAAAATATCGTCTAGCTGTTAATCTGATTACCTGTACGTAAACTCCTTTTTTATAGAAGAGTAGAATTTGTCTAATTCGTCACCTCAAGGGCATTAGAAAAAAAGTGACGATTTAGGCGAAGTGGTGAATTATGCAAGCAACTTGAAATGAACTGCAGAAAGCGCTGCTCTCAATCGAAATTTTATTTGGGAAAATTTTTTTATCGTTTAAAATTAAACTCTTTAATTCCTCTGCCTACCCTATCTCGACCCCTCCATTTAATCTAACACCTTTCACATCTTTAATAAACTTTAAAGGCTTTCTGAGTTCTCTCAATGGGGAGTCAGGTCGCGCTTATCTACACTCTTAAATTTAATCTAGCACTTCTTACATATTTAATAAACTTTGAAGTCTTTCTGCATTCTCTCAATGGGGAGTCGGGTCGCGCTTTGCACCTCGTGTATAAATTCGATAAACAAATTTCGAGTGTAACAATTCTCAGATAAAGATCCTTAATTTGCTTGAATTCCCACACGTATTAAACTAGCTCCTTAAACATCAAAAACGAAATTGCAAATGAGGTATTAGCCGAACAAAACTTCATTTTTTGGTACACCACATAGCGGTTGCTCATGCTGCATCAAATAAGTGTTGCAAGCACTGCCGAAGTTTTGCAGGTCACGTGACCACGATGAATCAACGCAGCTCAAAACCTGAATGTGGCGAAAAATGATGGGTGCGACCAACGCTTTTAGTTGCCGAAAATAAATCTGTTCTCCTTGGTAAAATAAAATAGGCAACGAACTGAGTAAGCGAACTCTTCTTATCAGCTTGTTCGAGTGCTCGCATTGTGACAAGGGAAACAAACAAAATCGGCGCTGCAACGGGACTAGAGGGGTAGATCCTCTCCACGCAGAAATTTTTTTTTTCGCAGTGGGCACCGCCATTCATACGCATAAACGTTACTTTTTGAGCTGTTGCGGGTATGCTTCTCTTTATCGGAAAACTTCGTTTTCCCAACTAATCTGGATACGGCGCTGGTAACAAGTAAACCCAACTGTAGCATTGCGTGGCAGTGTCTACTGCTTGTTCTGAAAAGCAAGAACTCGTTTTCGAACGAAATTGAATTATCCACTTATTTTCTCCAAAGATTCCTATTAAAACTTTCGATTGCTTGATAGGAAAGAGACCGAGGGACTTCCTGCTTCTGGAACACTTTCAACTGTACAGCAAAGAAAGACATATTTGTTTTACTTAAGTATTTTAGGTTCTCGCAGCTACACGCGAATTTCTTTATGCGAGCTCAAACTGTTCCAACAAATACTCAAATTTATCTTTGATGAAACTGTGACAGATTTAAGATTCGACAAACAAGGCGGTTTCTGGCTTTTTGGCAAATCATGTTTTTTCGGCCGTTTACTAATGTTCACCTTTTTAGATTTAGATGGTTATGGGAAAGGGGCCTTCATTCCCGTCAGTAATGTTGAAAATCTTCAATCCTTATCTTATTTCAAACTCTTATTTATCTACTTGGCCTTAGTTTAGATTTCTTTAAGTTTCAGTTTGTCTCGGTTTTAACGATCCTGCTACATTTATTTTTGGTGTTATTGGTAGGTCTTTGCAAAAATCACCTGGTTTCATTATCATCCTTGCTGTGATAAAAACAAAAATTGTCTTTCCACAGGCAGCACACTTTTTCCTTCAAACTTATTAAACGCCTTCAGCGTTCACTGTTGTTGTTGTAAGCTCCTCTCAGGGAAACTAATCACAGTTTCGATTTCTAATAATGTAATACAACGTACGTTAAGCTTCTTGGCAAACCGTAGCTTATCACCTGCAATAAACAAACTAAATAACATGCACGCTAAGTCTTTGGCTCTAAAAAACAATCGAAGCTTGAAATATCGCTCAGTTTAAGTCAAAGGATAGACCAAAGTTTTGCACAGTATATGAAGGTCTTCAAACACGTGCAGTCAAAGTTTTAATGACAGACTCCAGAAAAGCGACGTTTTCATTTTTATCCTTTACGCAGTCGCTGAGGTTCTCGTTGAGAAAAGCCTGGACTGCACGCAACTGATTTGCCACAAAAACGCACTGGCTTGAACTTAGTTCTTTTGCCTTCTTTGGCTTGTGCGACAGCTGGATGATATCGACTGGTTTTGAATCTGATGGTTTTGTCTTGTCAGGTCGATCTGAAATCGAAAACAACACAAAACCCTCACCCCAGGGCAGAAGCACTCGTAGATAATAAGAAATATTTTTAAATACAAAGAATTTTCACGTAATTTTCATACCACAACTCTTCACTTCTACCACCTGTTTTACCGGGCAAAGGCCTGTAAGGTTGCAAATCTGAGGCTAAGCCTATAAGGCAAATGAAATGATCCAAATAAATATTTTTATCGGTAATAAAGGGAATGTAATAACATCAATTGCAAACGAAGGTACAGTGGATGGTGCACAGACGTTTAAAAATTCTGTAAACATATTAGCACGAGCTAATTTGCAATGAACTCTAGACGTGACATGACTTGTTGATAAACGCGAGAGTACGGATGTTGTCCTAATTTCCCAGAGAAGGGCGTCATCGTACTGTATGTTTGTGGCGTTGTTGGTTTTAACTGGAATGTTTGCTTTCATGCATGTTGTTAGAAAGACATTGTACATTTTAGTTTCGATATTTTGGAAAGACGCAAAAATCTTTGTACGGTGTACCTTGCACTATAGCCTTGTGTGAAAACGACGACAATGACAACGCCCATGTCGTTTGTATGGGTATCTACTCAGTATACTCGAAAGAAATCTACATGCTTCATTGAAAATAAACACTAAAGGAAAAGGAAGCAAAAGTAAGTAAAAGATTTCTTATGATATCGTTTGTGGTAATCCTTCTAGGATGCTACACTTTCTTTAATAATTTGAAAAGCAGGCGGTTTGAATTGTAAGTTTGTAAAGAAAATCTTTTCGTTCGACCACAGGCAACAAAACATGCAAAAGGGAAACCAGGAAGAGAAACCCGATGATTACCGCTGGTTTTCCAAGAGAACACGAAAATCACATTCAAGCTTTCGCTAATGAAAGTTCACCGTCAAAATTTTATTACAAGTCCAGTTAAATCGAGGTTAGCTTATATCAATAGGAATTAAAAACGAAGGGAAAGTTCTTAAATAGCCTTAAAAAGTGTGAAGCAACTTCTTGAACAGGATTGCAGCTGCTTTGCAATAATTTCTGATGGGGTTGCTTAATAAGCGCCCTGTCTTCGTGCGTGGACGTGGGACCCAGTTCGAAATTGATTTTTCGATATTATTTGCACGGCGCTACGTCGTTTAGTTTATTTTGTAAAAAATATTTTTCACACCAGAAATTGTCTAAGGGCAGAAAGCATTCAACAGGCAGTGCGTCTCGATTTGTCTCTCTTGACAGTACGTACCGGACAAGAGACTTCTCGCCAATGGGTAAGTTTGTCGCGACTTGTTTGCAAGCTGTCTTGTCACTTTGAAACACAAAAAGATGTGGACTTAAAGCATGTTAATATTCAAAAAGTGTTTTAGTGTTTGCTCTTTTTCTTTAACAAGTAAATACAACAAAGGCCCCTTCAAAACACCTAGAAACGATCTCAAGTTTAGCACTCCATGAATAAGACCGTAAGTCCGTACACCGTTAGAGAAATCACGTCTGTAAATCACGAGTAATTTTTTGTTTGTTGAAAAAAACTGTGCAGCACCATCATTGCCAAAATCAATACGTTCTTAATCAAGCAGTTGACATTAAAAAAATTTTAATGTCGGCAGAAAAGAAACAAGTAGCAAACAGGAAAATCTCTTGATTTGTACGTGAAAAAAAGCTTTTTAGAAAGCCCTTGGTTTATCAGTTGCTGGTTTTGACAAAATCTTTGTAGACAAAAACTTTGTACTTGCATAGAGATAAAAACAGTGTTTTGAATAGTTTGTTAAAGCTTTACCGATAAAAACTGCAAAACCAGCTTAGACACTCTCTACGTTTAAAACTCAATTTAAAAAAACCTTCACCAGGTGCTGAAACAGAGCTCAGTCTTTGCAGGGAAGGTGAACGCTCAGCTAGCAGTTGGTTTGCTCTGGTTTGCACGCGACGGTCGATGTCTTGAAGCGATCGGAGAATTTCGTCCACTTTGAAACAAGGATTATCATCAAAACGATTTGATGAAACTCTTTCAAGATGTGACAAATCTTCGTATACTGCAGCATCCATTGTAAGCACCAGCTAACAACGTTTATTTCAAGATTAGGTAACAAATAACAACCTTCCTGCAATACCCATCTAAGTAATCTAGCGCCTTGCATGTAGACTCTGGTATATGAGTCAAGATTCCGTTTCTTGAAATAACAAAGCACAGGCCCACGCTGCCGACTGTCTAGTTCATGATACTTACTCGGCGCAGCTTGTTGAAACGTACCTGCTCGTTATGTTTCATTACAGCACTTCCTTCAGACATCCATATTGAATCAAGTTTGCCTTTACAGTGGCGTACGGTGGCCTTCTACTGCTTGTTACTCGGTGTGCGCTGTTTGTGACATCACCATATGGCGTCATATTCCCGTTTCCAAACCAACGTTTCGGTGACGTTTGTTGACACAATATGCATACTATTCAACACGCACTCTCTTTAATCGGTTGTACTATTTTATGTGTCATTATATTGAATGTAAGCTATCAACGTTCCAAGTTAGGATACAGGAGCAAAATACACTCAGTGCTACGTCCGCGCAGTGCACCACTGCACAAATATCAGGCTGCACATTGCGTTTATAACAAAATGCGATGCAGGCAATTTCAAGCCGCAAGAAGTCGGTTTAATTTTGCCACATGAAAGGTTTGACGTTTTCAAATATATTGTTAATATTCATGACAGCTAAAGATGATAATGCGTCAAGGCAGTTGTGGACTAGTGCAATGCTGCAATGGCGTCACAGAATTGAAGCAGGCTGAGAACAAGGCGTTCAATCACGTTTTTGGGAAATGTATTTTCCATTGATGTGATAATTCATGCATGGGAACGGAAAATCGTTTGCTGCTCAGTGGATAAACGATTGCCAATGCGCTTGAAGACTAAAAGCATCCCACCACTATATACGAGTGTCTAAAGCGACCAATTTTAGTTAACGCAACAAAAACGAAACTAGGTAAGATATGCCAGCAATATCTTATGAAGCTCTATTCATAGCAAAAGCGTTATAGAATCAATGCACTTGGCTGCTGTACACGAACAAAGTGAGAATATCAACAATGTTTCTGATACAAAGTTTTCAAACAGGGTTTATTTTTTATTTCCAACGAAACGTCTTACCAGATTTCCATTACACTTTATCTCAGCAATTTCTTACTTGCGTTTTTGAACGTGCTTTACGTAATGCAAATTGCTGAGTTGTACTTTGCCTCATATTATCGCTGATGATCATCTGTGATGAGTTTGAAATATACGTTAAGGGCAGCCGGTGGTTGAGATTTATTGTATTTGTATATGAATTTTCCCAGGCTGTAAATATCTTTCAGCTGTAGAATTTTCTGCGTTCTTTATTGCAAATGCTACGCCGTATGAGGAAACGCGTTTAAATTAATACAGTCGTAACTTTCCAACAGAAAACAACGTTCAAGGGGGAGACACAAAATAATCTATAAAATCAATTTTTGCTAGTGTCCCGCAAGACTCGATTTTAGGCTCATTATTCTTATTTTTGTGTGTAAATGACTTACCAACGTCAAATCTTATGAAAACTATACTTTTTACTGGGGATGAAGTTTCAATGCAGAGTGTCAATAATCTGGGAAATTTGCAAAACTCGGTTAATTGAGAAATGACAAAGGTAATTGCAATCAAACTCTCAAAAAATATGTATTTCAATGAAATATATGTTAATCACAAATACAAATATAAGCACAGATTTTTTAGAGATGAATGTAAACGGTAATCGTATTGAAAGAACTTCGAATACAAGTACCATACTGTAATTGCAATTGGAAAACTGACATGGAAAGAGAATTGTAAACGGTTGTGTTGTGCTATATCCAAATATGTTGGTGTAATGTATAAGGTTGGATATTATGTTATGAAACAAGCTTTACGTATGTCGTATCACAGCTTAATAAACTCACGAGTACAATATGGAATTATTTCTTAGGGAAGAGCAGCTTCATGTCATCTACAGTCAATATCTGTTCGGGACATATTCGAACACATATGAACTTGTGACTCGTAAAGTTGCTAACATTTATTAATTGCAGAAAATTCTCCAATTAAAAGATATTTGCAATCTTTCAGTGAGCAAATTCATGTATAAACACACTGACTATCAGCTACAGGCTACATTTAACAATTATTTAAAACTCATTACAGATGTTCATCTGTATAATACGAGACAAACTAAAAGTCGGAAATTTGCTTTACCAAAAGCACGTTCAAACTCAGGTGTGAAAATGTTATAAAAAATAAATCGTGTTTAACACTTTAACAGCGAAATATAAGAATGTGTATTATTCAGGTACTAGAAAAATTTTGGTATTATTTTTTGTTGGTGTAAATTAACCAGATGCGCTGATTTAATTATTTAACGCTGTTACTATGAAAATTGTCGAATTAGGTATCGCTGGTATATTTCACTCAGTTTGTTTTTTGTTGCGTTCACTAAAATTGGTCTCATCAAACTTTTGTATAAAGTATTGGGATGCTTTTATTCTCCAATCGCAAAGCGAACAACGTGTCTACCGAACAGCAAACGAATTTCCGTTCGCATGCATGATTCATCACATCGACTGAAAAAATATTTCCCAAACACACGATTGGAAGCCTTGTTCTCAACGTACTTAAATTTTGTGACACCATCGCAGCGCTGCACTGGTCCATAACTGTTGACGCGTTTCCTCTTTAGCTATCACGAATATTTCCAAAATGTGTGAAAACAGCAAATGTTTTATGTGGCAATGTTAAACCAGTTACTTCTGGTGGTTTGACCTGGCCTGCAATGCGTTCTGCTTCCATAAACTACATAACCGCATTGCGCATATTGAACCTTATACTCAAAGCAACAGACTTTTGCTTACTGCAAGAAACTGTTCCCTTTACACTATAATTAGGCTGATTCTAGAGAGGTCTGCTGACTCAATGTCCCCTGGTCCTTCGCAGCTTCCCACTCCCCCATGCATTTTATAAATCGGTCGACTTGTAAGTCATCGCAGCACTATATTTTAATAACCGTGTTGGCGCCATCCATGCGTGGGGCCTTTGCTTATAGCACCCCATATTTATGCTTGTTTTTCATCAAAGCAATTGTGTAAGTCCCATAAAACGTATGATTTTCTACTGCCCCCAGATATCTATCTTCGTGTTTTTTCATGTGTTTGTGTGTTCCTTGTCACTGACATGCATGCTTAAGTCTACTGCTTTGCGTGTGAGAGTGAAGACGTTATGCAGTACTTTACGAGTCGCAATTTCATGTGGTCAAACATCTCATCGCTCGATTTCAAACAACCGATATTGACCATAGATGACATGAAGCTCCTTTTCCCCAGGCTACAGTTCCATATTACGCTCGTGAATTTATTGGGATAAGATACAACATACGAAGAACTTACATAATTTTTACTATTATACATTACACCAATATGTTCGAAGATAGTACAATACAACAGTTTGCAATTTTTTCTAAGTCAGTTTTTATCTACAATTACATCAAGGTATTTGTAACACAAAGCTATTTCAATAGGATTGCCATATACAGCTATTTCAAAGGAATCTGTGTTAGCATGTCTATTTCTGATAACGTGTGTGTTTTTATAAATATTTATTGAGGGTTTGTTTGCAGTCAACTAATCAATTACCTTAGCCATTTCACAGTTGACCGAGTTTTGCAATCAAGTTTTTGTAACTGGGAATTAAAACTGTGTCAGCAAAATGTCATTTTAGCGTCCAAATCGGGGAGAAAAACAGGTGCCTTCACGTGGCCCTCCCCGTTGCGGCATTACTTGAAATGCTTACTAAACCTGTCGCATCGAGAGCAATCACACTGCTACCCGTGCTGAATGTGTTCAGCGTGGGCTGATAGGCAGCTGCAATTCTAGAACCTAAAAAGTGGGGGATCCACTGCGGGGCCAAGGAAAAAGTAGGGGGGCCAACATAAATGTTTATCTTGCATGGCGATTTTTCGTTGTTTTGACGATTAAGTTGCTATGACTTACCTTATCAAACCCAACATAAGCTTATGAATATCGTTAAATATGAACTAGCGTTTTTATTCACTTAGAGACACCTGATCGCCACTGTAGATGCAATCACACACGTGTACTGCTGTGTCCAGTGCCGGATTAACAATAGTAGTGTTTCCAATTCGGGGCAAAATTTTTCCTCGTTTTTTTTCTGGTTTTGAAATAGAATGCGATTTTGAGCGATAAAAACTCAATATCATTTGAAATTACTATTGTTGGTCCCTGCGCAAATTAGCGAATTATTAAGTAAGTTAAGTACAGTTTTTCAATGATGTTTATAATACTGACGCATGACAATCACAGCGCACTTTTACCATTCAGTCTGTTTGTGAGTTTTGTGACAAATAGTCCCGTGGCTGAAAAATCCCTCTCTGGTTCCATTGAATTGGGCTTGATTGTAATGAAGGCATGGAACCGTTTTTCAAGGATATTTTTGACCTCTTCTTTGTAGCCTCAAAAAGACTCATTTCCTTTATTACAATTTGTGATCATAGGTGGCGGAACCGGGGGACCGCATAAGCCTAGACCCCGCCAGTTTTATTTCTGGAGGGGCCTGGCCCCCCACTTTTAAATTCCGAATTTTGCTTAAATAAGTTTAAGTAACACAGTTAGTGTTGGGTCCATTGTTAAAGTAAATCGTTTAATGAAAAAAATGTTGTAGAATTTTGGCAGTATTTTGTCAATATTATTTGTAATATGTCAGGATTTCGTAATTGTTTGGCAGAATACACCGTGCACAGTCTGTCAACCTGCTCTAGCTTGTTTACCGCATTGGTGTTGTTGAACAGTGTTGACAGATGGCGTAATACTGTACGACACATTATTTTACAAAAATGGTGTAATTTTACATGCTTGTGTGTATGGGCACCGGAAAGATTTTTTCCAGGGGGGGGGCACTAGTGGATTCTTCCAAAAATATTTCTAGGGGGGACAAAAGTGGTGAAATTTGTCTTTTACCTCTTGAAACTAAGAAAACAGCATTTTTGGTGAAATTTTCAAATTCCTGCCCCTTTCCGACCAGGCCCGTAACCAGCTTGGGACATCAGGGGAGGCGAAGAGTTTTCTGAGAGGGGCCCAAATTTTTTAAACTATGTCCAATAGTTTTAAACTATATCCCATACATTTTTCCAAGAGGAGCGAAAATTGTTTCAGGTGGGTTTTGTCCCCCCTAGTTACGGGCCTGCTTCCAATGCCCATGCTTGTCTGAAGGAAAAAGTTGATACCACACCATTTAAAATTTGGTGTAATTTCAATCGTTTTAACACCATTCCAAATAGTTAAACTTTGCTGAATCTTATGCGCAAAATGAAATATTTGACAGATCAATTTCAACTGTGTTTTTGTTTTTGGATTGGGAACACTAAATAGTTATATTTTATTTTTGTATTGGCAACACAATTGGCATTCGTACAGACAACTTTCTAGTTACTATATGCTTTGTCTTGTCTTTGCATTCTGGTATCTAATGCAGTTTTAAAATGAGTAGCCAGTCATGTTCCTTCTGTTTTCAAGATGTGGAAAAATTGTTATTTTGAATTTGTTTAAGACAGGTATCAGTGCTGTGTTATTTTTGCCTGTTTTATTGAATTGTTCTTGGTGTTTTCAACAGCACAGCGGTGACTCCGACACACGGGCTCCTCGGGCTTAGCCCGAGTCTTCGATTACGATTTATATCAGTGAACGCGAGCTTGCTTGCTTTGTATATTTGTGCCACCACCCACGGTCTCGCTTCACTAAGTTGTTAACTCGGAATCTGTTATTTGGGCCTTGTCATTGTTCATATATTTTCTTTCCATGTCTGGCCTTTCACGTTCATGTTGCAGGTGGCCTGAACAAACAATATCATTCGTAGCAGGTGTTCTCCAGTCCCGTTGCCACGGCGGGGCTTTTGTGGGCTTAGCCCACCCAACAAACTTCAAACCTCCCCAAATTGAATTATGAAGCATTACAAATTGGTAGAGTTTTTATCAAATTTCAGAATGTCAAGCCCCCTGAACAAACGTAAAGCCCCCCTATTGAAAACTTTCTGTCGACTCCTCTGGTGTTCTCTCGACTTCGTTCGCTCGCGCTTTCCTCAGGCTCATCTACAGTATTAGAGTCCGAGCTTTCCTATGCAATGAATTGTTTTTTAAGACATATTTCGTAACGGATTTAATGTTTTTTCAAGCAATGGATTTGTATAGAACATTGCATTTGAAGTCCAATCCAATGGACAGTTCCCATTTCCAGAATAATTTCAAACGAACGAAAAATTGTCCAGTAACTCGGGCTAATATGAATGAGCCTAGTAAGCAAAGGACTTACTGGTGTTATCATTGGTCTGTGACGTACGTGAACGGTTACTCAACAACCATGGAGAGGTTATCACGAGAAATTCTCATTTATTGTTACGTAACTTACGTCACAGAGCAACATTAATGCCAGCCAGAACGAAAGCAAATAGAAATTTCAGTGACGCACAGTGGTGTAATTTTGTCTAAAATGGCGTAATTTAAACCTTCATATGATGTATAGGTAATGGCGTCATATTTCGATGCTTGTGACGACACAGTTGCCAATTCAAACCACAAAAACTTTCTATAGATTTTTTGCCGTTCACTTGTGCCCCCCACTTTGAAAAAGGTTCCGCCACCCATGTTTGCGATCGGATCTCTTCCTGTGCCGGAATAGTTTTGTGGTTTTCACCCTCATGCATTCTGTGCTTTGGTTTCAAATGGTTGATCAAACAGTCGGTGCTTGAACCACCTCCTTTTGTATAACGGAGCACAAATTGCACTTTGGTGTTGGTTGAGCCTTGTTGTACAAGGAATGGCTTTAAGCTTCTGATTTTCTTTGGTTACTAACGTCTTAATTGAATGTGTATGGTTAAATCTACTTAAAGTCGCTTCTAAAGGAAAGGCAAATATTTTGTTGAAAGTTTGTTGCAAATTGAAAAAGAACGAATCGATTTTGCGCCTTTGAAGAACTACCTCACGTGGTAGTTATTTAATGAGGTTAGCGAAAAGACCGAAGTTCGCGCTGACATCTATCATGTGCAAAATAACGTCACGATCCGTCTAAATAGGTCAACTGAACGAAAATATAAACGGACCAACACAGAACGTACGATGTTCACCGAGAAAAACCCGCACCCCGCGCCTTATGATAATAGTTGAAAGTTCAAACGTGCTAATTTGGCCGCTCCCCGCGCCAATCTGCAATTTCAATGTTATCAGAATCATTAATACTTGAATGCAACAGCAATTCCAGGTTTTTTAAATACCCGGAGTTGGTAGTTGAAAAAAAACGGGTTTCGGGTAGTGGAAAATAGCCAAAAAAAACGGGTTTCGGGTTCGGAAAAACCCGGGTTGGAAACACTAAACAATAGTAGCAAATATAGCAATTGCTACGGGCCCCGCGGTTTTGGGCGGCCCGCGGTCCTTTGTGTGAAATTTGTTCTTCGAGATATGCAAGGGTTGACGTTAGAATTAAGATGCCCGAGGAAAACTGCCAAAAAGGGGCCCCCATGTTTTACACTTGCTATCCAGAAACTTTATTCGTGGAAACCAAGGTAAATTTTTCATTTTGTCTGGGAATTTGCTTCTGCGTGAAAGCACATTTTTCATGGTAAATTGTTTGAAGTCATTTGGTTTTAAATTGTTCTTTGTCTACACATTTTAAGTTGTTGAGGCACCTTTCGGCAAGTCAAATCTACAGTAAAAATACGAAATTGAATGGCAGACGATATACTGCATCATGGTCACCGAATTGCCGCCACTAACATCAGTAATGCCAAAGGAACGAGACTTTCAGAGAAGCCTCGTCTACAAGCATCCCACTGACAGAAATTTGTAACAATTTGCTCTGTGCTGCTGTATTGTGCAATACTTTCAACAACTCTCTCACGTGTCTACCCTTTTTTAGTTTTAAATATTGTGATATTGAGAATCTGTTGTTTTATATATCATTTTGTTGAAAGTGGCCAGCAAGTTGTCACGTTTTTGTTAAATAGCCCTTAGCCGTGGGTGAAAAGTATTTGGCCCACGCTGGATTAAGCTATTCACTCAGGCACATTCGTCACACTCAGTCTCATACTAGCAATGGATATTCGAGCTTGTAGTTGCATTGCTATAGATTCACTCTGGCTTCTTGTCACGCAGTATAAAACTACGTGGCTTACCGATATTAGCAGTCACTGCCTCGCTGCAGTATCTGCCAAGATATCTGCGTTCAATAGCAATCAGTAACATGCAGCAAAACGCCTATCGTAACCTGAAGTGAACTATCGTAACCTGAAGTGAACCATGTTACTGTTACGCAATAAAGATCAACTGCAGAAGAATCCGTTCGCAAGTTCGGCCACGCGATGCAACGTTAGTGAACTGCAAGGTCACTACTACATGACACTACTGTGACGCAGGACTGTGAACCTGGCTCCTGTGCAGTGTGAGTGTCTTACCGGCAAACAAACTGTCATTGCAAGAATTAAATCAATTCATCGAACTTCAACTGCTGACTTCGTGTTTTGTAGAAAATGTTGGTTCTTAGGTCCAATTTCAAGGCGGGAAAAATGCCCGTTTTGCCCCACGTGGACTCCCATGAAGGCCGGAGCTGTGTTCGTCGTTCTCACAGCTGCCTACGACACTGTATGGCATCGTGGCCTCACCTGCAAGCTGCTGCGATTGATACATGATAGACACATGGTCCGCACGGTCATGGAGATAGTTGGCAATCGCAGCTTCACCATTGCCACCGGAAATGGCAAGCGGAGAAGGTTGCGACGCCTTAAGACGGCGTCCCACAGAGATCTGTCGGAACCACTTCTCTTCAACATCTACATCTCTGACTTGCCAACCACCGTCTCCACAAAGTATGCATATGCTGACGATCTAGCAATCATACATGCTGATGGAGATTGACAGGCAGTGGAAGGGGGTGCTGAGCGATGACAAGGCAACTGTAGGCGAATACCTCTGGACCTGGAAGCTAAAGCTCAGTACTACAAAAACGATGTCGGCAGCCTTCCACCTCAACAATAAGGAAGCTAAACGTCCAAATGTCAACTACAGCAACGAAATCCTGCCCTTCTGCCCCGAACCCATAACACCTCGGAGTAGGCTAACGTTGGACAGGTCGCTCACGTATCGCCGACACTGTGAGCCACTTCGCAAGAAGCTGACATCACGCGTCGCGCTTTGGAGGTGGCTTGCTTGCTCCGGTTGGGGTGCTGGAGCAACAACGTTGCGAACAGCCACCCTAGCCTTGGTGAATTCAACCGCAGAGTGCTGCGCTCCTGTCTAGAGCCGCAGTGCTCACACCCGCCTTATTGACCCCGCCATCAATGACGCTTTGCGATTTGTGGCTGGATGACTGCGTCCTATATCAGTGGACAACTTTGCCATCATCGCAGGCATCCAATCTGCTGAGCTTCGTCGCAATGGAGCCACACTATCTCTAGTACGCCGTTGCATGGAGCCTGGACACCTGCTCCACTCAGCGCTCACCCGTCCATCGAGTGCAAATGCACGGCGCCTCAAATCGAGACACACATTTTTACCCGTCACACAACATCTCATCAGTTTATCTGACAAAAATAACATACGTGCGGCGCACTGGGTGGATCACCAATGGAATGGGGAGTGGACGGACAGCACTACAAGACTCCGCACTTACATCTCCGACACCGACACTCACCCCCTCTGAGCGACCCTCCCGAGAACATCCTGGGTCCAGCTTAACTTCCTCCTCACCGGTGTAGGACGTTTCCTCCCCTGCTTGTACAAATGAAGCAGTGTATGGCCTCCTCTGCGGCCTGTGAGTGTGGCGCAGAAGAACAAACCATCGACCATGTTGTCCTACAATGTCCAATCCATCGACATCCTCATGGACCGCACGGCCTGGCGGTTGTGGACGATGAGACAATCAAATGACTGCTCAACACCTGTCCCCAGATCTAGTGCGGCCTGACAGTGGTTATGAAGAACTGACTAAAGAGAAGAAGAAGCGTCTAAATTCGTTTTGAGTTTCTGCTGTTTTTGGCAAATTTGTTTTCGTGGTTTATGCGCTTAGCTAATTCGTTGACATTTTGTACTTCTCCATCGACTGGTAGTTTTGATCTTTAATAAATGTGAATCAGGTAGCCTCTATGTCAGTGGTTCTCAACCTTTACGAACATGCCTAACCCTTACGTAGTTATCCAAGCTTTTGTCGAACCCCATTTTTCCCAATATAACAGAAAGTAAAAATGGGTTCCTGAAATTAAACCGTCCAACAGTTTATATTTAATTATACAGTAGTCCCACGCCTTTAGTTATGTTTCAGATGATCTTCATCGAACCCCTGAAACGGCTCCGTTGAACTCTAGGGGTTCAATCGAACCCAGGTTAAGAACCGCTGCTCTCTGTGCTTAATAGAAGAAATGATCCTTTTGGTTGTCCATTGCTGTAGTTTAAGTTTATTTTCCCTTCTATTCAGTGGCGTGCAGAGGTCTGGTGATGCCGGGGCGATTGCTTGAATGTATGCCCCTACAAAATTCTAGTTTTGAGCAGTGGCGTACGTTGGTCATTGTTACTGAACATACGATGTTTGTGACGTCACGATATGACGTCATATTCACGTTTCCAAAGCAACGATTTTGCGAAATTTGTTGACACAACACACACATAATTATAACACCAGAAATAATAGAAAACCATTTTGAAGTTTCTGGGTGCGCAAATGACTGCAAGAAACTTGTTTCAATTCCATTTTGATAAACCACGAAATTATATGTGATACTTTTATAAAAACGCACTTCTGCCCTGTTGTTCCCCTTGTGAAAGGGCAGGGGGCCAATGCCCCCATCATGCACACGCTCTACGGCGTCCCTGATCCTACACGCACTCTCCTTACGTGTACAATGTGTCAATGTTATGAACATAAATTATTATCAGAGCTCCAAGTTGGGAGACCGGAGAAAAACACACCACTTAACGCTAAAAAAGAGTAGTTCGTAACTGAAAAAATACCTGGTAATGCGTTAAAGCGGGGGAGTAGAACACACTAAGTGCTACGTCAGCGCAGTTTACAACTGCAAAAATATAACGTTGAACATTAATATGCGGCAGTTATATGTACAACTACCGGGGGGACAGAACAGATACGGGCTTGTGTATGCCGTTATGATCAATCCATCTGAAATGGCAACGCAGCTCGAAAATAATGCACACATTGCAAGCACAGGTGTGCGGTTGTTTTAGTGCACACCCTGGTTTGCCGCATCAAAAAACGAAACGGGAAACTAGTGATGCATCAAAAAGTCAGCTAAATCAAGCAAGTTTAAATAGGACAGCTTTGAAATTTCGTTCAGAAAATCAATTAAACGTCCATAGTTATCTTTCAATTCTTTTGTGTGATTTTCCCTTGATTGCCCGATCTGGAACTATTCACGTCACTACCAGTTTTATTGGGTGCACGCCGCACACTTGCAGTATAGGTCCCTGGCATTGAAAAATATTAGAATTACTAGCATTTGAATACGAAAAACTAGTGTTGACAAAAAATAAGTTTCGAAAAACTAAGTCAATGTAGCATGTGTTTGTAGCTTTACAATAGGAAAAACAATCTAGTTACAGCGCTTTAATTTTTGTACTTTCACTCTTTTGATGCTCGGGGCCGTCTCCCCGTTCACTCCCCTTCTGCACGCCACTGCTTCTAGTGTGTTTTCTAACAGGTATGTGCGTCTGCAAAAGTTTTCAGGGATCTTAAAATGAAATCAAAATTTTCCTTAGCATTCCATCCTGAGCATTACATCCGTAGAGGATCTATAGCAATACTAATAGATCTTAGTCCAAAGCAATGATATCAATATTACGCGTATTATAAAGAACATTTTCTCAACATCTCTCTATTCGGGCTTTACTCAGAGTTAAATAAATATGTTCAAACATAACTGTGCTACGTTTACCACCTGGTTGCTTTATTTGAAACAGTGCAGCCAGTACGGCTGCATAGAATACATGTACATGTTGCAGTGCTTTGCTATCATTTGCTGCTATAAGTACCCTGCTCAGGAAACCTTAAAATGCCTAATAAGTCAGGAAACGGGAGGTGTAATGCCATCCCCATTTCCTCCATGTGTTCCTGGGACACGAGACATCCGTTATTTCCATACCAAACTATTTTTAGTTCCATACATCCATTGCTAATCATTTTCGCAACAAAATTGTATCTGCACAGCGGAACATACATATCATACAAATTTTATGCAGGGTACCACCAAAAAGGGAGACTTTTCAGAGGAGAATTTTTGTTTGTGCGCATAAAACGTCATGCATGTGTAAGATCCGTTTTGTCATATCAAGTCATGGTGCAGAAAGACTCTTCACATACAAGGTATCGGTGGTCATATCTGGCCAAATAGGTTTTGCATTGAAAATTGCATTGAAATGTTAGTAAGGTGTCCGAAATTTGCTACATATCAGGTAACCATGGGTAGCATGGTACCCGCGTATCCTATATATAGACTTTCAGCGATAGTTTTGCTGAATAACTCTGACACCAATCCATTAGTCTCGGAAAATCAGGAAAAGTCATAGAAGCACAGGTTTCTAACATTTTTGTAAGTGTATAAAATCAACAAAAAAAAGCGGGGTGGTGCGCCCACCTGGTTACCTGAGAAGGGTTTTGTGTTAATATCGCCTGGCGCACAGTATACACTAGCATACACAATTGGTGTTTGAAATTTTCTGTATTATTTTAGATAATGATTGAGAGAACTCATCTATTCTATGTTGTATTGATGGTGTATGTACACTACTCCGACAATTGTTTTCTGACTCTTTTCGCTTCCCAGCAACTCAAACCATCTGTTTTCACATCCACATTTTTTTAAACTGGAGGCCATTTCTTCGAAGATAATTTAAACTATTTTTAGAGTAGGCACCTACAAGCCCAGCTTGCGTTTCGGAAATTTCACTAATGAATTGTAGCCAGAACATACCAAGCAGGCTTAGATACCTTGAAGCTTGGGGTAGGCACAGCTTAAATAAATTTTTTGATTGCTGTTTCATTAAGGGTTTCCATTTCCAGGATGGTTATGAAACCTAGGAAAGCGAAAAAATTTAACACGACCTCGGGATCCCGAAAAAAAACGGGAATTCTGCACACGCAACAAACGTATGTAGAAAAAGCTTGGCTTGGGGCGGTTTTGGTGTGGAGGCACAGCAGGTGTCAGGCGTTGCTGTTGACCGTGAGGTATTTTGAGTCCTCCTATGGCTGCTGTCCGGCGACACTCTCGAGAGGAAAGCGGATGTGAAAAAGAATGCAAAAATTCTAAATGAAATATTTAGCAATGTTTGTTTTCACTTGATAAGATAAAGTTATCATTCAGGAAAAACAGGGAATTTTGTACCTACAACCGAGAACGAAATATTCATAAAATCCAGGGAATTCCCGAAACCGGAATCCCGGTTTTCAAACCCTGCCGTACACCGAGGAAGCAAAGTATTCGAATTCACAAACAAGTTTGAGAAGGTAATCTACACAGAATTCAACTGCAGTAGAATTACTGTGTTACGTTCCTACCAGGCCATAGGTTCCCAACCTTTGTTGAAACTAGCTCCCCTTTAATAAATATCATATGACGTTCGCACCCCCTACTTTTGAAGAAAGCGAAGAAATAACAAAAGCAGTCCGATTTTTCAGTAACTTCATTCTTTAACTTACAACTCATGACGCATAGAAAAAAATCTATCGTACGGTTTAGCTTTCACACCTTACTGCTCTATAGAGACAAATCTAGTGGCATTTATGTTGCTGATTCTCTGAAATTATGTGCTCAATTATTTGGCACACAATTACTCAGAGCCACGCGTAAATCGTTCGAGGGGCTCAAACGGTTTCCATACTTGTTTTTCAAATGAAGTAGAGAGGAAGATCCAGATCCGTACAAATTTGTTATTGCAAAGGCCATTAGAATAGACCGGACTTTTATATTCAATATGGTTTTACACTAAGAACTTTCGAGTTCTATAGCATCAAACAACAATCTCGCCATAATTGCGCCATAAACATTTAAACGTCAGAATGTGCAACAATCGCATCACCGGCCATCTTCAGCGTGGTAACCCGCGCAGCGTGAAGATGTACAGTAGCATTGGGTCCAATTAGATATAAATTGGTAAATTAGTAACGTTAGCTTGGATAACGTTCTTTTCAGTAATAGCATTTGCAAGCTTCAATAAATCTTGGTTCTTTTGAAAAAAGTACATCCAAAAACATGCAAACTTTCATCCCCAAAATCGCATTTTGGACCTCCAAAAATCTTGTTTCGGACCCCCAGTGGTCCTGGAACCCGCGGGTGGGAATCACCGTGCTAGGCTAAAGCAAGAATGTGCCCTTCAGTTGTGTGACTTCTACGAAGTAATTTAGTAAATCACACCTTTTGATCACTGAAATCGTGAATAACAGATATAATTTAATTTTCTCAACCACCACCGCAGCTGTAAAAAGCTGTATTTCCTCCAACACAGTTTTTAATTTGCTGGCAGAATAATACAACGGAAATACACCTGGAAAGTATTTCAGCAACATGAGACCAATGCCGGATCAACAATAGTGGCAAATGCAACAATTGCTACGGGCCCCGCGCTCTTGGGGGGCTTGCGGTCTTCTGTGTAAGATTTTTTTCAGTCCAAGAAGTCAGTAATTTGCTAAATTTGCCAGAAGTATTAAGTGAAAGTTTTCAATTGAATGCTGTCCGTGTCCAGAAATTCTTGTTTGATTCTTTTTGTGCAGTTACGTAACAAAAGCCATAAGATTGCGCTCAGCAGTATTGCCATTTTAGCTGATTTGCTGCCAAATCCAGCAGGATTTTTTCATTGTTAGCTGTAAAACTTTCAATCTAGCAGTTAGCTGATTTTCTAGCAGGATTTTACTAACCGTTTGGCAGGTTTTGCAAGTAACAAATATCTGACCAAAAACCTGTTTCAACAGTTTTTCAAGATAAAATCTTTTACACCTTTTTCATCAAAAATATGCTTCTCTTCTTTATTACGCTTTTAATAGGGTAACACCAGGACTAAGAACAATCAGCTGCCTGCTATTATTTGGAATTTTTATCATGACGCAAAGAATTAAGCTGTTTCAAGCAGATAATTGTATCATAATAACAAGTAATTAGATGGTTTGATGAAGCCTAAATGATTTGTTTATGTGCTAAGTGAGCGCGTTAGGTTAAAGGACAACATTGGTAGAATATGTCGTTATCCCACGGCACGATATTTAGTAGTAACGTCTGGTAAAAAATTCCTGGTAAGCCAAAGCTGCCAAAAGTTTCAACAATATGGTTGCAAGGTTCAGAACTTAAAAGTTGTCTCAGTGCCCACTGCCTATCCTGCTGATTCAAGAAGTCTTTTGCGAAGTTTGCAATAATGCAATTATAGCGAAATATTGCGAGCTTAAAAGGCATAACCGGTAGCAAAATCACTCAGATAAAAAAAACTAAAGAACTTTTTGCATGCTTCCTAATGTAACACAAAGTTTTAAGTTACAAAGACCAGACTTATAAACTTGTATGCTCAGATTGTTTATCGTTGAGCATTGTTCTACTGTATGAAAACATGCAACCAGAGTTGGATCAATTACAACTGTAATTGTAATTGAGTGTAATTAATTACATATTTTCGAGTAATTGTAATTGTAATGGAGACTTTTTATTATTGTGTAATTGTAATTGTTATTGTAATTTGCAATAAAAATTGACCAAATTACAATTACATTTGTTGCCAGCTGCTACACAGAATTCGAGAAAACGCAGAAAAGCAGAAACATCGTTACACCTTCTATATAATCTACTACTACACCACAGAGCTTGTCAGGTACACACTAGCCAGACAGGCTCATACAGAGTGATGACAGCGAACGATGTTCATACATGACGTACGGATAACGCATGGGTCAGCGAGAATGCTTCGGATATGGGAAAACCACAATGCACTTGTATGGAGCAAGATAGCAGTTGTTACAAAGTTCCATTGTTCATCCGTTACAGCCTGAGTTGCCAATTGCAAAGAAGTATTCTTTGCAATATAATTCATGTCAGATTGAATGTTTTTTGAAGAAATGGATTTGCATGCCGTAGACCAAGGCTGCCCAACCCGCGGGCCGCATACGGGCGGCGAGGTTGTTTCATGTGGCCCGCGATGTATTAATTTCGTAAGCAGATTTTTTGAATTTTTAGTAGTTTTTTATAGGCTCAAGTATATTTGCCATCGAAACACACCAAAATTATACCTATTGTTTCTGCTATGGGCCTACCACCTAAAAACTTGTATAACAAAGGCTTCAAAAATATGTCAACTTCTTAGATTTTGTTTACATCCATACAAGCTGGCAACACTGCGTGCAACTATAGGACTCATTTATCACCTCGTGTTATCGCATAAAACCTATCAAAATCAAGGGATTTCTTACGTCATAATAGCTTATTGTTACGTCACAAAAACGTTTGTGGCCCGCAATAAATATCATCATGTAAATGTGGCCCACAATGTCAAAAGGTTGGGCAGGCCTGCCATAGACCATAGAGCAGGGCCACTCAATTATTTCAAGCAAGGGTCCAGTTATAAAAGTAAAAAATTGTTGAGGTCCGGTCACTCCCATGAAATCATACAAATGTGGCATGTCTTCGATTTTTCTAACAAAAAAATATGAAATGAGAATATAATACGGTTAAGTATATACATTGTGCAAAATCGAGTAACTGGACATAAGTATAAACAGAAGTTGTCGGTCTTTTTTATTTTTATGCTGGTTGGAGAAATGGCATTTTCTACTTCTTGCTAGTTCCTTGAATTTTTGTTCCAAGGTAGTGATAGCCAGGCCGTAACCAGCTTGGGACACCAGGGGAGAAGTGTTTTCTGAGAGGGGCTTAAATTTTTGAACCACGTCCAATAGTTTCAAACTACGTCTAACATATTTTTCAGGGGGCAGAATAATTTTGTAGGGGGCCTCGTTCCTCCTTCGCCTCCTGGTTACGGGCCTGGTGATAGCAAGTCAAAAGCAGTGGTGAAGGGTTTCATTTGTCAAACACACGCGAAGCTTATTCTTTGTGAAATTTATATTTGAAAACACAGATTCACAGCAGTAGGTAGTACCAAACATGAGAATTTGCACTGCTGGTTTGCGAAGAGTGGGAAAATCCTTGGAGATCA
>Ga0210059_1004100_pt1 | contig 23462 bp, 9 predicted proteins | sample Ectturendosymbi2_FD_188042 | JGI IMG/M metagenome (GOLD analysis project Ga0210059, IMG submission 188042) | Ecteinascidia turbinata endosymbiont from Florida, USA - Sample 2 (SPAdes) (version 2) | ecosystem: Host-associated > Tunicates > Ascidians > Unclassified | place: Key West, Florida...
TTAACCTAAAATTTATGGATGGCAATGATGTTATGAAGGAAGATCTAGTTGAAATAAAAACGAGTAGAAAAATTAAAATAAAGTTCTATTCAATGTAGTGAGGTACCTTCTGGTGCACGCAACTCAACACTTTCTCGCAGTTAACAAAGACATCTTCGGAAGTCTTTGTGCCATTTTCAACAACCTACTTACGTGAAAGCAGTTTCTCAACTCGCTTGCACATCAAAACTAAGGCCAGGAATCTATAAGAGCTCGATGATGACATGCAAGTGGCTATCTCAAACGAAGGGCCATGCTACAGCATGATTACTGAAAAACAACAACAAAAAAAACATTACCTGTGTCTGATTTTTGGTGTACTTTGTAAGTACATCGTATCGTTATATTCGTTGCGATGAAATTGTGTTACTACCAATTACTCTTGATTGCAGACAAGGGGTAAGAGAAAATTTTATGAAAGGTCAGGGGGTACGAGTGCGTATAAAGGTTAAGAACCACTGTTTTAACGTGTTGCCGGATATTTTTGCAGTTACTGTATAAATTGCTCCGTGATAATGTTGATTGTGTTTTTCTCCTGTCTCTTAACTTGAAGCGCTGATGTAATTTATGTTAATTCCAATGACACATTGCACAACAACGACTAAGGAGAGTGCGTGTAGAATAATATGCAGATTGCGTCAACAAACTTCGCCAAAACGTTGGCTTGCAAACGCAAGTATGACGCCATATTATGACGTTGCAAACAGCGTATATCCAGTGACAATGACCACCATACGCTGATACTCAATACTAGAATTTGGTAGGGGGTATACAATCAAGCAGTCGCCCCGCATATCACCAGACCTCTGCACGCCACTGGTCACTAACCTTCAGTGATTTGATCAGCAACTTTGCTTTTAAAAACGCTGGAAAAAAATCCATGTAACGTAACCAAACACGACTCTAAGATGAATGCTTATTATTTCATTTATACATACATTATATTGTTTGTTAAATCCGTGAGTTTCGTTCATATTGTGACTAATACTAGTTAATGATTCATTTTGTTGCTCAAGCTTCATTTGTTTCAATAATACAAGTACTTCAATTCGTTCATTCAGTTTTTCATATATGTATAGAAATGAGCCCCTTTCTAAGTTCAGCCAGGGGCCCCATACAACCTTAATCCGTCCCTGTATGGACACATGTACAGGGTGACACAAAAAAACGGTCATCACCAAAAATCAAATAACTTCCAAACTTTTATTTAGATTGACACAAAACTTCAGATACATTAGGTCAAGCCTGTGTAGCAGACATCGCCAAAGTTTCAAGTCTGTACTACAAAAACTCTTTGTTTCACTGGCGCTCAAAAAATGTGCTCCAAATGACCTCCCCGGCGCTGCAGGCAGGTTTGGATCCGGCGGGCCAAGTTCTCGATGATCCTCCCGCATTCCTCCCTTGGGATCGCTCTTATTGCTGCTGTGATTGCTGCCTGCAGGTCAGGGATAGTCTGGGGGTTGTTGCCATACACCCTGTCGTTAAGGTATCCTCACATATAAAAATCTGGGCGGTTCAAGTCCGGTTAATGCGGCGACCACTGCGGGTCACACCAGCGGCTGATCAGTCGGTCAGGGAAACGCTGCTGTAGCCATGCCAATGATTCGTTTGAGGTGTGGGGGGTGGCTTCCTCATATTGTCAGCTGTAAGCTTTTGTTTAATCTGTATCCTGTAAGGATACATGTGGAGATCTGCGATCAAAATTCTCCGCACGGACTCCCGGTTGATTCCAAGCTCCAGACTTCGCTGACGCGCAGACTTGCTTGGGGTGTGGACAACAGAGTCTCTGACAGCAGGAACGTTGTGTGGTGTCCTTGATGATTTCGCTCGTCCAGAATGTGATTGACTGTTAGTGTCTTTACGATTGAGGTTATGCACAGTCCCATGGGTTCTGAACTTGTTGACCCATCTGTAGATCATTGGACAGGAAATTCACGACATCCGAACCGTTCTTTGAATTACAATTGAGCTGCGTGGATAGACTTCTGCCGAAAATATGTCTCAACTATAAATACCTTTGCTCAGTAGTCCATGGAATCTCGAAGGTCAAATTTGGTAGACTCTTAGAACATTAATTCTACTTGGTAAATCTGAAAAACAAAAAGAATTGATTAATTATTTCAAAAGTTATTCAAGTTTAGGTGATGACCGTTTTTTTCGTGTCACCCTGTATAAGTCACACAGGTAACAGCTATCATCCACAAGCGTAACAGCTGCAGAGGATTTTAGGACAAAGGAGATTATTGCCATTCGAAATCAGACTCCCTAAAACTTTTTCAAGATACTTTAGTTTAGGCGATATGACTTGAACGTACTGCATTCTGCTTTCGGAACTTTCCATCAACTTGATGTTATTACAACTGTTAGTCATACTTTTGTGCTGCATTTGCTTTAGAAAAATTTTTCCATCCATTGTAGTGTAGTTTTCGGCGAGTTTATGATCTGAAGCATATCTTTTCAAATACAACGTCAGATGTTAACATAATGCACACCAGGATGTAATTTATTGCTGCAAATGCTTTTAGGTTGCTTTTTTATCACGTATGTTCACCAATAAATCCGATACAGCATTACAGCAAAGGCAGAAATCCTCAGTTCATGATCAAATGTGCAAAATTTATTCTTACTAGAATTGTAGCGAATGATGCCATTATTGGAAAAAATTGCTTTCACAATTTTTCCGACCTATATTTGTTTGCATCTACAACCACCTTTTTTAAAAAGTGTGTGTTATCAGTTGTGGGGAGCACAACCAGGCACCACAAATTTAGTGATTGAATGGCGAATAACAAAAAAATAAAAAATACAAAAACACAGCAACAGAGTTTTGAAGTGGTCAAAGCCTTTCCAACTTTAGGGTATAAAACACGCTAATTGTGTGAAATATTCTTTTCATGATGCAACTGGTAGTGACGTGCTTGAAGGCCCTCAGTGTCAAAGTGAACAACTTAGTTAAGTTTCAGTGACAACATGTGCCTCACGAAGATAAGCAAGTAAGCAGGTGTCACCAGAGGCAAAATGCTGACAAGATATAAAGTCGGAATTCATTTTCAAATACATTGGAGTTGGGACCTTTTCATAAGTGCTCACTGTTTTGGCTTAAACTGGCATGTTTTTCAAATTTCAAGATGTCGGCCACTTCTGACACCAGCAAAAGTTTCTTGCTGTAAATTGGATATTTTGTTGAGAAAATGTTTCAGCTGAAGGCTTGTCCAACGAACATTTTGCAATTAGATTGTGTGTCGGAAATCATTTCGAAACAATTAGCTTTACAGATTTGTCGGAAAATTGTGTGTAGTGCTTATTGACAAATTTATTTGCGAAAACGTACGTGAAGTTATTCTATTGTATTTTTCAGAAACCTTGAATATATCTGGTAGATTTGAAACCTACTGGTTTGGCATGGATATGCAAGCATCGAGGATTTTGTTCAAGGTTCTCTTTATCATAACATCATCTTTAGCGAGTGGACAAGGTAAGTCAGCTTGATTAATATAAGTTATGTGCTCGGTTAAAATTGTCTAAATAATATTTGCATTTTCTTAGATACAGTATGCAAAGACGCAACCAGCTCCTCTTTCTGCAACAGTCATAAAACAAGTGGGCCATGCCAAGGGTCACATCAGCAATTCGTATCCATGTTTTTTTGTCGGAAAACGTGCGGATTTTGCGAAAGTAAGTGCTGTGAGTATAGTTATTTCGCTTAAACAAATAAACCAAAAGTACCCTCTTATTGCGTTGAAAAAAGGAAAACAATCATTCACTTTGAAAATGCAATCTCTTTCTTGTAAGTTTTTTTTTGTACTAATAAAAACGTTTGAAGCTTCAGAACCAATTTGGTTTTAAATTGCAACGTGGGCGGATATGCTGGTATTTTTTAAACAAATTGTGCCATGTCATGTGAACAAAGGCAACCCATTAGTGTTTTCAGCGTGTTTGGGCGCCTGGAAATCTTGCCTTTTACAGAACTAGCCTCAACCTGTTGCTGGAAAAGTACTTTGCGCATGACAAATTTTTTATGAGTAGATACACGAACGACACCATGCAAGTGAGACATTACCTAGCTTCTTGTGATCCTTCACTCTACCAAAATTGCGGCCAGTGCATAAGATTTCAGTACATGCATATCCTCAGTTTACGTTGCTGAACTCTCTGTTCAGCTGACCCCAACTAGGGGAGGATATACCGTACTGTGGGAAGTACTTTACGTTTGTTGAGTAACTTCATGTTGATTATACATGCATGATTGACTCGTAGCATAGGTGTTCTTGAACATCTTTTAAATGTTTGGTGTGACTGCGCTGTTGGGCGTGAAATTGTTTTGAACTGCAAAACAACATTCTGGATAGTTTTTCACTCAAACAGTACAATTGAAATGGAAAGTTTCATCAAAATTCCTCAATTGTGCACCTATGGGATTAACGGAACAAGTTAAACTGCTTGGTGTAACTTTTAATGCATCGTTGGATGATGATAATGGTGTTCTGAGACACTTTACTGTGCTACGAAAAACTGAGATCTGATCTTCCTTCTCTCAACGCTCAGCGGCAATAGAAAATGATTTGCTTCGTACTTGCTGCATGGCAGTGTGTGCCTGCACCAGTAAAATAAGCACACGCTATTTAGACTAACCGAAAGTGTGCAATCTTTCAAAACGCGTAAATGCCCGAGAACGTGAGTTCTCGTCAGCGAAAGGTTATCCATGTTGTCAAGACGTGTCGATGCCTTGATTTGAGACAATTTATTAAGTGGCGTATCTATGCAAAATAGCGCCCATGGTAAAGTTTAAAGGTGTGCCCTTTTTAATTATTTTAATGCTAAATATAGTTGCAATTTTTGTGAAAGATCAACCAAGAAAATAAATGTTTTCAAACAGAAAATATATATTTCTGTTTTATTAAACCTTTTCAGCAAATCAAATATACATTATCCATAAGGACCATAACAGTCTTCTGAAATCATTTATGTAAACTATGAAGAATATCAAAACAGTCAAGTAATGACGTTATCATAATTTATACATAGTATTGGCTGACAAATGATAAATCTTACAAAAAAATTCGACTCGCCTTGCGTTACACGAGGGCGCTGTGGTGATGCAGCTATGCTGTTTAATGGTCGTATGGGGCGCAAGACAAGAGGTTCAAGAAACTGTAAGTTACAAACTTTAATTTTTGCCATACAATTTTTGAGCCCCCGTCAAAATGGCGCCCATGCCACGTGCCACGCCTGCAATACGCTAGATACGCCACTGAATTTATGCATATGTTTCGTGGGGATCTGCACCATCATCTTCCATTTGTAATCACTCACTTATGATGCATAGTGCTTTCCTCATGTTTCTGTTGTTATCCAATACGTAACGCTGCTGTACGATAATGAGGGGATTTCAGTAATCGTCGGGAGATTTTGTCAGTCTTTGTTCTTACTTTAGTGCTTCCTGTCCGTATACTTAGGCTATTTTTGTGTTGTGCAGTGAGTAAATGCATTTCTGTTTGTTGTGTAATGTTACCAACCCACGTAAAATCTATCTAGAGTAAGAGACAAAAACTGAATAAGTAACTTAAATTGAAATAAATGGGAAGCTATCGTAAACGGAAACAGGCAGTTATTTGACTGGGCTGCGCCTGAACGGGGAGGTTTTGTGACAATATTTTAAAAGCCCGACCCCGGCAACTCTGTGCTGTCGTCTTTTTTTCTTCAAACTGCTGATTATTGGTGCTTCACAGCCATTCTCACAATGTTGGTGAAAGGCATTAACCAATCGCAAATCGTTTGTTCAGGGTGTATTTGTTTTTATGTTAAGTGCTGTGGCCACTCGCAGAAGGTAGCCAAAAGAAAATGTTTTAGTAAATCTCGCTTCATACTAGTTTTGATAAGAAAACTGTGCCCTGCAAGGCCAAGTTTGCAAACTCAAAATTATAAAACTGATAGGTTTGCAACTTTGCGCGACATCAGTGAGTTGTAACAAGAAAGCAAGATTTCGGCGAAGCACAGGTTTCCACTTTAATATGCTTCAGATGCCACTGAGCATTTACCCTGATTTTTGTTGCTGTTCTGACGGTTACGTCTAACTCACTTACACTCTAACTCGGTCTGGCGTCTATGTCGTTGCATTCAACGTACTTTTAAATGTTTATTAAAATGAAGTAAATGAGAATGTTAACGAGAAGTAACCATGTGGGCGTTACGTAATACGCTTAAGTTAGACATTCGGCGCTTCAAATTTATTTTGATGTCGAACTTCTTGAACGATTTTTTAGATTCACAAATCTCCTGGAGACCTTGGGGCCCTTGGAACTCCTGCTCAGCAACATGTGGCCATGGGTTCCAATTTCGATCAAGAACATGCAAAATCGATGGTCTATGCGTTGGACAGAGGAAGGAACAAGTGCCTTGCGTAAACCCAACCCCTTGTTTGTAAGTTAGTCCCCCAAAGGCTCAAGATGCATGCTTCTGCATTTGTCATTGCTCAAGATGCTTGTTTTTCTAACAGCTGCGAATGCCCACCCGTTTTCGACAACCCTGCGTTTGTCAACACGTTTTGCACGGACGTGACACAAACTCTATGTCACCGAAGTCCGTGGTATCAACAGAATTGCGCAAAGGCTTGCGAAGACTACCTATGTCCTTGCAGTAAGTTTATGCGATAAGGAAAACTATACTATTCAAAAGTAGCTGTTGACCTTTATCAGCAGAAATATGAAATCAAAGTTTCAAACCATGGGCACTCTGGTAGTATTTGCCTGATCTCAGGGCCGGCCTTAGCAAGTGCGCGGCCCGATTGGAAGCACTTTTGTGGGGCACCACTTAGTAGTGTGTGTAGACATTTTTGAGGAGGGTATGAAATCGTAATCACAGAAACCAAGAGGTATGTGAAAAAGCGAGGCCCGAAAAGAGTAATGCCAAGCTAAGGGGGTCTGGCGGCGTATCTCCCAGTTTCAATTCTCCAGCAGAGAGTTTCCATGCCCGTTCCACGGGCATCTCCGCAACAACTAATAAATCCATGAGTTGCTGCACTCAATACCTCCTCTCTGGCCAGGTACATGCCGCAGTGTGCGGGAAGCCAATTGGCCACGTGTTAAATGAAATTAGCAATACGGCTTGATATAATCAGTCGGCAAGCATAGGATATAATAGCTTTTCAACAAAACACCAACAAAGAAAAACGTGAGAACAGGACACCAGACAATAACGGCAGTGCAACACTGTAATGCTGCAAAGTAATGTCAAAGCCGAATAAAACAGGCAGATGGGCTGTGGACAGGCCCGGCCTTAAGCCAATGCAACCGATGCAGGTGCATTAGACCCCGCGCCATGGAGTCTGAGTCAGTTGTTCATTTTAGCCAGATACTCGTTGCACTCGAGAATTCAGTATAAACGGCTTATAAATATCATTGTTGGCAAACAGTCCTCTCGTTAGAACGAACAATGACACAAAAGATGAAAGGTTGGGCCCGTAGACGCAGACCTCCTATTCAAGTCCGAAGACTACAACAGTTGTCCCTTGAAAGATAGCAGCAAAAAGTGTTCTCTTTTACATTTATCGGCTTGGTATGTAGATGTACTGGATACTGAACCGTGTCAGCCTGTCTGGGCAGTCGGTCTACAGCTGTTGAGTAGCAACGCTAGTTGTGCCAAAACGTTTGTTGGTTGTTGTTCTGAAAAAAATTGCAAGCTGGGGTCTTTGCTTTAGGACAAATGTCTAGTGCGGCACGATTTGATTATAGACTTTATTTTCACTGTGCCCCCATTTGTGATGGCCCTAATGTTAGCATTATCGAATAGTGCAAGGATTGTACGTCTTGACCCAAACGTTTTTCAACAGCTCAGCGAAATTTTATAATCGCGAAAGGCCCAGATAAGTTAGATTTGAATTATGAATTTCCCAAAGATGTAGCAGGCAGGAATTTTTGAACTTGTTGTTTACAACGTAAATTATCCAATGGAGGGGTGATGCAACGGAAATGGATGGTGTACTCAGCTGGAAAAATGGATATTTAGATTTTAGTAAGCTTTCTCCACGATTATTGCCGCACAATCTATTCAGTGGGATAGTAGCTGAGGGTGCAAGCGCACCCCTAAAAGTTTAGATTTGTCGAAAATTCGGGGGAAATTCCTGAAAATTCAAGTACAGAAGTTTCGACAACTTTGTTTCCTATTGAGTGATCAATGAGTATGACTGAATAAGACAATATAAAAGTCTGACTGACTTTTGTTCTCCAAAAAAATAAATTTTTTGACCTCCAGAAAAACTTCATGTTTTACAATTCGTGAAACTTGATAATTAGCAACCAACCTCTACATAAAATTTATAGGGGTAAGTTTGCCCCACAAACGTTTTTGGGCAAGTTTGAGGAATATCGGACAAAATATCCTTCTCCCCCCAAAAATTTGCCTGCTCTTTCACCTATGTATCCACTGATGGTTTTCATGACTGGTCTAGTGCTAGTGTGCACTTAGCTGAGCATGAAAAGACCAGATGTCACTTACAGGCAAGTGTTCAATAGTTTGAGGCTGAGCAAAGACTAACGAAGGCTTGCTCGTTGGATTAAATTGATCACATTTATGATTTGCCCTCCACGAAACGTTCATTGTGTTTTGCCCATTTGAGAGTGTAAATAAGTAAAAAAAATCACTACTTCAAAGCAGGGTAAGGGAATCAGAGTCGTAAGGAGCAGCGCCGGATTTACCTATAGGCTATATAGGTTTAAGCCTAGGCATGGGCGCATTTTTGTTGTAAAATGTGGGGTGACAGCTTGGTGTGAAACCAATATAGTCATCGGGTCGATTTCTTGATATTCACGTAGGACATTTTCTCAAAAAGGTCGTAGCACGGTTGACTCAGCACGAGACGTCATAAAACCACTGCTCAAAAGAGCCCGCACCTGTTAGGGCCGGCCCTGGCCGTGGAGTCGTAGCCCGAGCCCAACAAATTTTGGATGATTGCAGCTGGAGCCAAAGCTAAAATTTTTACTTGGTGGTGCCGAAGCCGGAGCCTGAAATTAAGGCTCCAGTTACACACAACCCACGTTTGTGGGTCAAACGAGTTAACATATATAAATAATTATCCTCGTTTGCAATGTCGTCGGAAGTGCAGTCCTGGGGAGCCTTGGTGCCCCTGGATTTCGAAATTTGAAAAATGTTTTTCTTTTAGATTCAAGTAGGTGACATAAATTTTAACCACCGTCGGCCCACTGGAAAAATACTTCAAGTCACCACTTGGAAAATCCAGTATTCCCCCCCATGGAAAAATCCTTCCGACCTTAAGTTCGTTTGTGTGTAGATCAGGGTTTCTCAAATTTTTTGCACATGTCCCACTACCCGTCAAACATATCATTTCGCGGCACTTCATCTATGCTGGTGGAATAATACAATTGTACAAATAAGACAATGCTTTTCAGTTTATAATGGGCCAAATCATTTTGGAGCCGGAACTCGGGCCAAACACTTTAGACTGGAACCAGACCCGGAGCCTGAAATTTGAGGCTCCAACTCCACAGCCCTGATTTAGGCCATTGTAGCCTAAGATACACAAAGTGCATGTGCAAAGAGAAACTTATTTTACGTGCTTTAGCATTAGCAATGTTCTTCAGCGCACTTTGTCCAAGTTTAAGCCTCTGCTAATTTCGGATTCAATGGAGACAATCGTCATCCGATTTAGGCTCGTTTGCTGGACATCTCAAATAGGTTTTAATTAGCTTCAGCTTAGAAAACATCTTTATTCGGATGTCACGGTCACTGGGATGGTCAATTGCTAATCTTGAGGGAATCAAACAAATTAGGGAAAGAGTGAAAGAGTCTGCCACATCTGATCCGCACTAGGGAAAATGCATGATGCTATTAAAAGGCCGACTAACCGCACGCATTTGGAATTACGAACTAGTCTTAACTTTCAAAAAACAAATGGCGGAAACTGTTGCAACAACAATAACCTGCTAAGTACGAAATGCATACAATTGAAACAAAAACAGCTTCAAACTTAAACTTTCTCTGCCTTAACTATCTGCTATTGAAAAGACTAGACCACAAATAAAAAAACAAGGACCACTGTTACGATTCCAGAACGAATTATGATGAATAAGGATACACCATTAGAAAACATTTGATATGGTTGGGTCAGTTTTATTGTGAGGAACAATCACTTATAGATGTTAATTTTTGATCTGATAGGTTTAAGCGTTGATTAAACTATCTACATTCAAAAAATTAAACAAAAAAACTGATGCCAGTTGATGTTTTTTGAAGTAGGAACTTATCAGCAGTTGGTTTAGACCTCTGCTGCCATAAAAGCAAGTCATATGCTTCATCTACGCTGCAAACCAGTTTTATGCTTTGTGTTGTCAATTGGTTAAAACGTGCGTAAACAGAAATTTGCCCGGTTTGTACAATATTACCCTGGACACAATGCGAGTAAATGCCTTTCACCCAGAGAAGTAAATGCCTTTCACCCAGAGATGTAAATGCCTTTCACCCAGCGAGTAAATGCCTTTCACCCAGAGAAGAAAAAGTTCACCCAGAGAAAAAAAGACTTTTGTGTTGTTGATTTTACTTTTATATGGTTCTTGGCAAGGTGACATGTTTGAATGTTGGCTCTGTACGTTTATGCTCAAACGTCAGTTGTGGTTCTTTAAAACTCTTCCAGGAATTGCTTCGAGATCCAGATTCTTCAATTTATCGCCGACAGCCTCGCAGGAGACTACAGGTGAGAACGTTAAACGTGTCTTAAACGGTATCTCTGTTGCCTGCCTGCTGAAAGTTGTCAACTGTTGAAAAGCGAATGTGCTGCGCACCTTCAAAGGATTTTCGAAAGTTGTGTTTAATATCGTCAGTCCCGTCCAGCAGTCCCTGGGTACGAGCATTAACCTGAAGAGTCCCGGGAAGCAACTTTCGAGCTTCGTTCTGCCTTCAATCGCTGAAGCCTAAATCAAAATAAATAAGCTAATCTGCGTTCGCTCAAGCATGACTACTCGCTCAAGCATGTTTCGAGCAATTCCCAAATTTTTCCCCTTAAAATACTGGAGATTCTGAAACGTGACGTCGTTCGCGGTGGAGCGCTAGCAGTGATGAAAAGGCTGTGTTTGTTTGGACATCGACATTTTTACAGCATCTGCTGTGAAAGATGGTATTGGCGGCTTCGAAATTGTTTCGCAAGTGAGACCCTTGTATGAGAACGCTTCATGCAAGGACGTGGCAGAAGCAAGTATAATCTGTTTATATAATCTGTTTAATTTTAAGTTGCAAACTAATCAGCAAGTTGTTTGGGACAAAACGTGGAGGCAAATGCAACAACTGCTCCTGCAAAGACGAGGGACCCCTAAAACATGCAGTTCGTTGATCACCACTGCTGTCGCTAAAATCACTGAATAGTGTTTTAATCATTATTTTGCAGAAACGCAAACCATTCCGACCACAACAACACAAACCATTCCGACTACAACAACACAAACAGTCGCCGCGACAACCACTCCGGTCGTACTCGTTGGGCGGCTTTCGAGACTCTTGTAAGTATTTCAGGATTTTGTCAAAGATTTGATAGACGTTAAACGTTGTTTACTAGTAGAGCTACTCGAGATATTGGATCTGTTTCTTTTAAACAACGCCGTGGTTTTGGGACTTTTCTTTGGTGGTTAGCCATTGCTGCATTCAATCAGTGTGCAAAACACAAGGTCTCCTGGCCCAGCTTATAATTCTATCGAATTTGTGTTGCCTGTTTTTGAAGAGGTTATTGCGAGAAAATAAACTAGAAGGAAAACACTTTTGTTTTTGTGCATGTCTGTAGCGTATAGTGATTGCAATTGAAATGTCTGTCTCTTGTTTTAGGAATCTTAACAGTTACGACTATAACACTGGCTTTAATGAATCCATATGGACGAGGTTTGGGTGAAGTTCGTCATGGACGAGCAGCCAGGGACACGATGAAGCTGATGTGGATACAGTACCTGCTGTCTTTGCCAAGTTGTTTCATTATTTTTACAACTATTGCACTTCCTGCGCAACGTTGCGGTAAAACCGCTATTGATGCAGCAAATTTGATCAGGCAGCAAACATTGTCTGCTGATGTACAATCCTTTCACAGACGTTCCCGTGTTTTGTTCTGTATGTTTTTATTAGTGTGTATGCAGCAAACAGTGAGATGTTTCTTCAGTTTCTTATGTTGTGTCTCTCATCCAGACTACGTATAGGCGTCCGAGCGTTGTATTAATCAGTCAAGAACGAACGTCAGGATTTGGTGCATTAACTGCCATTTTACGTTTGTCAATGAAACACAGGACTGTAAATTGTTTGCTTTGTTGAATATATGCCATACAAATGCTTCCATTAGTTGCATGCATAACACGAACTATAGAAAACTATGCTCACGATATGGTTTAAAAAACTGAAATTTTCTCTTATGGAGTCTTTTGCAGTGTTTTAAGTGTTCAGTGTACTATATCCTTTATGTGCTAAATATTTTCAATCGACTATGGAAACAAAACTAAGATCTGTAAGAATTCAGTTTTAAGTTCAAAGATTGTTTTAAACGACAGTATTCAGTTTTATAACTTAACTTATTTCGCAACTCACATAATTTCCCGTTACGGTTGCCGGGCTTGACAGCACCTTTCAATTCCTTATTTTTGACAAAATGTGAGAATTGTGAACGAGGAGAAGCAAAATCACGTGCCATAGCTTAATGTTTGTTCCATTAGCTCGCGTTGTCAATTTTATGGAAACATTTCTGAAAGAAAATAACAATAAATGAATAAACGTTCAGCAAATCATACTGCACGGACAAATTCGAGCTGCAAATAAATTGCGGTTATCGGCTTCATGCGGAGAGATTAACTGTGCTAGGTAAGGCACCGATGACCAAGAAATTCTCAAAGTCAATCATAATGTCAACTGTTAGTAATTACTCACAAACGCGTGCGTCGCTCACTTGAAACGTCAAGAATCAGATCAAATCGGTTGAAAAATTCATTCCCGATGCGGTTGGTTGGTATGCACGACGTGGTTCTGACAACTGGCGCGCAAAATTAACCAGGCAAAACAGCATAGCGTTGGACCTCCTCAGATGGATGGGCCGCGGGCGATTTTTTCGAATATTCTACATTTTAATCACGATTGGTCATCACACAAGGCTTGAGTCAGGACAGAGGAATTCCTAAACAACCGACTCTGCCCAACAGCAATGTGTTCTGAATTTGTTCTTCAGAAAACGTTTACCAAACCTTAAATAGTTTCCGAGGAGCGACGAATGACTGAATAGGTCCCAATGTATCTAAAAGCAAACCAGAAAATCTGTCCAAACAGCTTTTATTAATGCACCTGGTATCAAGCCTAACCTTTTAGTCATCGTTGTATTTACAGTTGTCAGCGTAACGTACGTAATTTCTAATAAAAATTGTCCCAGAAAAGCAAACTGACCTAAAGATACCATGCTATCTCAAAAACAACGAGTTTAGCCAATGTGAATGAAATCTCAGCTGGTACCAAAGTAACGATGTTTATAAAGGGACAACCAACGTGTTGACAGCAGATGAAATCATTCTCACTTCAGTATTGCTCACAAAAGATCTATTAGGTTAACCAAGAAGAAAAAAGATATGGACTTAAGTCGCTGTTGCCTTTGGCGCTTATCTACCTTTCAGCATGTCAAAAGTTTTACCTGGTTTGGACGACGCAATTTGTAACAAGACTTTTTGTGTCTCAACATTTTACGCGAAAACTTCAACAAGATCGTTTCTTATTGCGCTGAAATCGTTTTATTAATTAATATTTCGTCAAGGGTTTCATTTTAGTTCAAACTAACGACTAATTAATATAACCCAATATATTGCATTTTGATGAGTGCTGCAAACTTGTGTCTCATGTCGTTATGGAGTATGGATTATACAGTACCATGTTTTTCAAGCTACAATTCGCAATTTTATGAAAAGCAGACAAAAATCCCAGTGTTTCTTAGATCTTCGTCAAGGCGCTGTGCTGCTTGAAAATTGCAGGTGACACCTCAGTTGCGACAAATTTCATTCCTTGTGTGGTGGATAGCGAGCAATAACCACCTTCTTTGCTACCTCTAGGTCTACCGCACGAGTGCACAACTCTTTTTCTCTATACCGTATATATTCGATTGTGAGCTGCGGCTTATAAAGTTTTTTTTTGGATAATTTTTTGCAGCTTTTATAATGAAGGGCGGCTTACAATCAAGGGCGGATTATATTTTTTATTTCTTTACCTCATCGAAGGGTGTAGATGACGCTCAGTCTTTCCTTGGCTGCGTTGTTTTCGAAAAAACGCTCTTTTCGCATTCTATTCCCTTCAGCATCATGTGCACAACCGTCACTGGAGCGATTATGATGAACAGCAGGCAGTTGTAGTGGTACAAGGATCGTTACTAGGGTAACGAATGGACGCGAAACATGCTAGTACGCAAAAGTATCTCAGAGGCTAAGGTAACCCATGTTTAACTGCGATTTACAATTAAGGGTGGCTTGCAACAATTTTTAACACCATTTCGTGCGTCTTACAATCAAGGGCGGCTAACAATCGCGTCAATACGGTATATTTCCAGCCGCGTGGCGTATATGTTTATGAATTACCGGCACCAGCGAGTTCAACATACTTTTTGAATTGCTTCTGGTTTGCTTCCACACACTGAGAGTAGCCTGCTTCCACACCTCTGCTTGGCCGTCGTTCAACTAAGTATCGTCGTCTTGCAGTAGACCAGTGGCGGGGAACGCGGCTCTCGGGCAAAACAACATCGCGACAAAACAAAGCTCGGTCATGAGCAGGTACTTAAGATAGTATGTGATAAGAAGCCTCCATTTCTCATAGTCAGATAAAGGCAGAATTTTAGGAAAAAATTAATTGTTGTTTGGGGCCCGCCAGCGATAATCCACAATTTATGCGGCCCGTGGTAGTAAAAAGATTCCCCACCCCTGCAGTAGACAAAGAGTTTTTTGTTAGAGGGAAGCAATACTCGGGTTGTAAGTGTCCGCCTCTTGACCGGCAGGTTGGGTGTTCGATCCACGGCCACTGAGTGAATTGCCGCAACGCTCCTTGGGCAAGAGCGTTCACCTCAGATGCCTCGGTAAGAAGCACATTCGAAGTTTCGACCTGCTGCCAACTGCCGCCACCAAAACCAAATTTAATGAAAAGAAAGACGTTTTTAATAATGCACGGCCGCCATAACTTCCATTACATATGCGAGCACAGCCGCATACATTTTTATCGAAGGCCGCAGGTTGTGCACCCGTGGAAGATTTTACAGGTGTTGATCCTTCCAGGAATTGAGCGACTCACTATCTGCTTCCTGGATCCAGGCTCGTAGCCAGGGGGGGCAATGTCCCCCCGCAAATCCGAACGGTGCCCCAGAAATTTTTAGGGTAATCAAGGTTTTGATGCGTAAGCCAAAGAAATACTTCAGTGCAAATCAACGACACTTCTTACGGAACCTGTTACATCAGCCTTTAGTCGAAACCAATCAAAACACAATGTTTTACCAATTGTCCAGGATTAATCAAACGTTGTGTACATGAGGGTCGAAAAATGTTATGCAGGACGGGCAATAGTAGTTTCTTCAAGTGAAGCAAAGAATTTTTCTAGGGGGGGGGGAAATGATGATTTTTTTTCCACTCGAAACTACGAAAACAACCTTTTTCCAAACATTTGATAGGAAAATATCACATTTTTCCAAGGCCTCCTTCTACCCCTCCCCTTTCGACGCTCATTATTGTGTATACAGGCCCATAACCAGCTTGGGACACCAGGGGGGTGAAGAGTATTCTCAGAGGACAAATGTTTTAAACTATGACCAATAGTTTTAAAACTGTTCAACACATTTTTCCAGGGGGGCAGGCGAAAAATGTTCTAGGGAGGCGCTTCAGTTACGAGCCTGTGTGCATATAGCATAGTAAATGCTAGAGAATTCATGTCATATTTGGCATTTACCTGAGGTTTAAGCTCCGTGTGTAAGTTTATGATAATGAAATACAAACTTTTAAGGTGCTTGCAGTCACTAACTGAAAGTAAAACAAGGAGTGCCGCTTTTCGCAACTGTTTCTGGCGCACCAGCTTGCTGTATGTCACCTAATGGTGATGCACACTTCATTTCAATACCATCGCAAAAATTCCTCTGTTAACCCTATACCGTGCTACAAATACAATATTACTTTTGTCTGTAGCATTAGCCGTAACCTTAAATGGGCATCGTATATTTTTGTTTTTGTACAATTTTAAAGTAAATAGTGGCAATGTACGTTTTATTTGCCTTGTAGCTGAAACTTTGGTGAGAAGCAATCCAGTGTCAAAGTCTTTTTTATTACGCAAATAGGCCATAGACCACGGGCCTCAAACGCACAACGAGGACCAAACGAGGACTTAAGAAACAGGGCCGCATTATGACTATTCTATAGCTGCAATAAGACGCTGACGCAAAAAAGGCTGTACCCGAAACTTACTAGAAACAGCTTTTGCAACTTTTATCCTGCGAATGATATCGTGAGTTATAGGGAGCTTATCTCTAGCCCTCTCCATGTTCGTTTTAAACAGCTATGTCCAACCCGCTGCCCAGTGGAAGGTTTTGTGCGGCCCATTTTCAGTTTTAGCTGCAGTGATAAGTATCCTACATACTGACAACCACTTCTTATTTTGATAATCTTCAATTTGCCATTTTTGATGCAGGCAGTTCTCAGTACCACTTTAACCAGGGGCATAACGAGGGCGGCAAGGGGGGCGTAATTCCCCCGTCGCCCTGCCACTATGGGGGCGCCGAATGACTACAGGGTCGCCGAAAAGTCACAACAATATCACAAGCACTTTCTTCAATACACTACATTTACTTCCAAAATATCTCAGGTTCGAACGTGGGGGCACCAAACTTGCTTCCTTCCCCGGGCGCCATCTAAACTCGTTATGCCCCTGACTTTAATGCGTCTGCTACCATTGTAGTTAAGATTCGAACGCATTCAGTACTTTAGCTTAAGCTAAATGTAGTTTCCTAAGATCAAAGTAAGCCATTCAATGTGCGGCCCACACTAATATGCCACTCACTATGCGGCTCTGGTTAAGATAGTGACATACTTTTTTGCTCAGTAAGCCATTTGGGTTGGACATAGCTGATTTAAAATGAACTCCGGCCGAACACTTTTAAACACCGGTGAATAAACAAAATAACTTACATGTTAATTATTTCAAAATTCCCAAAAAGCATAGCGGGCTGCACAAAATGCCCTCGTGGGCGACATGCGGCCCGCGTGTTTGAGACCCCAGAATTCATTCTAGATATTTATTTGCTACGATCAAGCATGCATTGTGCCGGTTGAATCACAATCATGTGGAGTGTTAACGTTGTCATCAATGATTTCACATTAACTTGCCGGCGAATAAAAAGTTTTGTCAAGTAACCATAGTTTGACTTGTACATAGTCTTGAAAGTGTTGAAACTTTCATCTGATGTTAAACCCTATCCTACAGTAAATTTGAAATGATTCAGCTGCAACAGATAAACTCTGCAGCAAAATCTAACGCAAATAGTAAGAAGTTTTTTTTGCAAGTGCTGAGGACATTGACGCTGCCATCACTTACAGATAGTTTGTAATCTCTTTTCTTGATAAAGCGCATGTGACTAAAATGAAACTAAATTGAATTTTTTCCTAATCGATTGGATTTTGTTATTTAAACACCTATAGATAAAAAAAAACTTCAATCGCTTAAGCTAAAAAGGCTAGAGCAGCAGTTCCCAAACTTTTTTGAGCGCTCCCCAAACCTGAGTTTGGTGAACACGCCTCAAACAACGACCCAATCCTTAAACGCCGTATGAAAAAATAATGATTGTAGGCCTATTGGGGATTTTTGGCAGTCAGTTGCTAAGTTTGTTTTTAATGTCAGCATTCCACTCTTTTCTCAGTAAGTGCTTATGCTACAGACAAAGAGAAGCAGTGGTGACGTTGAAATTACACAACTCCGGTTTGGATCGCCTCGGCATTCACCATTTTTTTACACTTCGCCACTGTTATTTCGGTTTCGACCCATACTTTGGGAGCCACTGGGCTAGATCAACTAGCCGACTGTTGTGTTAAGCTGCGGCGACAAGTATTATTAACTTCACTCCAGTGCCGTGGTGAAAAGAGCTTGTGGCTTCGTTTCCGCAAATACGCAACCATTGTCACATTTTGTGTTGAGGGTTGGTGAAACATAGGCAAGTTTGTACCTTCTGCATTTCTGAAGCGTTTAATGAAATAAAATCCATACATTTTTCAAACGCGTGGAGGTATTCTAGCCTTTGCGTTATCAGCTGCATACGTCAATCAGTCGCTCAAAAATTGAATAAGATCCACGTCTTTTACGCGTGCAAGTTTTCTAGACCAACTTCGGGAGTCTGTGTCTTAAAGCAAAGTTGCTACTCGGCTTCGACTGAAGGTGTGTTGGTGTCCACCAGAACCGCGTAAACATAGAAAACGCAGTCATAATGACAGTCACAATCATTTCTTGCTCAACTGGAACATAGGTTTCAAAAAGCATACTGCATATCTTGCTCTTAAACTATAGAGATTTTCATCACCGGTCTTGCATGAACGTTTTATAAGCAAATGGTGGCTTTCATCCAAAATAGAAACGTGGAAATTTACTAGAAACAAATTTGAAAAACTTGTCAATTCAATGAAGATTGACGTCTATTAGCCGGTTTAAATCTTAACATAATTATTCAGAACAAAAGCGCCAGAAAAATGCACCGTTTGTGGATAACGCTTTAAAAACAAGGGGCAATATGTATTTAAATGTTGAGACTTCGTGGTTGTTTGCCCTCCCCTATCAAAATTTCTGGCGACGTGCCTGAACAGACAGCGAGTCACATTTGGTAGAAATTTTGAAACATCACAGCGAACTGTGTTCGACATAACCTGGCCTTCAGAAGTGAACGTGACAAAAGCAACTTTGATTTTAGCTATTTCAAATATTAATTACAACATCGCAGTGTCCATTGCGGATACAACTTTCCTTGGCGTACTATGTGAACTTTTGACGTTTAAATTACGCATATTTCGCGCGAGCGCTTGCCCTTAAAAATTTTACCCACCCCTGAACCAGAGGCCGCGAGACAAATAACACCATACATCCATGTTAAATACGCAAAGCAAACAGGGAAGGTAATATTAGATTGTGTAGAATGGAATGCTTTCAAGACTGCACACCACCGCAGTGTCGGGCAGGCCTACTCTGTCGCTACGTAGATGGCTTATTTTTGCTGTTTCCTAACAAAGATTTTCTCCCATGGTTCTTTCTTAACATTAATTTCGTATAAAAATATAGCGTTTACAGCACAGCAGAGTAGGAAATCAGTGATTGAATTAATTTTCTTGGTGCATTTGCTGAGAAATCACCAGCTGGCTAAATCACCTCTACTTCCAGGAAACCTATGCAGACATGTTTTTGCTCAAAATAACTTGGTGCCTGCTGAGTTGACGAATAATATCGCAGCGTTTACCCCATAAATACCCCAACACGGAGATTTCAACCCTTTTCCTACCCTGTCCCAACGTCGTCGGTCCCGAGTGATGACACCTTGGTCCAGGCCCGCAACCAGAGGGCAACAATGGAGGAATTTCCCCCCCGAAATTTTCACAAACATATGTGCTTGTTAGATGCAGCAACAAGTTACATCGTTTTGTCCCCCCGAAAATATCAGTTGGTTGAGGCCCTGCCTTGGTCCACAAATATTTGTTGATAAAATGATACTCATCATAGTTTATGTAATCTTCACCTCCCCTTGATTTATGCATTAAAGTAGAAACAACGTTTGGAGAAAAAATGATCCCACCTTGGGAGCTAACAGTTCTTTTTATGACTCAAAAGGTATATGTATCGGATTAACTGTGAAAGTTATATCTCGTAAATATTGTTTGCTTTACCTAGTCAATTTCCTGTGACCAAAGTGACCTTCAAGACCCACCTCGTTGGTCATCGCCTACATAGGTTTAAAGACATTCTCAAACCCAGTCCGCGGACTCTCAAGTGGGTCCGCAAGCACTCGTTCCCTCCCAAAACACTTCCGTTTAATTTATAGAGCGTGCAATGTGCGCAAGCCTTTTAAACCAAACATCGTCGACACTCTGAGACAAAAAAACGCCAAATGCGCGGACGATGGAATTAAAACTTTTCCGGAAGGAACATCGAGTGAAGCGATATCGCATTGATTGTCCAGCTGTTTGGGGAGGAGTGAATTACTTTCATAGTAAAGCAATGGACGCTTCATTTTACGTGGCCTGGAGTCGACTATTGCTCGAGCAAAGGTGTGTCATTCAGCGGGAGAAAGGCGGATTAAATCAGCAGCCGCAGAAATGGCCAGGATGTTGCGAGGCGATGTCATTGCTGGTAAGTTAGCTGTGTAGGCCCGTTGCTAAGAAACCATTTAACGGCGCATCCAAGAAGTCTCGGGTGATGTTCTGAATCAAACCGTTGCTGTTATAAAGCGAAGTGGAAGGTTTAGTTTACAGTTGGATGATATGTCAGATATCAGAAATGATTCCAGTTCGCGGTTATCGTGCGGTTTCCAGCAATCAACGACTGCTTGAGCAGTTTATATTTTGCCGCCCACTCACAACAAATTACACAAAAGAGCAAATAAGAAGGTAGATTCCTTTTTCAGTAATCATTAGATTTCGTGGTCCGGCTCTGACAGTGTGTCTGCTTCTGTCGATGGTGCACTATTTACGGTGGGACGTTCAAAGAGCTTCATGATTTTTGTGAAGAAGAAAAATGAAAAGATATGGTTGTAAATTGTCGTCTTTACAGAGAGAACCTGTCAGCAAAACAAACGCAAGAAGATCCAGCTGCAGTCTTCCAAGACAATGTATCTATTGTTCCAAGACAATGTATCTATTGTTTAAATTACACTAAAATCTGGCCCAGTGTGCACACGCTTATATCGGGCTTTATGCGAAAAGACAGGAGCAGAACAGTGGGTTGGTTTTCAATTCAAACGTGCCATGGCTATCACGAGGAAAGGTGTTGGAGGAAGTGAGTGAGTTACCCGATGAAATTGGCACTTTTTTGACAGAACAGAATCATGAACTCGTCGATCGTTTCAGCGAGAAGTAGACTGCTGAGTTGGTATTCTTAGCTTTCTCTACTGTAAACCAACTGAACGTTTCCACGCAGGGAAAAGGAAAAATTATATTGTGCTTTGCAGACGAAATTGTAGAATTTAAATCTAAGATTCAGCTGTGGATACATCGAATGAAAAGTGGAATGTTAGCCGCCTGTCTTATCGTTGAGGAGAAAGATATTGATTGGACTGACATTCTTAAAGTCTTCCTCAACATCTTCAAAGATTTGCTTCTGAGTTAGACAGATGTATACCCCCTCACAACGACAGTAAGGCGTATAAGTGGGGTTCGAAGTACTTTAGAATTCTCAGCATTGCAAGAAAATTTTGAAAGGGACTGCATTGCAGAGCAGTTGGTTGAGTTGAAAAGTTGACAGTTGTAGAAGGACAAGTTTAAGAAATGTTCTTTGTCCGAATATTAGGCGCATATTCTGTCAACTGAATCAAACTTTTCTGATCTTTTTTGGGAGGCAACCAAAGCAATTTTACCTTTTCCCACAGCTTGTCTTTGTGAAGCTTGTGTTTCTGCGTTAACGATGGTGAAAAACTAAGTATCATAACCGACGTCAACCGGAGAATGATAAGCGATGTGCTTTACTGCTTTAATGACCGTTACTCCGAATTTCGACGAAATTGTGAAAGACGTTCAAGGACAAAGATCGCATTGAGCATTTTGTGGGTGTAAATTAAGGAAATTTGATAAAAGTATTAGCCCATTTATATTTTCATGGCGTGATCTGAGTCCGTAAAAACATACGCTAACTGAAACTATGTCTGCCATTTAAAAAGGCTGATAAACACAGATGTAGAACAACTGATCTGAACAGTTTTTTTCTTTGGACCGATGCATCCGGAAATTTTTTAATAGAAAACACAGTCTCACACAACAACGCATTTAACCGGGTGAGCCACTCATTCACCGAAATATATTTCATTAGATGCACCTTGTTTGAAGTCAGTATCTAACAAAATTAATGCAAGAAGTAACTTTAGAAGCGCAATGTGGGAAAAAAGGTGAAGGCACCCAGTATCTTTTATTCAGCCTATTAACTTTCCTATTATCAGCTAAACTTTTCTTGACGTTATCTTCCATGTTATGAACGACATGTGTCAAATGATTTAGAGGTTGTTTGCCATTATTGACGCTTACCTACTTTCGGGTTTTCTTTACTTAACGTGCGACGTCATCAAACTTCGTAAACCGAAACAGGAAATGACGTCGTACCATCCACAGCTGCATAAACCACACCACTAGCCAGCCACGGGCCGCGTTTTTTTACCAACATCCTCTTGCAACGCAATTAATTTCATTTCGAGCTCCTTTGTTCACGTCACAAGGAAGAGAAGGAGTATATGAGAACTGCTAATTTGAGCGGAAGCCATTACGCACATAGAATCGACCGACCTACTCTCTGGATGAGCATGCTGCATCCAGAATCAATTCCGACTACAACGCTGCCTTCTAACTTAGTTACACCGTGTCTGTGTGCGTGTTTTGCGAGTGCTTTCAACTGACTGACATCAGCGCTCCTATGTGACCAGGCTCATTCGTCAACAAACCACGGACGGGAAAAGACACCAGGCACCCAAGGCAGTGTCCAAATAAATGTGATCCTATTGCGTTCACATAAGGCGAACATTCTTCCAACGACGGAACCTTATCTTTTTCACGGATGCAGGACTTGGATCCTGGCAACAAGTGTGACGATACAAAAACATTTAAGCGCTTTTACTTCCGCTTTGCGAAATGTTTTCCTCCCAATCAAAACTACAAAAACAAGTTGAACGCAGAGACGCCGGATTGAGGGCCTGACGGGGACACTGCTCCCTGCCCTTTCAAACACGGGCATCGAGAGCGGAGGTGCCTTTTTCATAACAGTATCACAGGTACTTTTATGATTTACTAAGTTCGAATTGAAACAAACTTATTGCAGCGATTCGCGCACCCGAAGATTCAAAATGGTTTTCTATATTTTCCGTTGTTATTTGTGAGGTGACCATTGTTGCTGAGCAAAAACAAGCATTTCGGTAGCAAGTTTTTTGTTTTTTATGTTTCCATTGTCCTCAACCTTTTCACTCCTCCCCACTGCCCAACCGCTCTTCCGGCGACCCTGGTTTAACGTATTTTCAGTATAACACCCTGCAAAAGATTTACATTTTTGCTAACAGTGGTAACGAAAAAACACTTGACGATTGACCCGAAATGTGCTTTACATGTGTTTTAGAACATATATAAAAAAAACTACGAAATAACAGAAAACTACCAGGACGCAGTTTATAAACCCACTCAACGAGCTGTAAAGTCCTGGCGGAGATAGGCAAATATGTCGCTTAA
>Ga0210059_1004101_pt1 | contig 23462 bp, 16 predicted proteins | sample Ectturendosymbi2_FD_188042 | JGI IMG/M metagenome (GOLD analysis project Ga0210059, IMG submission 188042) | Ecteinascidia turbinata endosymbiont from Florida, USA - Sample 2 (SPAdes) (version 2) | ecosystem: Host-associated > Tunicates > Ascidians > Unclassified | place: Key West, Florida...
CTTTCAGTTGAAAGGGTACGATCTGAAAAAATAGATTTAGATGATTTCGTTGATGAATTTGACAGTCGACATGACAATCGAAGGATTAAGTTACATTGAGTTGATAATGATATAAAATTCTAACGTAGCCTGTGCAGGGATCTGTGTGAGCATTATGTTGCTCATTGTCTATTTGTCTGAATCTTTTTTGGTTTAGAGCTAGTGCGTGTTTCGCGCATGACAAGACAGTCAGAAATCAACTCAGGGTTGAAAAGTCAGCTTTTGAAGATCAGTCAGAGGAAAAACCAGTGTGAATGCTAAAATGAACGGCTTTGTCGGGAATATTCTGCAAAATAACTTTTACGCCTGCGGTTACATCTTGCTATCAGGTACACGCCGATGCACACCTATCTGCGGCGCTGATATGCAACTGGTGCCGAAACCTCGATGCTGTTAAACTGCATACTGCAGGGGTTGGCAATTATTTTTGGTGCTCGGGGGCTACTTTGGGAAGGCCGCATTTAGCGGAGGGTCGTGCCTTCTTATGAGAGTAGAAGCAAGACTCGGTTTATAGCCTCAGAACTAATATTTACTATAAGTTGGAGAAATATTCAGATTTCAAGATTTTCCTGAATACTTCTGCGGGCCACTGAAAGCGCTGTGTCGGGCCGCTATTTGCCCACCCCTGGCATACTGCATTTAATAGTCCTCATCCTATCCACGCTGCACACTCGTAATAGTAGTTGCATAACATTGTTATGGTTTCACCACAATCACAAAATGTCCATAAGCTTCCACAAAAACTGATTAGTCAGTAGTCACCAATCCATTGGAAGATTGTTTATATTTATGTGCTTTGTAATAAGAATATTTTGATGAAACTAGTTGGTTATCAACAGCCTACTTGTCTCTGTGCCATGATGGCATTCGTGGTTGGAACCATTTCGCTTTCATGTGAATTGTGTTCACTTTCTAAAGCTGCTTTCGTTCATGTGAGGCCGGCACAATTGTGTACGGAAAACGGTATTTCGATTTACATGTGCAGTGCTGTACAAGTTGCATGGTTAGCATAGAATTTTCGACATAGCAGTACACGTGTGTGATTGCATCTGCAGTGGCGTTTAGGTGTCTCTAGTGATTCATAACGCTAGTTCATCTTTTTAATGATATTCACAAGCCTATGTTGGGTTTGATAGGGTTAATCATAGCAACGTAATCTTCAAAACAATGAAAAATCACCATGCAAGGTAGATATTTTTGTTGCCCCCCCTAATTTTTCCTTGGCCCCGCAGTGGTCCCCCACTTTTTCATTCTAGAATCGCCACTGACATTACAGATTTCGGCATCGCTCAAGCTATCTTGTTTTCTGCTCTTTCATTCTACAAATCAACTGATTAAAACCTTTTCTGACGGACCACGCAATAACATGTGGTGTAAAGCGGCTTGAATGACATCATATGTTTATGATGTAACATAACGATGGTAACCATCGGAGGAAAAGTGCGTTTCCACCACACATTACCCTTTATGACGAAACCAAGATGCAGTTCCGCTGCGGCTACCTCGAGACTGCACCAGAAGTTCGGGATCATTGAAACCCACTTCTGATATTTTAACATGACATCAGCTGTGATGTTCTCAGCTAAATTTCTGATGGTTGATGTTTGGGCGAAAATCTGATGTTGACTTGGTTGTTGTTTTTGTTTGACATTTCCTCTCATTTTAGAACGAAAATAAGGTAGATTCATGTTTTTTAAGTTCTTTTCATCGCTTTCACACGCTAACGTGTGTATGGTTATCGTTTCAAACTGAAGAAGCTCTCTTCACTGCGTTGAGACTAACATTTTGCGTAAATTATAAATGACTTCTCCATTTAATGACGATACTTCGCTCTGTTTCGGATTCAACGTGGGTTATTGTGCTTTGTTGGGTATTGGTAATACAGAGGTTCCCAACCTGTGGTACGCGTACCACTAGTGGTACGCGAAGGTCTTCCAGGTGGTACGCGAGTAATTTCCATCTTTTCACAAAAACTTGGATGTGAACAACTTTCGAGTTTACATGTCGGGCTTTGTTTCTAAAGGATACATTTTCCGGTGGACTGCTATTCTTTTGTATCGTAACATTATGCCTTTCTACGCGCTGTTCGCAAATTTACGCCACGCATCGACTAATTGGCGGAAGGTAAGCAAAAACAAAAATTTCATTAATTTAGTTGTGGTCTTTTATTGTTATTCTAATGTATATTATTCTTCTGAATAAACTAAGATTCGATCAAATTAGTTGCTCTGGAAGAAGTTGCGCGCGTTGACAATACACAGTGCCCGAGTGGAACGAGATCGCAAAAAGGTTGGGAACCTCTGCGCTAATAGAAGCATTTAGCTTATACGAAACTGTAGCGTAAAAATTTGATGTTATGTGATGTTGAAAAAGGCAACAATCTGATGTTAACGAGACTGACCTCAGTGGCAACATTGATTGATACTAAACAGCAGTCAGCAACCATTAGCTTTAGCACGCAAATAGCAACGTTTTCGTGACATTTGTGCAATAGGCGTGATGCATGAGTAGAGAGTCATACCCAAGGGTGTAGTGGGGTTGGAACGCCGTTCCCACACCTTTTTCACGTTTTGCTTTAAAACGAGTTGGAAGCTGTTTCAAAATGTCTATTATTTGGATGCGTTCCCACACCTTTTTTGTTAGCACTACATTGCTTGGTCATACCCATGTCAAAAAACGATTATCAGGAAAAAGGTACCAGCGAAATCAAATATATTTGCATTGAACAAAACCGAAAACACTTAGTAGTGATTACTAAAACTCAGTAGTGATTTCGTGATATTCAGTAGTGATTACTAAAACTGGCAGACAGTCAAACTTGTAGAGAAATCAGTAGCTGTTTTTTGGGGGCCCCTGATACTTAACGCACATAGGAATATAATATAGAGTTGTATTCTTGTATCGCTTCTGAATCACAAAGATTTTTCAAACACGAGTATTTTATTTGAATCATATAAATTTCACCACGGGGTCCCCTTTGAAGCGGGGGGCCCGGGGCAATTGCCCCGTTGCCCCCCCCCCCCTTAATCCGGCCCTGCTTGGTGTGCCAAGTGTGGCACGCGTGCCGTAGGTTGCCAACCCCTGGTGTATACTTTTCAAAAAGCGCAAAACTTGTTTCTTGCGGTGGGAATGTTTCAGCAGAGGTCTTCCACCACATAAGCCATTGACCTATATGCACGACAGCTCAGAATGTTTGGTCTTAGAAAGGGTCACTAGACGTTGCACACACTTTGGCTGCAGTCGATCGGAATATGAGGAAATTTTTACGCTTTTTATTTTATTGCGAAACCGATTTCGCCTTGAATAGATATGTTTGCTTGCCTTCAGACATCTATCTATTGTGTTTACTGATTCCTGACTTTTTGGGCAACCTACTTTGCAATTTCACTTCAGGCCGCTGGTTCCGCACAAGTAAAAGGGTGAACATATGCTCTGGTTCTTCTATGAAAGGCCATTATTATCGTCCGATAACTTTTTCAACACATTTTTTGAACGATTGGAATGCAGAGCATATAACAGGGGCGGCCAAACCTGCTTCATCTTATATGCTTCACGAGCCGCATACGATGAAGGTCAAATTTTCCAGAGTTGCAACACACGAAAATAAGTAAAAACTTGCATTTACACACGTATGCGATAAGATTATATCGAACAAACACCAATGTCACGTGGTGATCTTGTGCGTTTCGATGTAGACTGTGTGATATTTCAAATTTAACTGATGAGGTTTCAAAGCTGTTCGGATTAGCTCCTCTTCAGGTGTTAGTTCGTAGGATCAACACGTGCTTCGAATTCAGTGGCTTCAGTTGTAGTGTCAGCTTCGTTTCAAACAGTTTCAACAGCGTCTGCTGTTCACTGAGTGACGACTTTAATTCACTTAACGACGATGAGCACGGCGCTTCCCCGTAGTTGCTAACTGAATATATCAGTCACTCAGGGAGGCACGCCATCTGTCGCCGTCGGCAGCAAGCGCTATCCAGGACTGTAGTGTGAAGAGATGTGGAATCCAGCCTTGACGCGCTTGATGACGTTCTTATAGCCCTCCAGTTCTACGAGGCAGGTTACAAAATTCGTTGTGTAAAGGATATTCTTGGGTAGGCGACTAACCCACATACTACGGACGTAGCCAATATGTAAGCGCAGACGTCGCTGCCTCATGATGGTCATGAGGTCATATGAGTCGGGCAAGAGAAGATGAGCAAAAATTTTCGCGGGAATGCAAAGAAGTGAGATGCCACGGTAGTTGTTGTAATCCCTACGGTCACTCTTGTTCTTATATGGAGCAATGATGTTAGTATCTCCTAATTAACCGAAGAAATCGTGTATTCCAGCAGTTTGTGAATATGCAGAAGAGTGCCGCATACCAGAGGTTTGCCACCACCTTTCAGAATCTCGGGGGGAATGCCATCTTGCCCAGAGGCCTTCTTGTTCTTGAGACATCTGATTATAAGTTTCACTTCTTCCACAATGAAAGGGCTGTCCAGTTCTTGATGGACAGGCAGCTGTTGCAAGCAGGCCTGTAGCCACGGGGGGCATTCGGGGCAGTGTCCCCCAATGTTTTTGTGCCCCTCAAATTTTGTTGTGTCCAGAAAATGACCTCACAATTTGTTTTAGGCGTATAATATCAGAAATCTTCCCCCCTAAACATGGATTCAGCGCCCACGAAACTCAAACCTGGCTACAAGTTGGATAATGCCCAAGGCTAACGAGGGCTGGGAGGTAATAGATGGAGCTACAGTGATCTACCCTAAATTGATGATCGTTGGAAAAGTTTGTGATTTGTTTCATGCTGATGTGTCAAGTTCCCGACTTTATAAAATTTAGACGGAGGATAAGACGTAAAGGTTCCAAAAAAATTTTCCAAAGACTCAACAAGATTTCTGCGGTGTAACAGTCGGACCCGCTTAGCTCTGAACATCTTTCTAGCTGTATGTTTTTCTACTTTCGTTTCCGAATCCCTTTTAGGTTTTGATTGGAACTGGAACGTTGCAATTTTTTTGTGAAATCTGTGGTTACTCTTTTTATTTTTGTAAACTGCGCTGATTGTCTTTTTAATCGAGACCCAAAATTATGTTGCCTTACTTTGGAAGCTGTGTGCCTTTTTTCCAGACATTTAACAATATAACTCTAAATTGATAAACATAGAGTCTTCAAATCATCCTTTTGCAAGAAGGTAGTGAATAAAAACTCGCAGACGTGATCCCTCCAGAACGTTGATAAAGCCAATTTGGAATGAAAACAAGCGATTGCACTCGGAAAACACGATTTGAGTGCATTCACTGCTATAAACTAAAAACTACCTACGCCAATACATTTCCACAAGCTGAAGGAACCACACGCGAAAGCCCAGAAAGCCGCATGCGCCTTGCGCACCACGGTTTGACCGCGTTTGTCGTGAAACGTGCAGCGGGCATCCACCTTACAGCGCTTCAGAATGAGGACTGCTGGCATGAAATGGTGTTGGACCTTCATACGGAATGTACTTCATTAACTTCAACCTTGTTGCAATATCGATTCAACAAATGTCTAAGCAAGACTGCAATGGAAATTACAGGCTGCCAGTAATCAGAAGTACAGTAATAGATCTTACAAACGGTCTGCAACAGCAAACAATACACTGGAGCTATCATAAATTTAAAAAAAATTGCGAGTACCTTTGAAATCTATTCCGTGGATGTATTCTAAAAATCAACTCACCCAAATAATGTTAAGAGGCCCGGAGTAGCTTCCGACCTTTACACCAAGCAAGCTCTTGACCTGGGACATGAAAACATGCACTGCAGCGCCGCACGTGAAGCCGCTTATCATAGGATCGGACAAGTAAACAACCAACGATCCTAGGTTCATCAAGCTCAGAAGAACCTGCAAGAGACGGGTGCGAGACCTAGTATTTGGCTGTTCGTTAATCAACAAGAAAACACGCGTTGACATGTTCAGACGAGCAACCAGATGAGACAAACTCTTGCGTGGACATTGAATTGTGTGCAGGTGCACACTTGGGAAATTTGCACTGAGTATTTTTTATTAGAAAAAGGGCTTTATTTTCTCAAAAAAATGAGCTGAACGAATTGAATACACTATAAAACATTTAACCACCTGCTTTTCCGAACGCTGACAAAAATGTATTAATAAAAATAGAGTTCTCCACAGCAGTTCTGCAGTGTAATATAATCGTTAACTCGTTGACTTATAATTTGGTGTGCGTCTCAATGTCTAGGAATCACAAACAAGGTCAGTAAAAGCAAGAGCAGAAGATTTGAAGAAAACAATCTCGTGACTGTGCTTGAGACTCTCATTATGGTTGTTGAGTTTTATACACCACGCAGCCTCATGAACTCTGCGCACTTTTATTCCAAAATCCCAGTTTACTCAGCAGTCAACAAAACGACTTTACTCAACAGTCAACAAAAAGTTTGCCCTTTTTGAAAACTCACTTTTGGCGTTGCAAGAAAAAGTAAACAACTTAAATTAGGCTAAAAGGAAAACAACAGGCGATAATTTTATCTGCTTACTGCACCCAGCAGCTAATTACACTGAAAATCATTTGACACAATATGCTTGTTAAAATAACTTGGTTCTTATCATGATTTTTCTACGCTTGTCGGCGAGATTTGTTGCTTTTTACCAATTTACGCTGCGTGCTATACAGCGCATGCAGAATGATCCTCGTGTTATAAAGCGCATGCAAAAATATCCGTGAAAACTTGCCAATGATGTTAAAATGCACTTGGGTACTTGCTTACCAGAAAGCAGCCAACCACAAAGGTTGTGCTTGCTCCAAGCACTATCCGTTTGTCTTGAAACGCTTTCATTGCTTCAAGTTCACTCGATAACCCGGTCACTGTTCCATTGATAGCGTCAGGATCAGGTAGAAGAGAAGCCATGGCAGTGCCCAACATCAAACTTGGGATTGCAAAAGTACCTGAAAGGTAAGCAAAAGTTGGCTTCTTTTCGTTGTTCATACCTGTTTATGAACATCGACTATTACGTTCATTCAGGCGAAAGAAAAGAAATTCCAGTAGTTTTCTCTTGTAGGCAGGGCTACCATACCGTCCTTATTTCTAAGATTTGTCCTTATTTTGCAGTACTAGGTCTTAGTAAATATAACTGTCCTTATTTCTAAGAAATGTCCTTATTTGTAACATGCGTCCTTATTTTTTGTTATTTTCTCTAGCATAACATTTTTAAATGAGCAGTATTTGACAGACATACAGACCATTTCTATCTCATCGTAAACATTTTGTAATCAGGGTTTTCACAAAAGTAGTATAATCTTGTAGCACAGAGACGTAACGCACTATCAGGCATTTTTAGCACCGCAGGATATCTAGTGTGGGGTAGAGTGGTTAGGATTCTTAGGAATGTTGGTTTTGTAGCGATGGTTTAGCATTTAATTGATTCAAGAAATCAATTAAATGCTAGCTAGCGAAAAAAACGTTTTTCTTGACGATTACAAGAAGGAAGTCTAGAATAAAACATTGCAGAAGCAGTTGGTTCATGGAGATAAATGGGCAAAGATATGATCTGATGTTAGTCGTGCAAACAGAGAGAATTGTTTACTTTTTAGGTAATAAAACCAAATTTTCCTTAGCCGTCCTTATTTTTGGTTCTAGATCGATGGTAGCCTTGCTTGTAGGAATCTGTTGTTTGTGAACTAGCTTTGGTGCTTTCAACTAATACTTAATCGTCTTTTTCGCAGGATAGAATTGCTGAAGATCTAGCATTGTAAATCGTGCTGTGCAGTCATCAGCCTATTGTTTGGAAGAGTATAATTCTTATGTTTCTCGAATTTTGAGAGTTGAAGAAGCATTGATATTTTAGGATTTACTCAAGTGTTGCAAGATACTGCAAAATTTCTACAAACATTTCAGCTGAAAGCGCACGATAAAAAGAACTTCTCGTAACAAATTTGGGCGTTATATACAAAAAGTAGTGACGAAGAGCTATATTTGCTGCGTTTTCCTGTTCACGCCTTAGTTTGCATGCTATGTTACAAAAGAGACGGGATCTAGGAAAATTATTTTTCAATACAATTTATGTTGCAAACTATTTTATCGCATGCCATTGCCCACGCGATTTACCTATTTTCACTAAAACTTTCTTGACTTTTTTTCTTGCACCAAGTATTCTGCAGTTTTACAACTTCTTGAAAAGTTTTCAAGGTATTTTGCAAATACTCTGCTGAAAGCCTTTCTCGACCGATGTTTTGAAATTATCAGCAGACCTTTGATGGTGCAGGTCTTTGCAAGAACGCTACAGTTCAAAACACTTGACACCATTTTATTTGATCTCGCCCAGAAACATAAAAGCATTTCCGTAATAGGCAGGAGATGGGGGTCAGCTTCCATCATATATATACCATTTGAAAATTTCGCTTTGTTGAGGAAAAACGATTTTTCGAGGGGTAAATTAGTTACAGTTCTAAAAGTAATAACAAATGTTTTTGTATCGAATGAAAAATGCTATGTTAAAAAACGTTAAAACTAGGGAAAAGTTGTTAAATGACGAATTCAACTTCAAAAGATATCTTAAAGTTTTTTTTTGTCTTTTGTGGTGTTTTCATGCACATTTTTACATAAATGTACTGGTAATTGAGTAAAAACTGAAAACAGAAAAATGTTTCAAAATGTATTAATGTAAAAAGTCGACATTTGCTAGTTAAAGCAACTTCATTTTTAGAAATCAATTACTGTCTTCGTGGGAAAATTTTGCGATGAGCAAATTTTGCCGAGAGAGATTTTATGTCCGCAATAAATTTTCGATTTGTTACCTTCCAAGTAAGAGACTAATTCGTTAACTTAATATTTTTGGAGATGATTTGGTTTTACTATTGCGCAAGCTGCTCGTTGTTATATCCACCTGGCATTGCGTAAGGGAGGCAAAGTCTTTGCCTGATGAAGTCCGATGTTCTGTAAATCTGGCAATGAGAGCCTATTACACCATTGCAACATCTTGGTATCTTCTGTTGCTGCCTGCAAGGAAGTGCTAGTATGGTGAAAGACATAGGCCTACGGGAAGGCATTTTGCTGGAGAGGCGGAAAATATTTGCCCTGAAAATAACAATTTGCCCTAAAAACAAACAATATGCCCTGAATCTAACTTTTTAGTTTAATCCGAATTGCCCCGAAAAACAGAGTTTGCCCTGAAATTTTTCATTGTATTGAATATAGTTTTTACATTTAGGAATTTTGAGCAACTTGCGCTTATCCTGAAAAGCAGAGTGTGCCCTGAATTCACTGTATTGAGTATATATTTTTTATCATTCAGAATTTTTTAGCAACTTGCTCTTGCCCTGAAAAACAGAGTTGCCCTGCAATTTTTCATTGTATTGAAATATTTTTTATCATTCAGGATTTTTGAGCAACTTGCGCTTGCTCTGAAAACAGAATTTGCCCTGAAATTTTTCAATATTTCAAGCCGGGGGGACGGCAGCACCCACCGCCTTGTACGTCTATGGAAAGATGCCGTTTGAGTAAGAGAAGTAACTGTTGTGGTAGTTTGATGGAATAAGTAGTCGTTGTGCTTTTTTGAGAGGGGAAGTTGCAGTTGTTGCGCTGGTAGATAATCATACATTTAGTTGCGAGCCGCATTTTAGCATTACGCAAGTTGATCTTAAAGTTTTTCCTTCTTCACCGAACAATACTGGATGTATGCTCATGTACGCAGTTATTTTCAGCAGCTTGTCACTACTGTTCATCCAACATTGGTCCAGTGGTGTAGTGCTGCCGGAGCGTACCAGAGCTCTGTTACCTCTACCAGTGAAAGATGGGTCGTTGCCACCAAATATATGCGTAAATGCCCAGCAGAGCTCCGAAACCTATAAAACTGGCACTTTACATGCCCAGCAGATCTCCGTGTCCAGACCCGTAACCAGCTGGGGACGCCAGGGGGGCAAAACGGTTTTTAAGAAGGGCCTAAATTTGCCCATGTCCAATAGTTTTAAACTATATCCAACACATTTCTCCATGGGGGTCGAAAAAAATTTTAGGGGGCTTCGCCTCCCTTGCGCCACCCCAGTTACGGGCCTGGCTCCTACACCTATAATATTGCCACTACATCCCAGGCTGTATCTCTCCAGATTGTTTTATACGGATAATTTGACATACGTTGACAACTGATGAACATTATCTTCTAAACTACGCGCTTTCTACAACACTCATTTTTCATAATTTCGCAAAAGCTAAATCAGGATCGACTACTAACGTCGTAACGTTGTTATGAAAATCGTCCAGTTTAACGTAAAACGTGCGGTATATCTCCTATGCCTTGGACCAGACCAGGTTACAATTACAAAATCATGTTTTCATGGCACACAACTGATGTCACGAAATGTGTTGAGACAGCAAAAAATCACAATTAAATTTAAATCGGTGTACAATCGACTTTATCACAGCAAATCAAAATGGTCGTACATCAAATACCTGAGGGAAAAGCCAGTAGGCTATTTAAGGGCAGTCATGCGAAAAACAGCGAAGGTCAATCCGATGAGAGGTACTTGAAAACAAGCACACAAGAACGTCACCAGGTCAACAAGATACAATAAAAATATAATCGACAAAATACTTTTGAGACCGCGTAAAATTCCAGCACTATCTGTCACACTTTCAATGCAAAAGCAATCGCAAAACATTTGTTTCGTAAGTTTAGTAAAATCAAATAACTGTGATGGTTGGTAACCATTCACTGAACTAAAAAAAACGAAATGTCTTCTGCGCACAGGGACGCAGAAACGAATGTTAACGGAAAAACATCTCTACCTCAACACCAAACTGGTAAAATTGATAATAGTCTTAGCTGCAGCGGCGATTTTAAGCGGGAAGTGAGGGCCACAGTCTTTCTCTCTTTTTTGATTTCCCGCCATTTCACCCACAAGTTTCCACCACCAGGCAAGGCCTCCAAGAGAAATCTTTTTATGCGGAACAAAACCCATTTGGGGCCCCTAAGATTTGCAAAGTTATTTTGAAATAAATAAAAATTAAGGTTAATTACATAGACGGATCCAGGATTTTTTTAGGGGGGGGGGCTCAAGGACGAGTTCATCCGAGACCGAATGTGTACTGACTGCATAGGAGTGAAGACCCAACTGCTCAGGTAACTTTTTTAAACAAACGCGGTTAATATATCGTGACACTTGAGTTATGCAATATCACGGCAAAGCTACCTAGTGAAGGTCTATACTCGTGGCCTCCAGAGAACCTCTTCGTGGCCCCAGGGGCGTAATGAGGTTAGATGGCGCCCGGGGCAAGAAGCAAGTTCGGCGCCCCCATGTTAGAGACTGATGTTTTTAGAAGCAAATGTACTGTATTGAACAAAGTACTTGTGACATTGTTGGGACTTTTCGGTGCCCCCCGCAATGATTCGGCGCCCCCATAGTGACTCGGCGCCCGGGGAATTGCGACCCTTTTGTCCCCCCTCGTTACGCCCCTGCATGGCCCTCAAGGGGATCGAGGGGCCCGTTTGAGAAACCCTGTTCTAGTCTCTTAAAGATCTGGCCGTGTGTTTGGTTTCAGATCTAGCTTGTTTGTACCCAGTTTTGACCTATTTTTATTGGAAGCACCCATATTTATCAAAAAAATTACTGCAATTTTTCCGATGGTCGAACGCAGTGAAAAATGTACTTTTTAATTCCCGCTGTACATCCATGTATGCATCGCAATTGTGGTGTGATTTCAGGAAGGCATACATCCAGAGATTGCGCATGGCCTATAATTTTGGCTACAGGGCTCTATACAACCTGTCGTGGCGAGCGAGAGTTGGTAGTCATCAGATTTAATGTAACATTCCTACCTTTGAGGTCTCATTGCGATAAAATGTGCACCTCTTTCTTGAACGATGCAGAAGGTCTAACAACGTATGGTTGCATACCAACACGCGCTTTGATGCAGTCAGATTGTTTATATTTGTCGTTATACTTTGAATACTACATCCGCATTTTACTTTGTGACTGAGTGCCCGGACGTTACAGTGTTAGTTTGAGGACGTGTGCAGGCCACAACGCATTCGTACTTTACCTGGCCTTGGCCAGGGTTAGACTCTAATTCTTACCATGCGATTTTCTTGTCCTACTTTGGATGTAGTTTGTACCAAGTGCTAGGAGTTAGTGAACGACTGTGTTAAGAAAGTGTCTGTAATGTAGTGTTGTACGAAGTGGTTACGAGTTAGCGAACATTTGTGTTAAAAAAGTGTCTGTAATCCTGTGGTCCTATCCCCAACGCCATTGCAAAACGTTCTGTGTCTGTTACTATCAATTTGCGTTGTGCAGGCAGTGTGTGCCTGTGCTCTATAAAAACTTCGTGTCTGGTTCAAACATAATAAAAAAATAAAGGTTTTATATTACATACCCATAGACACGTGCCGAGATGTTCCCAAAATTGAGTAAAGAATCACAGGAAAGAAGGCGTTGTATAGACCGTACACTGGATGTTGTCCTGCCAGCAACGCGTAAGACATTCCTGAAAATGAACAGCAAGAGCTTGTCACTGCTGTAATAACAAAACAACTATCAAGGTACATATGTAATTGTCTACTCCACATCGTAAAGCCGTCAAGGAAGCTGGTGTTGGTCGTAGGCATGCAGTATATGTTACCTTCAGGAAGTGCTCCTTGTGCAGTCAAACTTCTATTCTCTTTTTAATGACGCTAACTTTTCGTTTTTTCAACTTGATTCAACCAGAGTCCTATCTATCAAACTTATATGGTGTCGCTTTTTCATATTTTTGCTATATTCAGAGCCAACTACAAGCTACACTGATGTAGCTGACGAGTAAGAGCCAGCCAAGTGATTCGCACATACCACATCACCCAGATTCCCGGAAAAGAAAAGATCACACACGTTTTTTAAAGCTGGAAATTAGAAGTGTTTTAAAAACATGCGATAAAGTCGCAATGTAAGGTAGAAAAAATTATCAGTTAATGCAGTACATAACGTTCCCAATTTTACCTAAGATAGAACGTAGACTTTTTCCATGGTTCTGTGGATTGAGTGCAAACGATTTAGCCTCAATGAAGAATCGGAAAGTTAGTGGTAGTACGAAAGCATCCATGGCTAAGCTAAAAATAACAAAAGTAAGCTACATTTAATTGCATAACTTGCCTTGTGGGATCTGCATTACTCCAACAGTTATTCCACTGATGATATCTGAGACCAGGCATTCTTTTATATCATAGTGTGGCAGCCACCTTAGTATTGGTAACAAACGCAAGAAAAAAGCCTTGATGGAGACACCCGGATGCTTGAATGGGGATTTAACACAATTTTTTAGCTGCCGACAAACAGCTTTCAGATTTTTTGTGTCATTCGTTGCTCTCCTATCAGGATACAGTTCGTTGAAACGTTGAACATTTAGAACTTCCCGTTCGATAGAGATCTTTGCTTCACTTGCCATACACGTTTTCTGTTGATAATTTCTCGTTTTTAAAGAAATTTTAACAGCTGCAGCCGTCGCTAGTGAACATACAGTATATTGTCGAGCGCACACCAGTCAAGTTGAAATATTGTAACGACTTATAACGACAACAATCATCTCTAGAGAAAAAATCTTGGGAAGATGTGCACTACGCAAATTTACATCGTAGAGGATTACCGACATGTGTTCAACAACAAGTTTTTACACTGTCTATTGAAAGGAATCCTTTCCCAGCAAAGAACAGACACTAAGTTCTTACAGAGTATATATTTCGCCTACTGGGCAGGCATCATCAGCTCTTGTTCCAACTGCATATACATTTTGCAATCGAGAAAGTTTGCTCTGTAAATTCGAAAAACAAAAGCAATTTCTTCTCTTGACCACACAATACCCTTATAGATAGCACTAAATAGCGTCGAAGTGGCCAACTGGAGTTAACGCGCACTACGATGAAAAAGTTTATGAAACCAGAGGTACGCTTATCCTGAATGTTAAAAAATCCTTGAAAGGAAACTTTAAATTTAGATTTTGCAGAAATCATTTACATAATTATCTTTTGTACATCATCGACGGCTTTGTCTGATATAACAAAAAAAGGTAAAAGCCAAGGCTAACGACGAGTAGCCTACTTGAAATCTTCATGTCAACAGAAAGTAGTACCTCTGCATTTTCTTAGTCTACCCACTTTGAAAGCAAACCTCATGAATTTGAAAACCTCATCAACCGAAAGTAGTACCTCTGCATTTTCTTAGTCTACCCACTTTGAAAGCAAACCTCATGAATCTAAACTCTGATTTATTACTAATTACTGTTAGAGTTCTTCGAATTTTTATTATGAAGTTGAAACAGGTGCGTGCACACCCTTTCTAATAAAAATGTTTCCGAAGATTGTCGTGTGTATTCCGTACGGAATGATGTGAAACTATGGTTGGTGCAAACTTTCGCTTTTCGAATTGGCGTTTCAGTAACTCGCGATAAAATAAGCAGGCAAAGTGCTTTCAGACAAACGTTTGTGCAGAGTTACACTGCAAGGATATGCGCGTGCATAGCCATGTTCTCAAACCTGCTTGCTATATCTTAAATGTATCAGCTGCCCAATATTTGTTCAGTTTATTAGGCTTTCTGCAGTGAAATTTCAGATCTTGGCTCAACTTTGCACACACTACCACTGACGCCCTTACAAATGCCTTATAGTAGTATTTTGCATGAAGTGCAGCAACTTTTGCTGCCTGCTTTGAACATTACCACAATACCACATGATCAACGGTTCCTATTTATCATCCCAAGAAAGTTTGACAAGTGCCTTGAAGAACACTTCACAAACCACTGTCCACTCGGCTCACGTAAAACTTTACGCGTTTCGCGATGAAGTGGCTCTGAGTCCAACCTTTGAAACCTTATCCCGAGAAGCTTAAAAATACTCTTGAGGTCAGCTGTCAGCATTCGATCTTGGTCCACAGGCGACTGTAGAACAACGTAAAAGTGACTTGGATTACAGATGTGCAGTTAGTGATTGGAAAAGCAGCAACTGATGCTCCGGATAGCTGACGTGTATCAACCGAATCGATATAATCAGCTTTCCACGTGACAAACTGATCTCACATAACTCCACGCAAGCGTGCTGCCAAGTACAGTAAAAATATAACACATCAACAAACATGCTGGCACTTTCAGGGTTGTCCTTGAACGGTTCGTAAACAGACGGGAATCCTCTGATCAATCCTGACGTCTGACCTCTACCAACTGACTATAAAGTCCAGCCTTCCTGCGCTGCTCAGTGTTCGGCAGAAAAATGTAATCGATTTTTGCTTCAATCGCGAGAATTTTAATCATGGTGGATACAAACAACGTGGAGGATAGATACAAACTAGAATAACACCTGCGTTCAGATTGTTCACAGAAACGTTGAAAACATCACAGTATGGAAAGAAAGGTTGAAACACTGGGTTAACGTAAGAACTAGTGAAGAAAGCGCAGGTAACGGGAAAGGTTGAAGCCATGGTGCAGAGCATCTAGAACGGCAACCGAAATATAACACCTCGGTTGGAGTGGAAAAGCGAACGGCCAAAATGCGGATCATGGAAAGTAGTCATTTTTCAAGCTTAAGTAGAAAAGCAAAAATGAGATAAGAAGTGTAACATTGTGTACACTTCAGGACCAACAGTTGACAATCTTCCTAGAAAAAGTAGTTATCTTATTTCTACAAGCGCGTGCGGTAAATGGATGTTGACGCGTTATGGGCAGAGCTACAAACAGTTTATCTACGAACATAACGCAGCGCTCAGATCGACGATCACGCTTTTCTAAGGCACTTGAACCATTTCATCACAAAACCTTCAGGGCTGAGTCCTTACGAGCTTTCACAACACAACTTGGTAGACCCTGGTCAAAATTTGCAAGTTTTCAAAATCATGAATCCCGTGAAAATGTTTTTAATTTCGCTGAAGCAGTGCCACCATTAACAGCTGACAAACGCTGTCATTGAGGATTTTGCTGCAGGACATTTCAGCAGTTGTTCGCACGAGGTATCTCACGGTTCAACTCGGTATACCACAATACGTCATTCACTAAAGATGGACCTGTATGCGACGTTCTGTACAATTGGTTGAAGCGATGCTATAGCTTCAACAACTCGAGTAGCGTCGTGACGACATTTTATTGACTTGTCGGGTTCGTTAACAGACATGAACGACAAGAGCCAAAACGGTAAAGCAAGCTGTCACGGAAGACCATGAAACAACACAACACAATAGGAACGCCATTTTGTTTGAAACCTCTCAGACACACAGTGTTTTTCTTTTCAAATAAAAAAAACACAAAAACCTGGGTAAATCGGGAACTACCAACGCTGATGCTTTTGAGGCAGCGAATCCCGCTGCACAACAAAGACTTCAGTCGTTCTGGTCGTGGTTCAGCTTCAGTGGCATGAGCAAGGTAGACGCACCAAGACTTCTACATGCTCTATATCTAAAATAAGTCTTCGGAAACTGTATTACTTCATGCGTGAAGCAGAACATCTCTACTTTCTCCGACCCCTCGTCGGCTTTAATAGGTGTGAAGCAGCAATAACTCGTACCCTTGTGTGAGTAGCAGAGGCACAAGTGGATGCGCTTGAGTTAATCCAAATTTAAGTCGAAAAAACTTTCAAGGAGAGGTTTCGGCGAACCAGCAGCGATCGTGTAACTCGCTTCGGCGAATGTTTTCTCCGCAGTGACAGCCCCAGCTCCGATGCCTTCGGGAAAGATCGGCTCGGCCGAGGGTTGTTCTGAAAAAAGGCGAACTTCGCTTTCTGCTGCTTCGGATTTGAAAAGCGGCACGCCGAAAGAAAATCGCGGAGAAGTAACGATCAGGCCGCCTTTGTCAGCTAACCCATCAGAGGGCGAAAATGTGGTATCCTTTGTTCCAGCATTCGAGCTGAGAGACTTTGGATCAACGTCTTCACTGACAGTGGCAACGGTATAGGATGAATCTGCGACTGGTGTTTTTCTGGACATGCGACTGGAGGATTTCTTTTTGCCGTTTTTGCTTTTGCCATTCCTTCGCTGTTGCGTCCTGTTCGAACCAGGCGCTTTGCTCGCCGGCAACTTTGCGGGCGCCTGGTCGGGTTGGGGCTTGCGCGGTTCGTTGGCGCCGGGACGGGACCCGTCGGCGCGCGAGTCCTCGCGCTGGAAAAGGAAGAGCGGTTTCTGGGACACGCACAGAGGCTGCATCATCATCGCGGTCGAGTTGGACATGTACACCGATCCGTTCAGAGGCACGCGCAACGACTCGTTGTGGGGAGTGCCGGGCACTCCGTGGTAGAAACGAGACGGCGACTGGCTGAGGGGCACGGACACCACACCCCCTGCGCCCACCACAACTTGAGACGGGTTCGGGGCCAGACCCACCGCTGAGGGACGCACGGCATTCGGTGGCGTGGTCCTGGCCTGGGCCGCCGCCGAACCGCCGCGACCCCTGTACATCAAAGACGGCGCCTTGCTGCTTTTAAGGGGGGAGGCGCCATTAGCGGTAGCGCGCACCGGTATTCTGGACTGGGTGGGCCTGGTGTTCCATGTCGGGTCGCGGCTGGGAAACGTCTGGTTTCGGGACAAAATCGGCCGATTCCCGGCCGGGGGCAATCGCTGTTGGTCGCTGTCCACGTGAATCTTGTCGAAATGGACGCCACTCGCACTCTGGCCGTTAAGATTGCCCCTGGGCGCCCGCGGAAAGTCGACGCCAGGACGTCCCAGCACAGGGGAGCTGTGGGACACCAGGTCGCTGTCAGAATTGCTGTTTCGGCTGAAAGCGTAATTCGCAGCTGTCGGAGCTGCCGCGGTCTGAGTTAACTGGACCACTGACGGCGACGCACCGTTGGTGAGGCCGTGGACCACGGCTCCGGACGCCACCGTTTCCAACAGCTTCGAGTCGTGCTCCTGGTCCAAGTTGAACTCTTGCAAGTGGTTGGTCCCGAAATTGTGCTTGTCCGGCGGCAGCGCTTTCGAGTTCCCATTCACAGCAGCTCGGATCATGCTTCGTTGACGTTTGGTGACATCGCTGGTTTTATAACTGACGACAGGCACCTGGCGAGGTTGCATGGCTGAACTGGTTTTGACCGGTCCTAGCCGGTTGCCTCCCGCTGCTCCGGCAGTGGGTGCAGCGGATGCGCCATGACGCGAAGCGTTGGCAAGGGTCGACGCTGAAGGCTTGACCGTATCGTTGCTGTTGTTTCGGCTGAAAAAGGGAGAAAACTTTTTTCGCAAAGTGCCACACCAGGAAAATTTGTGTTCTGCGCAGTTTTTCAGAACACACGCTAAAAATACCAGCTGTTTTTTTCAAGGTTTGACGAAGTAGCACAAAATAACGTTCAAATCACCATGCTGCGATAAACCAGCGATAAATTGATACCGTCACGAAGAAACCTCACAAATTACATACAGTTAAAATAAAAACAAAAAATTCACACCTACAACATGGCTCTCATCACAGAAACAAAGTATCTGCAACATACACGCAACCTTCTCTAATTCCAACAAACTTTGAAAAAATTGAGACCGAATTTGACGAAACTTTCGAAACCTCTGTGCTCCACCTTCGTGTCAAGGCCTCGCGAGTTCTGTGCTGTTGTGACGCTGGTCCCAGGCGGCTACAGCCGTACGTTGCCACTCACCCATTTTTCGTATTGCCGCTACTCGCACCACTGTTGGTGCCGCCGCCGTTGTTGACGCCATTCATCTGCGTCACTGACGTGGTTGACACGCGGGTGCTGACGCGCGCCATCTTGCGGGGTAGGATCGGGTTGCCGCACGAACTGCGCACGTACCTGGCGAACAAAAACAGGAGGAATGCCCTAACTTCATTACACTGCACAATGGGCGGGTGACAAGCGGCTCCGCCGGTGTCCTAAACATTTTCGGTAACCTGAGCCGCGAGCTGGCCGGACGACTATGAAGCTGATGTGCTTGCTGAAGCTTTGAAACTCGCGGACGAGTCTTTGTGCTTAAATGCAAGCCATTGCTCATGGTTTAAGTCTGAAGCAAGCTTTTGGACGCGTTTGTTCGAAACTCCGCCGGACTGCTTCCGAAAGAGCTTCTGTATCATACAGAAGCTGCTTTGCGCGATATCGTTGTCGACCTGATCGGTTTTACGGACGGGCTACTTTCCAACAAGTGCCGAAGATCACTCGCACACACGCAACGTTCTGCTATTAAACCACATGCGAGACACTGCTGAGGGTCAGTGTTCGTGACAGAGATAAACGTTCCTCACTCAAAAACGATATAATAGTTATTGCAAAACCAACGGCAGCTTATCCCAGGATGTACTCAGTGCCCGCTAAGTTTGTTGTTCACTGTCACGCACTGCTCGCTTTCACGGTGCACTGTACAAGTACTCAGCGAGTCCGCAACTAACTGCACCGGAACAAAGCACAACGTCCTGAACGCGTGGAAACCGGGGCGTGCTTTCAGTTCCAACGCGAGGCCGAATGTTCAGACGCGATATTTTACGGAACTTCGACCGTGGCCGCGACCTGAGCATCCAGTAACGCAGGTTCTCGTGTGTGGTGAACTCCGAGCGCTGGATCCTGGACCAGGGGTTGCTCTGGATCATGTCGAGGGCCGCGACCGCCATCGCTCGCCCCACCTCCTCGAAGATTTGCGGCGTGTACTTCGGCGGGAAGCCTGCGAGTCAGAAATCGCGGGTTGCGGAAATTTTTTTTCAGACATTTCGAAGTCGTGTGTACTAAAAATCCAAGACCGATTGTATGTCATTCGAAATCAAATAAATGCTTGTTGACGTCAGCATCGGGCAAATAAAATTGAAAAGTGGCCTGTACGAACGTCGGACACAGAAGACTGAACTGAGAAAACCTCTAACAACTGTGCAGTGGCCGTAGGCAATACAGAAGACCCCGCTTAATAAATCAACCTCCGTACCAAACGTTTTTAAATCTAATATGCGGCGGATTTTGTAACCGGCGCCGCACATTTTTTTAATTTTAAATTTGTTTATTTATTTAACGACAATATTGCTGCAGGCGGTATCCTGGCTGATGCAATTTTGTCGCGTCACGTCGAGCCGCAAAATCAGAGTTAAATAAACAGTAATGTACAGAATGCTTTGTTCAATCACTGCATGCTGCGCTCCTCAGAAAATGCTCAGCAGGCAATTCATTTGCAAAAAAAGTGCTTTTTACGTGAAACACGTGCTAACTTGCAGCAGTTCGACGACCAAGAATGAGAAAATGAATGCTGCATTTATAAAGCGGCGTTTTTTCAATGCTAAAATTCCGTCGCAACTCGACTTGGATTCAATAAGCGGCGGATTTATTAAGCGGGTTCTACCGTATAAACAACTAGCAAGACAAATAAAATCGAAAAAAACTTGACATAAAGAAGCAACCGTTGTATCAGATTTCAACACATCTTTATCATGTACAGAGAATTCAACATCAAGACGGCAGGGCGCGCAGAAACAAGGCCTTGACCGCTAAATTTAAACCATACATTTGAAGATAAATGTGTTGTTGGATAAAGTGTGTTCTGACCTGCTGCAGGTGGTGGCGTCGCCCTTCCGTTGTCATGGATACACGGCGGGATGCAGTTGACGGTGCGGCCGGTGTTGTAGTTGCACTCCAACGTGTAGCTGTGGACCAGTCCGGCAGTCTGTAAACATCGGTGGAAGGACGTTACGCAAAAGTGAGTTGAGATCAAATGACTGGTTGCAGTGAAACAACATTTTTTCGCGCATCGAAACAAAGATTAAAAGTTTGAAGTTGCTTAATAGCACGGATTTCGAACTGTTGGTGAAAAGCCTTCGTGTGACCAGTTCGTGTGATTCAAAGCCAACGTTTCAATGAAACCTGATATACAGACTTGGCAAAACGCGTTGAAAAATTGACACATACCTTGAACATGGCCACTCGGCCGCTGCCCTCCTTCGACATGCCGTCACGCTTGTCTTTCAAATACATGTTGCGCTCGGTGAAGTTACAGCCGTTGAAATCGAAATGAGCGGAATTCATCGATATTAACTTCGGGAACAGCAAGTTATTAACCTGCATCGAGTAACAGGGTGTTGATAAAGCGTCAAGACTAATCAAAGTTCAGACCGCTCAGAGCGACCACAGCAAGTTAATGGAAAACCAGTCCGTGGCCTGATAGTAGGTGTGTCCGCTTCGGTGTGGTAGGTCTGAAGTTCGTCTCTCGGCCGGGTCTTACCAAGACCTTGTAGTTGGTACTCTAGTTCTCTTACCAGGCGCAGAGAAGAGCTGCGGGGACTATCCAGAACACAAAAACGAGTCAAATGACACCAGACTTTGTAAACGCTCAGTCGTGGCGCTACAAGGCCTTTGTCGTTACAAAGCGCCATCAAAACACTATCAAAAAAAGCTAATGAAATGGCGGAAAGCCGCAACCTGTATTGCTAATCCCAAAAGCGGGAGAGGGTCCCTCAAACCGTACGGGAAACTGTATGCAAATCGTTGTATTCCCTGAGACGCTAAACAGTCTTCATAAACTACCCAACAAAATTTTAAAATTTAAATGAATTGTGTTTCTTCTACCCGCTTCACACCTTATATACCTTCGTGTGCCACCTTTTCATTCCATGTCTACGCAACAGAACGAAAAGTCGGAAGGGTTAAAGTCCTCACAACAAAGCAGTGATGACCAGCATAACAGGAAGTGGTCTATTTCACGAAACGGCGTGAAAAAACTTGAAGTGCGTATATAGTCGAAACTATTGCGACGGTTGTTGCTTCGATTTTTCTTGTATTTTATTTCTCATGCCTGGCTTCGTTACGCTGCATTTGTTCAAGGACACAGTCGGAAGATTGTCGCGGCTGCGCGATGCCCTTGTTTGATGTGGTTGTTTCTCGACGCGTACACGTTTGAAGTACAAGTACAATGCAGGCCAATGTCGCTATGCATAGACTACCCAGCTATGTAAAAACGGATCTCGATGAATTTGCAGCTTCATGGCCCAACATACGTCACAAGACGCGGTGTGACGTTGGTTTAAACATATGAGAGGATACCATGGCTGTTTCAAGGGTCAAAGCGACTTCACATGACTAAGCAACACACAAACGAGGAACTGTGTGAATCTTCGGTTCCATATTTATTGTGCGACTTTATATGTGGTGAGTTAATCCGTTGGCATCAAACAGCAAAAAATTGTACACAATATTGTGAGTCTTTCACTTTCGCAATCGTATCCAGCGCAAGGTCGGACACAAACCACGTACTTGATCTTCCTCCGCATCCAGATGATTCCCGTAGATGAAGCAACCGCGCTTCGACGCATGACCGTGAAGATCGACGTAAAACGCGATCCCGCTTTCGCGCGGTTTGATGTCGCGGTAATCCCCGTTGAAAGGAACGAACGCGGGTTCGTGGACCCCCTGGGGTGGCTTGATCAAACCTCGCTCGCTGTCGGTCTGAAAAAACAAATGTGCAGCGGTGTGTGAGGAAGCGGCTGCGGAATCGACCTGCATCAAAGCTGCGGTGGTATGGTGAAAACTCGATTTGCGGTGCTGCGTTAAGCGGGGAAGCACCGAGACCGGGAATGTATTTTTAGAGAGCCCGTCGTGCCAGAACGTTTACAGCAGTGTTTTTCAACCTTTTTGCTGCAGCGGAAGCTTCCGCAAATGTTTGCGTTGCTCACGGAACCCTATGCAATGATCCAAGTGTCGATATTGCTACAACAGCATAGAACTGTGGTCGCGAACTTCGTCCCAGGCGAATTCGGTCTGTTTCGGCGGAACCCCTGGCAACCACTCGAGGAACCCCGGTTGAAAAACACTGGTTTACAACATGAAACGGTGAACCGGTCGTGTTGGCCCGTCTTGACTTTCTCGTGTTCGGAAGAGAAGCAAACAAAACCTTTCAGAGACTCAGAAAAAGATGTGAAAGATTTCCGAAAGTGTGACAATAGACGTTTGTTGCAACAGCTCGGCGAACGAAAAGCGTAAACACTTTTCCACAGTGCATAAAACCTTTTCAACAGTCAAGCATAGCAACATGCCAGACTTATTAATGGCAATCAGCGGAGTCGGACCCTGTTTTTTTTCGCTGAAACATTTCGATCATTTTTAGCTGAGATATTTTGGCCACTGAAATATTTCGGTCATTTGTCTCACAGTTGTATTAAAACTCGCTATAAAAGTGTTTTTTAGCCTATATTTTCAAACAGTCTGACCGAAATGACTTAATTTCTTTCGGTCATTTCAAAAACGTTTCGGTCTATAACAACCGAAAACAGCAGGGTTTGACCACGTCGCAACTTACTCGCGACAAAGCCCTTTTCTGGCTCTGCTCGTCTTCACAACTAGCAGGGGAGCTTTGCGTTTCGGAAGCACTTTTCTCGTCCTGGGTTCGGTTTTCCTTCAGGTTGTTCGCGTAACACGGACCTTTACCAGATTTGGCGTCACCAGTAACAGAAGCGCCATCTTCAGTCTGATAGAAATGATGGTAAAACAGGATGAGAGATCGCGCGCCGAACACTGACGAATGATACTCCGGGTCCGGATTGAGGTAC
>Ga0210059_1004102_pt1 | contig 23460 bp, 7 predicted proteins | sample Ectturendosymbi2_FD_188042 | JGI IMG/M metagenome (GOLD analysis project Ga0210059, IMG submission 188042) | Ecteinascidia turbinata endosymbiont from Florida, USA - Sample 2 (SPAdes) (version 2) | ecosystem: Host-associated > Tunicates > Ascidians > Unclassified | place: Key West, Florida...
AGTAAAAACTACAGCTGTGAATATATTTTTTGTGAAGAAAAACAGAAAGTAGGCCTCTTCGCGTACCACCCTGAAGGTCTTCGCGTACCACTAGTGGTACGCGTACCACAGTTTGAGAACCACTGCTTTAGTGCAACTGTAAGTAACTTTATACACTACGGAAAAAGATCTATCTTTACGAAGTTCGTTCAATGCTGGCACACGGTTAGACGGACCGAAGTTATGCCTGGTGCATGTAGTTTCAAACAGATCCTGTCCTCAAGAATAGCCTTGCAATCACGATTATGCTTCTGATCCTTGCCTACCGTATATAAACCACACAGGGAAAGTTATTTAAGTATGCTTACACGGAAAGACATGAGGTTGCAAAATTTCCGACAGTTGTGCCTAATACGGTTTAACCATCGGGAGCCACGAATGAGTCAAAAAACGTTCTATGTTTTATAAAGTGACAAAAAACTCTTACCCAGTGTTGATGCTGATAATTTCAATGAGAGGATTCCTACGGATTTTCGGCAGTGAAAGTTTTGCACCTCCTCCCTTTTTACCATTTACTTTTTTTTGACCAAGCAACCTGACGGTGTTACCTGAAACAGAAAAAAATTTTCCCACTAGTGGCTAGTGCTAAGGCAACGGCAAGAAAACTGTTCGCAACTGCAATTGAGGAGTTGATTCAACCAAGAGCAAACCATCACTTCACAGCTTCCAATGCAAAATCTACCTCTGTTGACAGGGGATGAGAGTCAGTGAAAATAAGACCATTACGCCAGAAATAAGACAAACCAAATAGAAAAAAAGTAAATTGACGTATCACAGAATCAACAACAATAACAGTTCAGAACATATGAGAATGTGGCATGATAGAGCCGAGACATAGCACCCACGCGGTCGAGTTTCAAAGCATCTCTTGCAAATACCACTGGGCACAGCTTGACGAATGCCCTGTTGCAAACGCTATCCAACAGCAAAGGCTTTGATAAAATGTTTTTCCAATAAACTATTTTTGTCTCAACGCAACAAAACGTTCCTGCGGCCGCGGGGTTCCTAGTTAAGCACTCCTGGTGCACCTCTTAAATGCAGTACAGCAACATTAAAAAAATGAAACTGTTACATAACGCTATCTACGTTACAGCCATTATTAACCGAAAGTAAAATAAAAGCCAGAAAAACGCATATTTACGGAGAGTGGCTGGAGAAGGCACCATGCAAGAGATGGCAAGTAATGCGCTGAGACAAAAAAGATCTAACACACTTCATGAATACACGTTAGTGCCATCCTAGCAGCAGTGGCGTAAATGACGGGGGACAGGGGGCGAGCCTCCCCCCTGGCAAGCTAAATGTAAAAACTGGGCCCCCTTTAGCTTAGATCTTGATATTTAGTATTCTTTTGATTTTCAGTAAGTTGTTTTTTGGCGATTTTTAGGTTTTCGTTTTTTTTTTAGCTGGCATAGACATCCACGACATCCGGATTCAATACAAATTTATTATCTCTTACTTTTTTTGAGTGTTGGCCAGTGGCCCTCTTCAGCTAAGTTTTGCCCCCCCTGGCTCAAACCTCTAGTTACGCCACTGCCTACCAGCACAATATACATATATTTTTTTAAATTAATAGTTCGAGATACTCAGTCATTTCTCCCCTCATGCGCCTCATCGTATGGAACAGCACTGCGTGGGCTGTTCGCAATTTTGTATCGCCTACTGCTTCACAAAAGGACGGTACACACATTCGCAATTAAGGTATAGTCTGTGTCTTAGAAACAAACAGGATTGCAGATTTTTCAAAGCTCATCTTCGTGGCCGTGCACAAATCGCCGACAGGCAAAGCCCATAACGGCCAGGTTTCGAGTTGTACCCACATATCGAGACACATTGGTGAAGACGATTTCCAGATGCCCTGCTCATCTTTTAATTTCTTCGCTAAACACACGGGGATGATTGTTACATAGCAGTGTCGGAACCGCTTGAAGCTATTTTTTCACATGCAAAAAATCCAAGCAACATAAGTTACTAATTACTATCGCGAACTTAAGTGGATTCACAGCAACCAGATACTTCTTCGCGCATCTGCGCATGGTGCTGCTAGTCCTAAATATATTTTATACTGTGTTTCATGTTTTTTGTCGAGGACCTGGACATGACTGTCACAAAGTGGGTATCTCGACTTATAAAAAATAATGTCGAGATTCTTCTTTTCTAAAACAGAGATACATAATTACAAAGCAGCAAAACACGTTTTCAAACCACATGTCGTTCAGAAATTATGTATGACTAACCTTTAAGCGTTTCTTCCACAACTTCAATAACTCTGTCGATCTGCTGCACACCAATAATTGACAGACCTTTGATGTAATCTTGCCGAGGCGCTCCTTGCGGAACACATCCCGCTACTACAACAGGCTTTCCCATTTTCTGACATTTTCTTTAACAACATAAATTTTTCGTTAACAGAGCAAGCAAAATCTCCTTCTAAGCAACATCCACTAAGCCAGAGGTTCTTAACCTGGGGTAAATTTACCTCCAGGGGTAAATTTCATCTTTCTAGCTAGGGGGTAAATGTATTGAATCATAAATTCTAGCAAACGTACATTTTTATAAACTTTTACAAATGTACTGGATTATTAGGCTAGTTAGTTACAAAACACAAAAGTACATCCGACAGTGTTTTGTTCATAGAGTGCATTGTTATGAAGTAGGTTTATGGATATATCGCACACACTGGAAATGTTGCACCTTCGATTATGATTCAGAGTCATGCTTAGTGATAAGATTTCTCTTTTTTGTAGAGATCGACCGATATGGCTTTTTTGAGGCCGATACCAATATTTCCAAAAATCTTAAATATTGTTTTTTGCTTCATTATCAAAAAATGTGATGTATTTTATGCCTTACCTTTTTTCAAAACCTTAAAAATCAGGATTTATAAGCAAGAATTTTTGAAATTGCAGCATTTTCAATACTTGATTGTTAGTATAGTATACGCTGTTTACAATGAATAAACACAGTGCCATGAATAAAAAAGGATGTTAAAATAACAAAGCAATAAGAACAGAACACTGAATGTAAGAGAACTGCCTACAGTGTTTAAACCCGAAAAAGCAAAAACAGTGCTTGAAAGTTGAAAGATGATGAACAATGAAAAGGAAGTACAAAATGGAGTATCAAGTTAAAGAGGTTAAACTTAGTACAACACTGTATTTAATTAACCATTGCCAAAAATGAATACATTTCCAAAACAGCACTAACTTTTTTGGTCTTTGATAGTAGTTTGTTAACAGTTGTTGTACGAGATAAATCTTGTAAAATTTTGTTTTTGTATATATTTCACAAATTAACCTCTCAGACTCTTCTGCAACTCAGTGGGTTTTTAATTTGAAAAGTCAATCCAAGTCCTAAAGAACCAAATTTGGAATTTTGATGCAATGTAACATCAAATAACTGCATGTCCTTAAAAAAAAAAAACTAGTTCCATTCGTTACTGCAACTGAAGTACTGGCATTGGTATGAAATGAAATACCTCAACTGATTTGTCTACTCAGTAGTTTCATATCAACAGTTTAAGATTGTCATGCAGAAAGCAAAGTTTATCTGCATTTTCACCAAGTAGCCTACAGTGAGTTAGCCGGTCATCTACAGCGTAGCCTAAACAAAGCAGCACTAGGCTATAACCGATTACCGCCCCTCCGCCAGAAGTAAATTCCATAAGAACAAGTCGCCATAACAATAGCTAAGGTGCACATGTGCGCATTACGCATCCGATGATTGTGCAATAATGCCGGGGTAGTTCTGATCCTATTACAAACAATGCGCTTTTAACTTGCGTAAGCTGCGTTGTTGCAAACACTGCTTTTGCTGATCGTGTTTAACAAACGGACAACAGCAATTGTGATGCAACAATGAACACTGACTACCGCGCTGCTATCGGACCGAAGGACAAATCATCGCTTCAATGGATTTGTGAAATGTTTCAGTAGCGCTTCCGTAGCTTGTGTGCCACATCCACAAACGCTGGTTTCACGTTTGCAACAGCTTGGATTGTGAGATCACAGTTATCATTATCATGCCTCGTGGAAAATGTCGATTAAGTAACCCACGAACACGATGTTTTAGCTTGCGTACAGTATAAACCAGCGCGCTTATAGCCTAATACACCACATTGTGAAAAGTAGAATCGTTTTAAGATGTTACGTGCAACTGCTTCATAGCGACAGTTGTCGTCACTAATGAGTAACGATTGCAATTGTAATCATTTTCATAACGCCATAAATGTTGCTTAACATAACGCAATTCATTTTTCATGCAAGCTTTTTTAAATTAATCTGCGCTAAACTAGGCATTGCTTGGACTTCTGCACCTAAGTACCAGTCAAACTTTTCGTGCTGCGAAAACTTCCGGAAGTACAAAGGGAGTTTATTCGTACACAACACCTGCACGTGGTGGCTTCGAGCATTGCGAAACTTCCCGATGATGCTTTTGTTTCGGTTGTGACGGCCGACGCACGCTCCATGGTTAATCTTGTCTGTTTGCTTATGAAACCGCACCTGATAGTGTTGCTGTAAGATAACTGTCTCGACTTGCTTCGTTGTGCTTTCTTGCACAAGTTGTCTGGATGCGTGAGGAATATAAGCGTTTTGTCAACTCCTATTGAGGCCGATAATATCGGCCGTTTTGGCCGATGCAGTTATATCGGTAAAACCCAAATATCGGCCGATATATCGGTCGATCTCTACTTTTTAGTTCATCTTTTCACAGGTATTCTACCAGATCGGTGCGCAACACTGTTTCTGTTCACGACCTCATTTGGAGTTAGTACGTAAAAGATTGTAACTCTTTCAGAATTAAGAAATCCTCTCTTATGCAATAAATTTCACTGTTTTCACAATGGTCAAACTCCAGCGCCATTTTTCTCTTTCACTTCACAGCATGCTATAGACTGGACAAGTGGTCAGTGACAGCCTTTCTTGGTCTGTTTAGTGAATGAGTTATTTATGAATTAACAAATGCAGGTTTCAACATTCTCCGTAATTATGCCGAAGAAGAAAACTTATCTAGAAGCATATGTTAACTTCGGGTCGACTTCATAAAAATGATGTTTAAAAACCTCGGTGTATCTTTTTCTCGAAAGTGCCTGGTAATGTTTTGATGAAGCCATCAATTTTGTAAGCTCGCTTCACTCCATCCCACACACGTACATGACATCCACTTGCGCTCAATTTCGTGTTGCAGGTACTCTGCCTATATCAGGGTTCGTTTCTGAAGACAAGTTAGAATTGCAGCATCCTATCGCGTTGCTTTCGCAATAGCAAAAGAAACCGCATACAATTTGGGAGTGACTTTCCAAACCGTTCACTATGGATTGAATCGAAAATAAAACAAAAGAAGAAACTTAAGAAAATCTGATTTACTGTCGATTTATACATGCAATTGAGTTGAAATATTGAGTTCTTGATGTGTGAAAGACGAGAGACGACTTTCGAAGTGACTGATGATCAGGAAAATGTGAATAATTTCTTTCAACAAAATAATTGGCGGAATGACGTTGGTTCGCTGTGCACAGACTTCTATGCTCAGTGAAGTCAGGTTTTACAAAGTTTACGAAAATGTAACTGAACGTGTAAATTTTATCAGGGCACAAGCTTGTCTTTTCAAAGAGCTAAATAAGGGTGGAGTAATTGATCTTCACGGTTAAACAATGCTTTATTCCAAATTCATATCTTGCAACTGTGACTTTTCTAAATTTTGGTGTGGATTGGGCGAAGTGTTTCCAACGCTGTCGATGCGTGCATTTTGAAGTTATTATAACTTTTTTAAATACTTATGTGTGAGGCAGGGTTCTCCCTAGTGATGACCATAAAATACAACACTGATCTTGTCTGATTCCCAATGATGACATGAGAGTATCTCTTTCAACCACTATTCCCAGAATCTCAGGTATTGTGCGTAGAAAACAAGCACACAAAAGCCTCACTGAGTGACTGACTCGTTGAAATTGTTTGTCATTTTTCAATAAAAGAAATATTTAAACATGGGTTTGCATCCCTTCTTCCAAGCATCTTGCCCCTTGATTCAGTGACACACCTGTTCATATGAAACTGTTTTCAGAATTTTAACAACCGCAGCGAACCATTTCTTTCCGCTTCTTGAAAGTATTCATGCTTGCTTGTAACAGCATTTTATTAAAGTTTTATCTAAGAGACTGATAATTTTCTTACAAGCATTATCCTAAAATTGGTTCCAGTAAGCACAAAAGTTCATGTATCTGACTGAGTGTAAGTTTACAACGTTTTTACAGGAGAACCTGTCCTGGGCCCTTTCCAGAAAAGTCATGCCTTGACACACTAGCAATTGTTGGGGTAAAATCAACTTTTTGATTTACTTCAAGGGAAAATGAGACAAAAAATGTTAAGAACCAGCACCGCATCAGAGATCAACAAAAGTTAGAAAGCTACTTACTCAACCATGTTTCTGAAGTGATCTTCTGCAGGATTTTTGACAGTGCAACTGTTTAAAAGCCAAAGATCTGCATTTTCACTGTTGTCTGTAATTACAACGGAAGTTCAATGACAAGAGAAGAGTTTGTCAATTATACATTAAATTCGACGTTGAATGAAAACAAATATATTTAAATTTTACACCACCGCTGAATAGCCAGGATTTGATTACAGTTAAAAATTTGAAGTCGGTGTACACTGTACACAATATGATGATTTCAACGCAGAACCAATGAAAATATGCTTTTAGCCAAAAGTGTTAACATGAGTATCGAAACTTTATTCTCAGAAATATTTTTGGAATTTTTATTTCTGAGCCAATCTGAGGATATGAGGTTCGTCAAAAATATTTGCATCTGCAAGCATCAAGTAAGACAGCACCAAAGTCTGATGTCAGAAATAAATAACAAAACGTTTTTCATATCCTTTACACATTCAGTCAAAATTGTGCATAATTGTTGTTTTTGTGAAGGAAGAAAAACATAGCACTAGTCAAGTTCATTGCAATTAGAAAATTAGCACTAGTCAAGTTCATTGCAATTAGAAAATTAGCACTAGTCAAGTTCATTGCAATTAGAAGATACAAGCACGTTTCCGTTAACCTACGCTTTTTCAAGCCTACAACAACGTTGCTTTTCTATACAGTACAAAATATGTGCCTATGTGTTGCAGTTCTGCGGTAGTTCCTTGCTCTTGAAACGTCAAGATCATTATGAGGTTAAGTAAATGATTTTACAGAACATCATACCAGTGATTGTGTATCCGTAAGCGGCAAGTTGGCCAGCCATGTATTCAGAATCTGAAGAGTTGTGCGTGCAGCCCCAGGTTTTCAGGTATATGCTCTGAGTGGCAGGGGCATTGCTGAAACAGTAAGTACTTGAACACAAAACAACAAAAAGCCAGTTTCATAGCATGAACAAGACAAAATTGCAAATACATCAAACGCTGTTCTGGTAAGCGTGCATCACACTGCAATTCCAAAACACCTGTAGATACAAAAACTTGGCATTCCAGAAAAAACAACACTTACAGCTTTTCGGGCAGACATGGTTATAAGTATGAAATGCATGCTACAAGGGTGGAAACAAGGAGCTAGATCAGTGGTTCTCAAACTTTTTTGGCCCATGGTCCACCTCCTTTTAAAAAAAAATGTGTAATGGGTCACTTTTCTATGCTGACACCTAATGAACACCTAATCTAGTCTTACATAATTTATTGTACAGTAAAGGCTTTTTTTATCAAGGATTTATGGAACTCTGTGGACCACTACAAATTCCAGGTGGACCACCAATAGTCCATGTTAAGAATCACTGAGCTAGATGTGTGTCGGAAGTATTAGCCTGAAACATAGCCAAGCAATATGTGTCTAAAACAGCAGTTTTCAACCTTTTTCATATCAGCAACCCATTTTGCAATCCAATTTCACCTAGCGACCCCCTTCCGAAAATTTCCAGTCACGCATATGAAATGCAGTTGTGTTTGCACAATAGAAAATCACAATGGACCAAAAAATAACTTACAATATCACTATGTCGAACAAAGACTCATTTATTAAATTGATGCATATGGCAGCATCAGTGAGAGAGATACATGCCGCATAAATATCACTCCACAACATAACTCATTCAAAACTAGAATAACTCCCAAGTTAGCTGCCACAATCAGGTATCTATTTTACAAACACAGCATGTTCTTACGTCGCAAAGTTATTCGTGCGTTGCCAAACGCAACAGTACTCCAGGTTTTTGTTAAGGAAAATGTTAGGTACCTGGTATGGACCTGTAGGGACTCGATTTCTCTGATTCTAGGGACCCGAATTGGGTCCCTAAAACACTTTTAAAAACCCTGGTACTGTAATGGTCATAATCATATGCAAACCAATTTTGAATGAAAAGTAGGCCATCATTTTTTCGAGATGATCTTATTATTTTGGCCATGTGAAAAAGTGCTTCCATATATGGAATATAAAATCTAGAAGTAATTATTAATATTTCCATCAGAAGCTCTTGTGGTGTCCCCCCAAAAAATGGCAAACAACCCCCTTGTTGAAAAACACTGGTCTAACACAAAAACAAAGCAGTGCAGTAAATCAGTACATGATTATAAATACATAGAGCTACCTTTCAATGCCTTGCAAATCATCAATTTCATCTCTTTTAGGAAGATGAGAACTCTTCTTCTTAACCCTTGCACTACTGGAATGAGGTAATACAGAAGCTTTCAGAGACTGCACTCTGACATCAAGGTTTGCAATATCCTCAATATCATTAAGTAAGCAATCAGCAGATGGCATCATCAGCTAAGCTTGCAACTATGTTGCGGCAAGGAAAATATGAAAATATATTATTTCATTTTTGCTTACATGCATAATTGGCACATACCTACATCACATGCTATGAAAAGTGCTCTGCCTCCATTATCAAGAGAAAAAGGGTTGCATCAGTTGCACAAGCAACCACTATGACACAAAAAGGTATACAATAAAAATATTGAATACTTCACAAACACAGCACAATTTCTTACTGGAGGAACAAAACAAAGAAATCCAATGCACATATTAAAAAGTGTTATGACAAACTGAACAAGAAATTGTGACATATGACTCAAAACAAATAGCAACTCTATAAAATGATGCCCATACATTAAGATACATCAACTATAGTAACTTCTCCAAGTGATGATCCATTTCCATACTTTTAATAGGCGGAAACAACCGTGCTACATTCCCAGACCACATTCTTTCATTTTTAATAGGCATACAGTCAACAATCGTGTACTCTCAACAACACTATTTTAGAGTCCAAAGTCAAACTTGAAGATTCACACTTCTAACGTGTATGTGTCCTAACTTCAGAAATAAATACACTGGACAACACACAGGAAGACATTATATCAGCCAGTCCATTCTAGGAAGAACTCTAACAATCACATCATTCAAAAGAGAGGTTTGGTAAATAACGACATTAGAAGCTTGTTTAACATCAATATGGGTGAACACGCATATATTTGAGAAACAAGCAAGTAGAACACATTGGCAGAATCCAACAAAAAACACACCAAATGTTTGCACATAAAACTGGACCAAACACCTGTATGTTCACTGTTCAGTTTATATAATGCATTGACATAAAAACTTCAAAAACACAGTTCCAGATAATTTTAATCCAAACAATATTGATACTGTTACAAAAACATTTACTTTATATATGGTGGGTGTTTGCCATTCATATCTAAAGCAATCATAAAACAAGTTTCTTTCTGTTTTTTGAAACCAATCCGAGGTGATTTACATCATATACAATCCACTAGACTCTAAAATTTGTGTGTCAGTACAGTGATTTACAATACACTATCAAGCAAAATGCAGACAGCTTTTTCTCCTGACTTAAAAAAGGGACATTATTTTTTCTACTAAAAAGTGAATTATTTCACAAGTTGTGTTAATTTTTAAATTACAATATACTGAACAAGTGCGTATGTTATCTTGTCAGCCAACTTCATGTACAAAGGATAGGTGTTTACTACAGTTTACTTGAATGAATCAGGCACATGCTTAGGAGCTATAAAAATATTCTCATACAGAAATTTTCACAGTGCAAGAAATGACAAATATATAAAGTTAATTCAGACAACAACCCACCAACACTTCTTGAAAATAGTCTTACACAAGCATTTAATCCAATTAGGAGAAAAAGGAGTTGTCAGGACCCACTGCCTTGATATTGTTAGTTTCACTGTCAAGAACCAAACGCACCCTGCTATGCACTGGTCCAAAATTGTTATGTACATAGCTTGGAAAAGGATTTTCAGCAGAATTTCGAAGATTAAACTCTGGGGTCGCACTTTGCTGTCTAAGTACATCAGGTTGTGGCATGTGGAGGGACGGATTTCCTCCAGACTCCATCAATTCACGCCCAGATACATATCTCCAGTAAGGCAAAGGATTTTTATCAAACAAAAACGGAGATGGTTGAGCAGAAAATGTGGAATGCCCAAAGTATTTTCTCCATTTCTCCAGCATTTCCTGTTCCACATGGTCAGGTGTATAATTCATTGGTCTCAGCGGCACAGACATCATTCCTGACATCCTTTCATTTTCAGAAATCTTATGCACAATTTGGTTCAACTTACCATCTACAACTCTAAAATATTCCATCACCTCATCTTTTCTCTCTGATGCTGCAGCCAAATGAGATGAGGTACCTGATGTCAAAGTTTGCCGAGGCTGTACTTGCTCATTTAACTTTGGAATCCAAGCTTCGTATGGTATTCCTGTATTACCATTGACCCCAGATGACATCTGGTTCAGGCGAAAAGCCTCATTTTCTAGGCTAGTTCGAATTTCATTAAGCAGCCTTTTAGTTTCATCACTTGCAGTTTCCTTTTCAGCATTTGTGACAGATTCATGCCAAGGCACATCTTTTACAGTTTGCCTAAACAGTGCCTGCTGTTGTCGATGCAAGAACTCTCTTGCTTTCAATAACCCATCTTCTTCCTTTTTCCAATCATGTTTAGAGCCATCCAGGAAACTAATGCCGTTTGACAAATCCGCCTTTAAAGGCTGATGCTGCTCAGGTCTTAAATTTAAAGTTTCTTTGGTTTCAAGGTCTTCAACTTGCAGAGGCTCTTGTTGCTTGCTTGTTAAGTTCAATAATGGCTGTTCTTGTTTAAGAGCTTGAACTGTCCTATGAAGTGACTCTTGCTGCTGCTTTAGCTTCTCAATTTCCTCTTCTAAATTCAGTTTAGGATTTTGTTTATTTGCATTAGAATCATGAAAAACACCTAATGTGTTTTTACGTTGAGATTTGACCCCCATTTCAAGCTTATCAACTTCTTCTTTCTCTTTCAACAAAAGTTGGCGTCTCTGATTCAAAACTTCTTGGTCATTTTTTAATTCATTGAGGGATGACTGATATTGAAGAGTCATACGTTCAATTGTTATTTCATTTTGTGCCTTCAATTTTTTTGATTCTATTTCAAGGTCAGATTTCAACTGTTTTTTCAGAGTGTTCATTTCCTCTTGGTACTTTTTTTCATGCTCCTCGCGTAGTTTTGATAGCTTCAAATCATGTGCTTTTGTGATTTGGTCAATCTGTTGCTCATGTTCATTATACAAAACTTTAGTGCGATCACTTAGTATTTCATGAAAGTTTTTACCTTGGTCATTTGATATGGATGTCAATCTGCTGTAAGAATCCTGAATTTGTTGCTTTTTTTGCAACAACTCCTGATCCAGTCGCTTGCGCAAATCAGACAGAGACTCTTCATGAGCACTGATCAGCTTTTTTTCCAACTCATCTTTCTCTTTCTGTAGTTTTTTTTTCAAATCTTCCTCAATGTTTTTTAATTCAGCATCATGTTCAACCTTGATCTCAGACAACATCAGGTTGCGCTCATTTTCATGTCTCTCTTTCTCTGCTTCTATATCATTGCTAATACCTTGCTGAAGCAGGCATTGTCTTTCAGTGTTTAATTGTTGAGATAAAGCCTTTTTCAGATCTTCTACTTCTTTTTTAAAATTTTGTTTTAATGTATTGATTTCTTTGTCAGTTTCTGATCTCAGTTGTTGATGGGTAGATGACAAAGCTTCTGCTTGCTTACTTTTCATAAGAGCTTCCTCTTTTTGTGTTTCCAATTCTATATTCCTTCGTATTTCAGCAAGATGTTTCATTTTCTTTTCTTCAAGATTCTTTTTTTCTATGTTAAACTGTTCTAGTTCTCCCTCATCTTTTTTGTCTACCTTATTGACAGGTGTGTATGAACTACCAGCAGGTACATTCTCACTTCCAACAGAGAGCTCAGACTCAGTAGAAGCAGACTCTGTCAGGGAATACTTCTTTCCGTACATTCTTGCAGTTGCGGCTCGAGCAGCAGCTTCTGCTGGAAGAGAAGATGTCTTTTTTTCACTAGTTTGCAATGAATAGTTATCAGATTTTACTTCCACTTCCTTACTCCCAATTGCAGTAAGGCTATCAACACTTTTAATACTATCTTTCATCAGTTGCACAGCATGGTCAATATCTTCATCAGATGAGTCTGATGAAACGTTCATTTTTGCAATGTTTTCTTCTTCTTCAACACTTTCTTCTTCAGAAAGCTGATACTCCAATGGTGGCTGTTCAAGATCTTGAGTTTTAAGCTTATCCAAATTGATTCGCCCAAGTTCAGAAGTGCTGCCAAGAGAGCTTACAGTCAAACCAAGAAGGTCAGCTGGGTCACCTGTTTTGGCTAACACTGGTGACAGAGATGAACCTAATGTTTTTCCCCCAATTCCTTTCAAAGGCCCCAAAGTGCCAGAAGATACTGGAAGACCAGAAGTGAGACCTTGTGGTCCTGATTTAAAAGGTTTCAAAATTCCTAGAGCTGGCTGTGCAGCTTCTTCTGCCAACTTTTCTTTTTTCTTTTTTTTAGAACTTTTGTCTTTCTTTTTCTTAGTTTGAACATTGTTGGATGCAGATGGTTTAACAAGCTTTTTTTGCCTTTCTTCAACCACCATCCCTCTATAAAATTCATCACATGGGTGATCCCAAATACTGTCACCAGTTTCAAAGTTGAAGTAATAGATATCACCATTTGTATCCTGGCAGGGTTTCCAATGTGCTGGTAATGGTGCATTTATCCCTTCTTTTGCAATCCACAATAAATCTGGCTCAATCACAGGATCAAGACCAATTACACGTGCATATTCATGAATTTCTTCTTCTGATGGCACATAGTTTTCATCATAATCTTCTTCTAAAATGACTTGGTCATTCATCATTTGAATTGCCTATTTACTGGTGCAACATATGTAACTACAAAAATGTCACCACATGAAATACCTTCACATCTATATCCAGGTTTTGATATAACAACTTACTCCCTATGAAAAAAGTTGCATGATTCAAGAAAATATGTTAGATTGCTAAAAGAAAACTTTTTCTATGCCGACAACATGGCCACCATGATGGAAGATGTCAAAAACAAAAAAAAAATATTGTACAAACAAAACCATTTAACATCTTCGCCTCTAGGTGGATTTAGTTACAAATGTTATATTTTTGTACCACTTTACAACTCCACAGCTGGCCAGTCAATTGTGCTAGTCTTCTAGTTTACAATGAAAAAAATTGTAAGTTTATGTTTCAGGCTTTTTGTGGGTGATGTCACAAGTGGAATAGGTTTAGGCATTTTTTGGCCGAGGTTATCGGACCCCGGGACCCAACTGCAAGCTGGAAGTGTTTCGCTGAAGTTTTTACTAGAACCTAGGCTAAAATCTAAGTATTTTAAGCCTTTGATTGGCTTTCTAATGATGCTGGTTCAAAAGTTACAACCAGAAAAACAAAATTTGAATGAAGGTAGAAAAAAAGATTTTAACCTAATATTTGAAAAACTTTAATAGGACACGTTTTTGACTTAGGTCATTCAATGGATCAGCAAAAGTTGACAGTTTTAGCAATCGAATATGATTTTCATGACATTGTTTTACAGAATCCTACTATATACATTAACACTGATCGATCAAGCATGAACAACAAATCCTCTGACATGTTCCCAGATATATACCAATTTTTGATGAACGAATGATGACGTTTATTGTGTTATTCATTTCGTAGCTTAGCCACTATTTCAATCATCCCACTAATGGTTCTCCGTTTCGTCTGTGTTTCTATCTGTTGTGTATTGATTTTTTTTTTCTCTTGGATATCTCTTCACACTAATTTCCTTGTTCCTTTGATTGCTACACCACCTAAAATAATCATGTCCAATGATTCCGCACTACTGGTGTTTGTACCTGAGGCATCACTCATCTCGACCTTTGGTTTGCAGATGGAGTGTGACTCTTGTTTTTTTCGCCCTGATAAAGTTGGCAGTATCTGTTCTACGTTTTACATAATACACCAGTTGAGCTTATAAATATACTGTGATTTAACCTGGTGTCCTCAGAATAGCAAGATGTTTCATATGTACGTGACTTTAATATCTAGCACTGCCAACATTGGGGCAAGTAACAATACGGGGAAAAGAGTAGTTGTTGATAGTAGGTTATGTGACACTGTTCTCAATGGGTTTGTTTTCTGTCTTAGCACTTCGACGTTGCTTCATCATACTGTCCTTTCGTGGCATTTTCATTATATCCTGCTTTCATGGTAATTTAAAGAATGAGTTTGAACAAAACAGCTTCCTCATAAGTACTGTTGAGACATGTACATGATACATTCAAGGTCTTACAGTTCTCATTACACGCTAACCATTGCATTCATTGCAATATTTGACTACTAATTGAACATTCAAAATTTTACATTCGTACCACAATGCACCCGAACAACAATGAAGAGATTCTCAACCACACTCACTGCATCTTCAAAACCAAAAACAGCTTTCCAAAATGATGCACAAGCAGCCCTTGACACATCAGCAATAGATTGGAGTGCTGACCTATGCCTAGTTGTGCTTAATCTGTAAACCATTGTATTTCAAACAATTTGTTTAAGCCTAGCCTGTATTGCTACTCTTACTGACTCTGCACATAGGCCTATTACGCCTGTGAAACAACTGTATTCTTGAATGGAAAATGCAGTAATACAACACACATTTCTAAAATTTGTCCAGAGTCTAAAAAACCCAGATTTTCAATAAAAATTCAAGATAAAACAGAAAATCCCCAGATCTAGTGAAAAAAAACAGCAGTGGCAACACTGGTAAGAAGTTTCAAAGATGAAAGCAGGGGCAACACTAATTGTAGGAAAAAAGGGACGTAGTAAAGAAATAGGGAAGTGTTTCCCCACAAAAATTTCAAATCAAACTTCCCTTGGTTTAGCAGAGGTGTACACCAGAGATGAGCAGCGTCACATTTTTTAGACTCCAACTCCGGCTCAGAAAAATGTTGAAACATCAACTCCGACTTCTGTTAACACTCCGAAAACTTCCTAGTAAGTCATATTAAAAAGACAATGTATATTTTGCCTCATAAAGCAAAATATATGTCATGGCTATTTTGCCTTTGATAGAGCACAAATGGTTGAAATGGTCACATGACTAGCACAATGCAGAGAGACACAACATGTTGAGGTTTAAAGCTTAGCCTATTCTTTACACAATGTACATAAACACAGCCATTAAAAGCTTGCCCATATTTAAATTAGGCATTATATATGGTCAGCTATATTAATTCCAAGCTTGCCATGTGATCACCTCAAACAAATCTGTGCACTTACTGACAAAATAACTTATGAACTGTTTTCGTCTCATGAGGCAAAATAGACACTGCTTATCAAATATACACCTTAAAAGTATCTGTAATTAAATTAAGTGGAAACCATTGAAACACTAGTTAAGTAGTTCAAGCTGCACTAATTAACCATATAGATAACAAGTATTTAAATTGAGTATTAATTTTTAATTTCTGCAAAAGATTCATTTAAAACTCTGAGGATAGCAACTGATCACCTATTCACAAATATTGAATCATACTTTAACCATGTGCTCAGATAAAACTCTGAACGGCTGTGCCAAACTGAGCCATTATAACATGAATGCGCAAGCAAATCATACAAAAAAATTAACACGATTAACATTTACATTACGCAGAACTTTAATATTTATCACAGGCAACAGAAATGCAAAACAATAGGCCTACATCTTTAAGGCATGTCTATTTTGCCACCAAGATGGCAGCAGCAAAAGGCTTGATAGAAACAAAGTAAATGTAACTAAAAGTTAAACCTACAACCTAACCTTAACCCTAACTGTAGCCCTAACTTAACCCTATGCTAATCCTAACCCTAACCCTAAACCAACCTAATGCTAAGCTAACCCTAACCTAACAACACTAACCCCTATAAACGTAACACCTAAGCGGAGCTGAAAAAAAGCAGAGAAAAAAACATAACGAAAGTCAGCAAGGTGAGAGTCGAACTGAAAACCATCATTAGCATAGCAGGCGTTACACATAACCATTACACCATGAACAGGATGATGACGTTTTCCTGACAAGTGACCTTTTTGTTGGTAGTGTATTGCGTCATGCCACGAGAGCGAATTTTTAACTGCCAGCACAATTAGCTCCAGCCGATCTGTTGCTGCCAGAATATCGCCGGTAAAATAGACACTACCTATCATTAAAGCTGCAACTACCAGGGCAACCATCCAACTTTGTTCAGTATGGCTCCAAAATGTGAGCAGAGGTTGTCCTATGCAAGCGGTGACTAGACTAGAAATCTGCATAACGGGAACAAACATTGTATTGTACTACTGCACATTACTTCTAACATCATCGTCAAATTCTGTCACTAGGCCTATCGTGTATAGGTCGTTTCGGCACACTGTTACTTCTCTATAATCTGTTTTGTTAACCATTGTTTTTTTCATGTGTTTTGTGTTATTGCCCACATCATGATCATTAGCCCAACATTCTGAGAATGATTCTCATAGTTAAGGCATCGATTCCGAAATTCCCAACTGCATTGTCACTTACACACTGAATTCAGCTCGACAGACATCTTTGAGAAAAAAAGCCACACTATGTCTGAAAAAAGCCAAACCAGGTAAAAAAAGCCGAATTGTTAAATAAACATGACATATCATATTCTTAATTAGTTGCAGGACATTTTTTTAGAAGAATAAAGTTGCAGCATTACTCTACACTCTACATCAGTGGTTTTCAACCTTTTTCATGCAGCGACCCAATTTGCAACCCAATATGACCTAACGACCCCTTCCAAATATTTCCAGTCTGCACAAAAGAAAATCACAATGACTAAAATTAAAAAATAACTTACAATATCACTATGTTGAACAAAAGGCTGATTTATTAAATTAATGCATGTGGCAGGATCAGTAGGAGAGACCCATGCCATACACAAATCACTCCACAACACAACTCCTTGAAAACTAGAACAACTCCCAAGTTAGCTACCGCATTTAGATATATAATTTACAAACACAACGCATTCTTACGTCACAAAGTTTTATTGTGCATTATCAAACGCAACAGTACTTGTACTGTAAAAGCAGGGTTTGTACGCAGTCTTAAAAAGTATGGAAAGACTTTTTCTCATTTTCCAATCTGGAAAAAAATTTTGTTTGGTATGTAAGTATCCAAAAAAATTTTTTCCAGATTTCATCTTTTGACATACATTTTCATAATATTTTATTCAAGATTGATATAATTTTACTTATACCGTATTAAATATTACAATGCCTGTATTTGCCCTGGTTAGGTCATATGGAAATGTTAGGTATGGAAAAAGACCGGAAAAAATCTGGAAAAGGTCTTGAAAAAGTCTGGAAATTTATTTTCAAAACTGCATAGGAACCCTAGGAAATAAGGTCATAATCACACTCAAAACTTTGTATTGGTTATAATCACACTTATAACCAAATGATTTCAAATGTAAATGTAGGCTATCACTTTTGTCAGGTGATTTTATTTTATTGGCTACGACAAAAGAGGTTCCATATACCAAATATATAATCTACTGTAGAAGTAGGGCTGTGTTGTGTTCAAGTAACAATTACTCATTTAAAAACCTTTACTTATTATATACTTATTTAAGAAAGTTTACCATTACTTGATATTTCAAGTAATTCGCATTTAGAAAAGTTAAGATTTTAGAAGCCACATCTGTTGCTGCAAACAAATTATTACGCATTACATGCATCATCACACATAAAATAAGCCATTGAGGCAAATAGCTTTTTCTTGCCTATGCAGAGAGCGCTTTTGTGAGTTGCAATTGTTGATAGTCATCATGATCACGTTTTGGAGCTAGAAGTTCATTCCATTGATAAGAATCGCGGCCAACATGTGCAAATTTTGTCTGAACTGCCAGTTACGTGATTTGAAAATTGCAATGACTTTGATGTGCTTGAATGTTTTTAAGTCAAAATGTTTTGAATTCTGTGATTTGTTTGAATTACTTAAATTTAAGTAATCCGTCAGAAATTATTATTACTTGAACAATAAATTTTGTTAATTGAACCCAGCCATATGTTATGTAGAAGTAATTATGACTATTTTTTCAGAAGCTATCGCCACTAGAAAAATGGTAAATAATGACCCCCACAGGGGTGGCGACCCCAGGATGAAAACCACTACAGGAAATTCCAAATCTTCATCTTCCACATCTACTAGATGTGGAAGTGTTTCCACTCGAAACTTTGGCATTATGGGTTGCCACTTGCCATTTTGTCATTGCCAGATATTACACTACAACTTTATTCTTCTTTGGGTTGCAGATAACTTTTGAGAAAATACGCTAAGCACTGTGACTGTCTAAAAAAGCCTGATAACACTTTTCAGCAAGATTAAAAGCCAAAACACCAGTCTGATAGTATGTGCTAACTGTCTTCAAAAAAAGCCAAATATTGGAAAAGAAAAAGCCAAACAATTTTTCTGACGCCAAATGCTTCAAACAAAAGCCAAATTTGTGAAATTTAGCGCCACAAAAGCCAATCTAGCAATCCTTACTGTATTTTGCACAGCACAGGCCATAACTTTGAATCCATCATCAGTGGTGAAATGCTCGGTACTCCCACCCAGTGTCATACTTTTGTGATAGAAGACACTGGTTGGAAAACACATCTCAATAAATTACATTCTGTTTGACAACAAGCATCATTACTGAAATTAGGTCCCTTGAAACTTTTGCCTGGCTCCTGCACCTAGACCAGAGATGAGCAGAGTCACATTTTTCTGACTCCAACTCCGTTCCTGCTCCACGCTTTTAGACTCCTGCTCCGAATCCGAAAAATGTTGAAACATCAACTCCGACTCCTGTTAACACTCCGAAAACATACAAGTAACATAGGGGCGCATATAGCTTGGAAAAAAGGGGTCTGTCGCGGAAGGGCAGCTTTTGATATCACTTTTCAGCATAAAAACACATTTTCTCTTAAGACAAGAAATCTAGCGATGAATTTTCAAAATTTCGGAAACCCAAGTTGCTATTTCATCTCTGATTAATTATCGCAAATTCTCTGTTCTCTTACTTAGGATGCGCAGCCTCCGACTGCATCAAGTAGTGTGCAATATTCATACCATTCCACAATTGCCCCCATAAACCGCTCTATGACGTAACATTCGCTCACAGGTTTTTGCGTGCGCGGTTACCGTATTTTTCGGGCCGAAGTGCGCCTTACCATGCGGTGCCCCTAATGTATGAATCTGGTTGTGATTTCTCATCTAGAAGCAGTTTTATGTTGTAAACGGTACCATTTATTTAATTGCTTGTTACGATTTTTTAATAAACAGACGTAATAAACCAACAACAATTGCAATGAGCACCACACGAGAGTAGGTAGCACATGCCACAAATAGTATAACTCGGCAAGGCTCCTGACTACATAGGCGCACACCGAATCAAACACACGTACAACTTTTTATTTGTTCGTGTCCAGCGGATTCGGCATGTGTGACAGATTAAACTCCCTCGTATATAATGACAAATTAACTCCCAGTGGCGACTCAGGCACCCGAGCGACTCCGACACTCGGGAGTTATTGGGAAAGAGTTGAATACAGGTTGACTTATCTAAGTTTTGTTTCATTTGATGCGCCTCGTAATCCAGTGCGCCTTATGCATGAAAAAAGAACAGCTAGCATTCAATTTTTGATACTGCGCCTTATAATCCGGTGCGCCGTGTGGTCCTGAAAATACGGTAACTACAGTCAGACCTTGTTTGTCTGAACTACTTTGTTTCGTGAAATAATGTCGGTTTAGCAAGGTATCCTGAAAATCGGAATCAGGCCTGTAGCTACGGGGGACATTCGGGGGCAATCCCCCCTAAATTTTTTTGTGCTCCTTCAAATTTTGTTATGCCAAGAAAATTTTTAATTAAAAAATATAACAAAATCAAAAGTCTTGAACCTCTAAAATGTTTTGTACTGCCCCAAACCTTCAGAACTAGGCTACGGGTCTGGCCTAAGCGAACGTTCAAAGGGGAAACAGAGACAAACTATAGAGTCAGACGAACTGTCAACTTATGCAAATATGTAGACTGCATGTGAAACATGACTAAATGAAACTCTCATAGTTGTTCTTGTTTATTAGCAGATGCGCATACATACAGTAAGTATGCATTCAGAATGAGATTTAAACGCGAAAAAAACTGTACAGGACACCTATAACTGCGTCCTGCAGGGTCTGCCACTGTTACATTCATTGTGCGTAGAAAATTGACTTTCACCCTTCCATTGTGATTTAATGAACAACTAAGTAACTGTTTGCGTAATTTGGTTTAGCGTTTTTTTCTACTGATATTGCATATCCGTTCCTAAATTTCCAAGTCGGTGTCAGACAGCGAGGTTTCCGGATTAAAGGGGTGAAATGCGTTGGGAGAAATCTGTTCCTAGCAACTTGTTTCGGATAGCGGGGATTCTGGTTGATCGGAGTTCGGACAAACAGGTCTGACTGTATTTGGAATAGGTAGTGGTATTGATCTCATTGTCAAAACACATAAGAAAAAAATTTCCAAGTTATCATTGCTTTCAGGCACAGCGCATTTATGAAATCACAAACGCTGTTTGTTCCTACGAATACGGTGCTGAAAAGATACTTAGCTTGTCGAACATTCTGCAAATGTCAATCGTACAGCAATGAGAGCTGTTTATCCAAACGTACATGCACTTATAAAATCGATGCTGACAGCCAGCTGCACAACTGCGTCCGTGGAGCGCACTGTCTATCAAGATGAGGGTACTCTAAACACTCTTGCAAAATCACTGCGGAGAAGAACGATGGAATTGTAATTGCTCTGATTACTTTACATCATAATGTAAAAGTGAATTACCCAAAATCATTATAGGACTTCTTGCGCAGCAAACAACATCGGCATCTGCTTAATTCTAAAAACGCTATTTTCGAAATACTACGCTTGGCTGATATTTTGTTCAGATAATGCGGCCACAATTTTTGAGGCTAGCTGTTGCGCCTTTCAATATGAGAAGTTGCTTATAAAAATATAGTTTCAGTAGAAATGAACCCACGTTACTTGGCGTGACGCTGAGGAAAGCCTAAAGTTACGTAATTTTCTCATAACCTAGTAGGTGTAAACAGCAGACAAAATTAGCCTGAAACTGCAAAGCAAACGATCGTGATTGGAGACTGTCCTCGCGCCATGAAGGGAAATATTACAAAACAGCTCTATGTGTACGAGATTCTGACAGCATTAGAGCCAGCACTGTCAGAGGAAGAAATTCAGAAGCACGTGCGTTGGTCACAATATCAATTTCGAGTGTTAAAAAATGTGGATTGTTTCATGTCACTGCGCAGGTGCTGTCTCGACAAGGTAGTGACGTTGTTGTTTCGTAATAGTACTATGCAACGTTAGAAAGGAAATGTAGGCTGTTGCCTGTTCCAAACTACCTACATCAGAGACCTGCAATGACAGCGCTTGATATTTTATCGGATTTAATGCTGAGTACCTATGGTGCAAAGGGGTCTGTCATGACAGCCAAACAGACCCCCTAGATGCGCCTCTGAAGTAACTCGTATTAAAAAAATACTGTCTATTTTGCCTCATGAGGCAAAATATATGGCGTGGCTATTCTGCCTTTGAACACAAATGGTTGAAATGGCCACGAGACTAGTAGAATACAAAGAGACACAACATGTCGAGGGGGTCATTCCATATCAGGCGATCAAGAGCTCTATCTGACCGTGAGCAAACTCCATGAAATTTCATAAGCAGAGAGATCTCACCATCCTGATTTCAAAACATTTTGAATTTTTAAATCGGACCAGTATTCGCAAAGTTATGGCTGGGTGAAATTTTCAGTGTTCCCATTTAATTTTTGCGTATATTTTTCGTGAACACGTATATTTTTTGTGACATTGTGCAACTCATTGTAAACCAAAGACAAAGAAAACGGAAGATAGCAGCAGCGCTTGTGTTTGTTTGTACAGGTCACTGAAACTTTTCACAGATGGCCAAGTGACTTTGCAGCAGTTTAACTCTAAATATATTAGATTGTGTTGTGTAATTTAAGATTTAATTAGGTAGAATTTTTAACAAATTGCAGTTGCACTAAAACAAACGGTCTCAATTATAGTTATAATCAGGGCTGTGGAGTCAGAGTCGAGGACTCGGAGTCGGAAGGACTTTCAACCTGAAGAGTCGGAGTCGCAGAAAATTTTAACGACTCCGACTCTGGGCAGACCTTTTGCTCACCAATTGTGACTCATTGTGCCACAAACGTGCGCAAGCATCACACTTGGCAATTTAAGCAGCTTGACACTTCAACAAGAGAAGATCATGGCTATTCAGACAGGCGGCAGCGCACTAACTTGCATACCTTCACTCAGGGGCCATTCCAGATCAGCAGCGTCCCTTGGGCTCATCACGCAACCTACACTTTGTGAATGCAACCGTTCGAAGCTTGTATCACTGAAATTTCCATTTGCTCATTCTGGCTCGTCCATTGTTACGTAACGCACGTCACAGAACAATGATAACGCCAGTTAATCCTCCACGTCTTAGGCTCATTCATATTAGCCCGAGTCACCAGACAGTTTATCGTTTGTTTGAAATTATTCTCGAATGGGTACTGTCCATTGAATTGGAATTCAAATCCAATGTTCTATGCAAATCCATTGCTTCAAAAAAACATTCAATCTGATATGAATTAAATTGAAAAAATACTTAATTGCAGATGGCAGCTCGGGCTCCAATGGATGAGCCCGAGTAAAGAGCGAGCGAACGTATCCGAGAGAGCCGTTGTTGCGAACGATATTTTTTGATTCACGTCGCCTGCAAATTGCACGCGGAAGGCCAACATGAAACGAAAATATATGAACACTGACAATGCCCAATGGAAAGTGCCAGAGTTAACAACCTCAATCAGTGAAGTGGGTGGTAGCACAAACATGCAAAGCATGCAATCTCGCGTTCTACAATATAAAGCGTAGTCGAAGGCTCGGGTTGATCCCGAGTGCTGGAATCGCCACTGCCGACACATGATTTGAATGTTTTTGCACAAAGACTTTTCCCCG
>Ga0210059_1004103_pt1 | contig 23453 bp, 13 predicted proteins | sample Ectturendosymbi2_FD_188042 | JGI IMG/M metagenome (GOLD analysis project Ga0210059, IMG submission 188042) | Ecteinascidia turbinata endosymbiont from Florida, USA - Sample 2 (SPAdes) (version 2) | ecosystem: Host-associated > Tunicates > Ascidians > Unclassified | place: Key West, Florida...
CCAACAGCCACTGAAATGTGTAAGTACTCTGCTTTTAAACTTCATTGAAGGGGCCTTAAAGAAACTGTAATGTGTAAGTATTCTGCTTGCAAAGGGGCCCCCAACCGCAACTAAAATATGTAAACACCTTGCTTTCAAAGGGGCCCCAAACAGCTATTGTAATGTTTAAGTACCTTGCTTTTAAAGGGGCCCCAACAGCAACTTTAATGTGCAAATACCTTGCTTTCAAAGGGGCCACCAAAAGCAGCTGTAATATGTAAGCAACTTGCTTTCAAAGGGCTCCCAGCAGCAACTTTAATATGTACGTACCTTGCTTTCAAAGTGACCCCACCACCATCTCCAATGAGCAAATCAAGAAAAGCTTCAAACCAACTTCTATATGCAAAAATTGTGGTTTAAAATTTCTTCCAAAAAGTTCTGACAAGACCCTATCAAGTAAGAGCAAATAGGCCTATATATACCACATGAAATTTCTTATACCAAATGTTGATTTTTAGAGATTGAAGTATTTGCTATATTGATAAATTTATGGAAATGCCACAGATGAACAAAAAGCCTTTTTATGTCTCTGAGTTGAAAAGGTTAGACAAATTTCTCATTTCTTGTGTTGTACTTTAGTGATCATTTCCATTAGAAAATAAGACAACATGCAATTGTTATAGCAGGGACCACACTACATCTTTTAATTTATAGGACATTTTCTTCTTAATTTACAAAGTAATTTTGTATTATTGCTGTTGCGCTGCAAAGACTGTTAATACGTCAGGCTACATTCATGCTTCTTATCACGTAGCAGAAATGGCAATTTTTTAGTTTTATGAATACTCTTTTTTTCTACAGATATTTCAGATATTTTAGGTGGTTTTATTTAGCCTATGCTTTACGTCACAGGTTATTTGAAGCTTGAGTAGCAAATGGTTGGTTTAAGGTAGACTTAGTAGGTGATGTTTAAGCTCTTTTGCCAGCTCTTAGCCAGTATAACTTGAACCGTTTTTTCTTAGCACAGATTTAATCAATTGTGTAGGCTACTTGCTGCAGTAGAAATGCTTTCGTTTCGATAAGATACATGATGAATTATTTCTAACTTTTGCACATTTTTCAAACAACTAGTGTCAATGCAGGACGAGGGCAGCCTTGACTCATCCAGCCTCAAAGCTTTCCAAAACAAGTCTCTAATTGGATGCTTTTGCATGCTATGTTCTTTCAGTTAAAAGGATAAAATTTGTAACAAATTTAGTGTTTTAAATATTCTTGGTTGTTTTGTTATAGTTTCATGGATTTCCACAAAGACATGAATGTGAACAAATTCAGGATACCAACTATCAAGCATTTTTTCAAAAGGGGAAGTTGTGAAACTTTCAAAGGGGTAAACTTTGCAGTTTATTGATAGTGAATGCAGAAAAGTGGGGCGCGAAAATGAAGTGGGGGTGAGCATGATGACATCATCAGAGGGCCCCCCTTCTTAGTCTTGCCTCGGGCCCCCTCAACCCTAAACCCACCACTGTGTACAGATTTCACAATTGTGGCAATTGCTGTTCATGCCTCTCATGAAATTGGTGCTGCGTGAAAGATGGATCATGCTGCACCCTGTAAAATCCATCCATAGCAGACGTGCACTGAAATTTACAGCATGCGTTGATATCACGTGTGCAAAGTTACAGGCATACAATTTCACACAGGTTTCCTAAGCGCAATGCTGTAAAACGTTTGGAGATTATCGCTCAATATTGCATGTGTCTGCAAGTGCCTAAGTGAAACTTTTGGTGACACATCAGTAAAAATGTGTAATTTACACTGATACTTAAACATATAGCCTAATGTTACATGATGAATACAAAACATTCAGTATTTATTATAGTAATATATCGCATGACATATTTTTCAAGGATCTAGTGAAATAATTACCCAGCCTACATATCTGTTACTACTATCACCACTGATGTCAGAAAGTTTTACTATTTTTGCAAGCCTGATTTATGAAGATTAGTGCAACACACAAGGGTTCTTATTTCAAAACAACTGCATTAGGCTATTCCTAACACTGCCAAGCCACTCCCAGCTGATCAGTAGCCTATTTAAAACATGTATTTATATTTAAACAAACAGAGCCTCTTATCATATGTTCTGCACAGCTTTCAGACTTTGTTATGAATAAGCATCTTCTCAGTAATGTTTCGTTTGTAGATGCTTTAAGGGATATCTATTACAGCAATCCCCGCTTATTACGCCCACGGTTATTCAGCCCATCCGCTTAATAAGCCCAAAATTGTCCGGTCCGGAATTACTCCATTAATTATTCCTGTGATAAAAAAACGCTTTATAAGCCCAAAACCCCTCTTAATAAGCCCAATTTTCAAACACATTTGCTTAAAACTGGTTGAAAAAGCGTCGCAACTCACCCTTCTTGGTCTTGCTTTCGACGGTTTCACACTTCGTTACGCTACTAACCCCGTTCTTAATTCAATTGTTTCGTTACAAATCGTATATTTGTGCCGTAATCGATGGGCAAGATCTGTAGAATTTATTTTCAAAATGGAGAAGAGACGTGCAGATGTATAGACTTGTCTAAGAGACTTGAGATGTAAAAAAATACCTTGTACTGCCAAAATGCAGTCAACGTGCTGCCGCCGAAAAACTCAACACCTCTCTCGACAAAATGCATGAATTAAAAAATTTGAACAGTCATATTCGACAGTTTCTACGTCACCAACAACCAATGAGGCTACTTACCCTTGATGTTTCTGCACGGAAATGAATATTGTTTTACCGTAACCGGGGATATCTAGGAGTTTCTAGATACCCCTAGGAGTTTTAGGAGTTTCTAGATATCCCTGACCGTAACAAAGAAAGTTGCTCGTTACCAGTAACTGTTGTGTACAGTGTTGATAGACTTAACAACACTTAGCGATAGAATAGTCGCGGTCATACTCATTTTTGCGCATAAGAGTGGCAAAAATTTGTCCCCCGGTTAATAAGCCAACCCGCTATAAGCCCAAAACCGCCCGGTCCCGAGGTGGGCTTAATAAACGGGAACTACTGTATCTGAAACTGGCAGATAGCCTACATTTCAAAAGTATGTTTTAGGTAGTGTCTTCTACTATCACCACTGATGGCAGAGAATGATTGTACTCAATTTTCTCTAATGACATGTAAAATGAAGAAGAAACAGTTTTTATCAGGGGTGATTTCTAAACATTTGGTTATGATTCTTGCCTTCAAATTAAGAAATCCTAACACTGCCAACCCAAAGCCTAACTAAATTCAAGTGCTATCTGTTGTAAAACTGCCAATCCTCGCCGATGTGCCTTGTCGAATACATGGTAATTATGTTGGTATTACACTTCTGTAACTTAACTCAACGCACTAACAATCAGAATAACGGTGCAGTCATGTCTTTCAAAGTAAAGTTTAAAATGAAACTGAGCAATTAGCCTTCTTCCGGCTGTTTTGCCTCGCACCCCCAGAGAAAAGCCTTCGTGCAAAATGGCGATGAAGCTTCAACATATTTTTAATGTTCGTTCACAATCGCACAACACAAAATAAACATCATCGAACAATACATGTAGGCAACGCAGGTGAGTATGTACCCAGAACAGTAGTGCTCCTGTCGGTGCACACCTGTCGACAGCTCAGTGTTTCACGAATGATTTGATCGGCTTATAGATTTAAGCTGCAAGGCTATGGAATGTATCCTATAAAGATGGCGTGCTTGTAATAATATCGGACAGTGCACAACAAAACTGGAAAACCAACACTTCAAAGACTTTGCAAAACTAATCATTTCAGGCAAAACTAAAAACGTAATAAACCATGTCATAGTTACAATCGGACAAATCAAATACCTGAACGTGTATGCATACATGTCATTATCTTCATTTTTCGATTCGCGTTTGGCGTGCACAAGAACCTTTCCACCGGTGACTTTTACAGTTACTTCTTCTGGACGAAAGTCTTGGACGTTGACATCGATCCGGTAGTTTCCTTTGTTTTCTGCTAAAACAAAACAAAACAAATAATCACTATTCTTTGATAAAGAGCTGTTCTATTAAAATTGATCTCAAAAGCTTTCCAATGATTTGAAATTACAGTTGGAACGTAAAAAGAAATAAAATATTTTAGCCTTTTAATCCTCTGAAATTTGGGTCTTTCATGCACTACTGCAGTATTTCAGTACTCAGGGATAGCATGGCAAACATGCATTGGCACAACCAATTTTTGTTGCTAGTGGGTCAACCTGTTCGAGTTTGAACAGCTCTTCCTTCGTGTTGGACAGGAATCCGAAGATTAGAATCGAAGTCGTCGTTGACATCTACCAAGCTCAGCATTCCATTAAATCTTAAAGCAAAAGATTTCAAAGGTTTTAAGAAAATTTGTTATAAAATTTTTGTCACTTCGATTATAATTTACACCCTGTTTTCATAGACACTATAAGTTCTCATCGTTACTTGTGGAAAAAAACTAAGAGTACAAAGATGGAACATTGGTCTTGTTCTGATGTTTTCAAATGCTATTAAATTTCCTGTGGGTCTTTCGCTTTTAATGTTGACCACAAAAGTAAATTCTAACTAGCACGTGACAGCTAATAGCAGCATTTTTAGAGATATGTCAGCAGAAAGCAGTAGCGTGTACTGTGAATTGTCATTTTTTCTTGCTAAAATTAGGTCCACCAAGAAAAATGTCTATTTACACAAATTTAGAAATGCGAGTCTTGCAAACATCAAAGAGTCAATAAACTCAGGCACTTGGCATAAAACGCTCTGTTACTTCAGTTGCTTTTAAAGTTTCATGTGGCTGGCAGAACTTTTTCGGGATTGCATGCGATTGTATATGTCAAAGTTTACCACAAACGTGGTTTACCGCACGTAACAATGGTTTGAATGATATTTCAGATACGTTAATCACGCTGCTGATGCTTTCCTTCATCGCCCTGCATGAATACCACAAAATTGTCAATGTCTAAGATTAGGGCAATTACTAAAAAATGTTTTGGATGGGGCCCAAGACCGTGACCAGGACGGGGAAAGCAACAAGTTTAGTGCCCCAATGTTCGAATCTAAGGTTTTTGGGAGTAAATTTACCGTACTGAAGAAAGTACTTGTGACATTGTTGAGACTCTTCAGCGCCCCCAGGGCCGGCCTTAAGCCGATGCAACCGATGCGGCTGCATTGGGCCCCGCGCCATAGTGGTTGGGCAAGTTGTTTACTTCTGTCAGATTTTGACACAGACTAGATATTTTATTATTTTATCGAAATAAAATTAATTGTACCACATTGAAACAAACGACAAAAGATGATAGGTTGGTTCTGTGGAGACCAAAAATCTCATGCAAACCAAGGAAAAATTTTGTGAAGTGTTCGCACTTAAATTTGCCTCCTTTCTTTGTCTACAAAATCGTTCCGCGCTATTTGCCGGTCGTGCAAGTACTTTTATGGTTTGCAGCCCACCAAACGTTTCTGGTGGTTTGCTTATTTGCGAGCGTAAACTGGTAGAAAAACCACAACTTGAAAGTCCATGCAGGTTCATAAACGTAAAGCACACCTGAAGCTGCTCTGCAGCTTAACTAGGCAAGGCAAAATTGTGAATGCCTTCCAGCACACCCGTTTCTGTTTATCAATATATTGGGCGGCTATATGCTTCTATTTCATCAATCAACCATGCGCATTATATACAGTAATGCGTTTGATAAATGTTTCTACATATGTGACGTGGTAGTTGAAAAATCTATGTATATTACATTTCTAATTCATAAAAAGCAGTTTACATTCCAAGTCCATGCATAATTAAGCATAAAGAGCAAGTTCTATAACAGAGGTTCCAAGGGGTACATTTGCCCATCTGAAGGGATACATTTATTGTACATTTGCAACATATTAACTTTGAGCCATAAAAACGGGGTCTATCTTTATAGTTCCAAAATTCTAAACGTTCTATTAAAAATTCGGCTGACTGTTGGTATTTTACTCAGCCTTTTTATCATCGGAAATTTTAGGGTTACATGCTAATCTATCGAAATGCTAAAGGGGTACATGGTTAGAGAAAGTTAGGGAACCCTGTTCAATAAACGTGGGCTTTTGGGGGTCTTTGGGCGGATGCATGGGTTGCTCTCTTGTAAAGTCTGCTTGTTTCGTGTATTGCATCATAAAGCGGATAGTTGGTCATGCGCCCAGACCTTGCTTTATGCAAGAACGCGTCTGCGATTGTGGTTACCGAAAGCAAGATAAGCAATCAGTTCATGTTAACAGTTTTCTCCAAGTAAGTTGTTCCTCGAAGGAAAGTGTCGTTCAACGAGAGCGAAGTAGTTGCATTGTAAGTTCAATTCGCTTGTCAGTGCGGTTTGATTGACGTAACTTTGCACTTGCGCTCGCCGCTCCATTGCAGAACTTCCTTTAAAACTTCGGCTTGCTTACGGGTGGTAGCGGTGCACTGTCTAATGTCCATCACAGCAACATGCTATTACTCATAAACATGACCGTAGCTGGGAGACACATAAGCTATACCCACTCCCCATAAAAGAAACTGTTGTGTTATCATGTAGTCTACATACAGATCAACTCCAATAACTTGCCGTCATTTCTGATATTCGTATAATTATTTTGCTAAATTATCTTCATTAATAAAGTCATAACACGATTGACTGAGCACAGTGACGTAACAACACCACTGCTCAGTGGGGTCCCGCGCCTAGGTCTTGCATTGGGCCCCGCACCTGCTAGGGCCGGCCCTGCCCCCAGTGATTCGGCGCCCGAGCATTGTGCCCCCCTTTCCCACTCGCTACGGCCCTGCCGTGATAGCCAATAAATGAGGCAATGAGAGACATTAAAGCATCCGCTTGAACAGACGGGCTAGAAAACATGTTAAGTCGCATTGACCAGCATGAAATAAAATTGTCAAGTAATTATGAGGTTGCCTTGCAACAATAAGTGTGATGGGCTCAATCAAAATATGATTTCAACCTCCAGAACTTTCTCTTTCTGCGTTTAAACTTTTGCAAGTAAACCTATGTGGTTGGCCTCAGGTAAGTCAAATGCTTTGAAATCAATATTTTTAGGTACACTGCGAAGTCATAATCAATCGCTTACCCATGTCAATCTTTCAGACCCAAATTTGAATATGTCTCGTTCTCGTTCATTTTGATGTTAACTATTGAAATGTGACTAAACAGTGACTTTAGATCTGACGACTTGAATTGAGGCGAGATTTTCAAAATGAAAATAGCCGAACACGAACAAATTCGCAACAAGTTTAATGCGGTCAGGTTGACACTTGCTTGTTTAGACATGAAAATAGGCTATAATAAAACTGTCAGTCTATTTTTTGAACTAATAAAGCAAATAAAGTTCAGTTGGACCACTTGAAAAATAACAAAATAAACAGTAAAATTGTTGATATTGGGTATTTTTTCCATGTTTGGCGGTTCTACAACTTTGAGTGTGATCTTGGTGTTCTTAAAAATATTGAAGGCAGGGTCGGGATTTTGCTCCTTGTTTTCATGTATGTATACTGTATGTACCACAACATTTAATCACAGAAATTACCTGTGATCAACGTTCTTCATAAAGTTCTCGAATTTACGCTCCATTTCCATGAATCGTTTCCTGGTTTCAAGAAGCCATGATGAGTGTGCAGGTGATAGAGCTGGCCAAGAAGATCTCTGATCTTGAAATCCCCACCTTTGGGCCAAAGGCGCATAGCGTGGACAATCAAAAAAAGGGTCTCGAAGCCTGCCAGTTTGGGGCCACCAAAAGTCGGTATATTCACGAGGTACTAAAGACATTTTTATAACAAGATGAAAAGTCAGTATAAGTAAAAAGTCAAACCTGATGGCTACAACACAGGAAAAAAAATATTTTAAATTGCAAGCAAACAATTTGTCTCAGATGACAGCTTGCCATCAAAATACATTTTATCAACCAGCATAAGAGTATAGTAAGGACACATTATCTTTAGACAATACATAACTGTGTGCAACGCCAATGCTTCTGCTCCATACGCACTATCACCCATCGATTTTCAAAATCTGGTTTGATTTTGTACTACTGGATAATAGCACCCGAAATGTTATCTTCAGTGAAGTTTCAACAGCGCGACGACACCTTAATAATGAGGACCAACGCATTTGTAATCCTCGCCAAACTTGGCGAAGGTGAGCTTGTGCGAACGAAAGTGACACGTTTCAAACATTACCGGGAAAATCCCAAGTTATTACTTTCTTTTTAACAATCAGTGTAACCGCCATCTAAACAATAGTTAAACATATGTTGCATTTTTGCAAACTTACCGCTTTGTATCTCATCAACTACTGTCACAAAACCTTTTAAACTAGTTTTACCGTCCCTGAAATCCTTTTACAGATACCTCTTGTACTATTGCGTTTGCCTGCTGCATCTGAACCTGACCAAACTCACAAACCGACTTTTTTTGTGAAGCATGTTGCAACTCCACCAGCGTGTAACAAGGTGCTGGTACCAAAATAGTTAACACGAAACCCACACTAATTGGGCAGCGCACCCATCTGTTCACTTCTGTCTCTAGCTGCAACCTCAGCGAACATCTCACAACACTGAGCAAACGAACAACTTAAAAGCGTCGTTAATAAAATTTAGCTCAGCAGTGCCAGCACAAAATCTGATATTGAGAGTATCTGTAGCGCTTATGACGTCACTGGTCTTCGACAGAGGTGATTAGGCGAACCATCATCGCGTCAAGCTTACCGGCAGGGCAACCGACTCACTCTACCGCTGACAACTGCCGGATTACCTGGCACGGCTTTCCACACATGGCCTTGCGTGAAGAGCTTCTTTCTGCGCGGCTCCCGGGAATTGTGGGGACGATACGCTTGAGTGGGGTGTGCATGACGCAACCAACAAATGTAGCGATTGAACGGTTGTGGAAACATGTCATCTCGTTTGACTGCGAAGAAATGACTCTCCTGCAGCTCGTTGTACGCAGATTCCTTTTAGAGCAGTGGTTTTCAACCTGGGGTCGCGACCCCCGTGGGGGTCGTTGGCCTTTTTACTAGGGGTCGCGAGAGCTTCTGATAAAAATATTTATAATTACTTCTAAATCTTATATTTTGTACATGGAGCCACTTTTTGTCGTAGCCAAAATAGTAGGCCAAACAATGATACCTACCTTTTCATTCAAAATTGTTTTAAGTGCGATTATGACCATTACAGTACTATTGCGTTTGGAAACGTATGAATAACTTTGTGCTGTAAGAATGTGCTGTGTTTGTAAATTAGATATCTGAATGTGGTAGCTAACTTTGGAGTTGTTCTAGTTTTCAATTAGTTGTGCTGTGAAGTGATTTGCATACGGCACGGATCTCTCTCACTGATGCTGTCATGTGCACGAATTAAATAAATGAGTTTTTTTCAACATAATAATGTCTTACGCTACTTTCAGCCATTGCGATGTGCAAACACAACTGCATTTGATATGCCTGACGGGAAATTTTTGGAAGGGGTTCGTTAGATTAAATTACGTTGCAAAATGGGTCGCTGCATGTAAAAGGTTGAAAACCACTGTTTTACAGTGTTGAATTTCTGTATGTTCTCAAGCTTTTAAAGTTCACCCCAAAGATCTTTGCAAACCATCAACGGGCAACGTAAGCAGTGAGAATGCAACGAATATGGTGTTGTGTAACACAGTTGACATTCACATTTTGGCACCAATGTCAATTGTAACTTCTGTAATGAAAAACGATGTTGGTACGGCGCTTATTTTTAAGCTGACGAGCATCTAAAGATCTGGGACGGTAACACCCACACACTATATTTCTTGCTTTACTTTCCACGAATAAGAAACACCGCTCTTTGAAGTTAAGGCAACGCTGATCGTGCGTAGTGCCACAGTGCAGAATAACCGAAAATTTTGTGTGAGAACAACCCAGTGTTTCCCAACCTTTTTAGGGTTGCGGCGCCCTACAGACGAGAAATATAATTTGCGGCACCCAGTGGCGAACTCATTGGAATTTGCTGTAAAGTTTGACGGCATTTTGAAAATGTATCATTTAATCATATTGAAAAACGGCTTAACTAGTGGCACCCCTGAGTATTGTAAATGGCACCATAGGGTTCCGCGACACCCCGGTTGGGAACCACTGGAATAACCGAAATGTTACAATGATTGTGAGTTGCAAACACGCTTGCAAGTTGATTCAGAATGCACGGAAAACTTATCTGATGAAATCGAGTTGCGCACCTGTATTGACGGCCTTAGTGAGTCAAATAAACCTGCACATGTGGGCTACTGCTCCTCGAATTTATGCGTCGCAATCCGAAAATGCGAGGGCCAGTACATGCGCAATATCTTAGAATTCAAATTAAATTAAAGCACAGCGTTAATCAAAAAGTATTTTACTGTAAAAATCATTACAGAAATCTTGCTGGGGTAGATCAGTGTACCTTGGGAGGCAATTTGGTGCAATTCCCTTCTCAAAACAATGGCTGTTCCCTCATGAAAGCATCCTCCTTTCCAAAATGCGCTCCTAAAAAACGTTTGACGTTTGTTTGGTATTCGCTCAAATTTTACCAATTTTTGTCCCCTTTTTTCCAACAGCCATCCCCCAAATAGCAAGTCTCGGTTGGTCACTGTCTACAATATATTTGCAAGCGCTCACTGGAGATAGTAATTTGCGCTCGCAATTTTGTTGGTTTCAGTGATAAATCAGCCCGGGCCCAGGGCCCACCACCAAAAGGGGTCTCCCACCATGTTTGTGTGTATAGCCATATGTAGGCTACGACATGTGCGTGCCGCTTAGTCATTTTTATCAGCGAGGAAAGTTTGTTTGTAAACGCTATTAAATTATCGGTCGTCCAGACGGTAGTATTTCACCTGAGTGTTGTTTGATATTGTGACGAAACAACTATTACACTTATTGTTTTTCTGAAAGTCCGTCAGGGACCTGAATGGGCCCGTAACCAAGGGGGCGCGAATCCCCCCCTGCAAAATTGTTCGCCCTCCTGAAAAAATGTGTTGAGCATTGTTGAAAACTATTGGACATAGTTAAAAAAATGTGGGCTCCTCTCAGAAAACTCTTCGTCACCCCTGGTGTCCTAAGCTGGTTACGGGCCTGGACCTGAATCTTGTGAGTGCAAGGCCAAGCCACGTAGAACGAGTTAGCTTACGTCTCTACTCGTTACTGGTATTACTGGTAGATTTTTGGTCTGCCTTACTTAGATTTGCACAGGCCGCATATGAGTAGCATTGTTAATGAGGCTACCATACGTCCTTATTTTGGAGTAGGCTACATGTCCACGTTTTTCATTAGAAATGAAATAATCTCCGACGACATTCAAAAATGTCAAAATATCCTCTTTTTTATATTTCTTATTTTACATCGCTATCATCAGTGACCTAACTAAAGTTTTCAGCCTGGGTGGTAAACTTAGATAAAAGGGGCCCATTGGCCACTGTACGAGGTCCACTAGTCAACACTCAGAAAAAACTTGAGAAAAGATGGTTAATCCGGATGTGGATGGCTAAACCAAAACCCTAAATCACCGGAAAATAATCAGAAAAACACATAAAAGCAACAACGTACTGAAAACCAAAAGAATGCTAAAACCGAAATATAAGTTTAGTGAGAGGCCCATTTAGCTTGCCAAGGGGGAAATTCGCCCCTTTGCCCCCCGTCAGTTACGACACTGGTATGACATACTCTTTTGCCGGGGTTCCCAACCTTTCTCTGACCATGTATCCCTTTAGCATTCTGACAGATGAGCATGTACCCCTTCAGAATTTCAAAAGCTAAGCATACACCCTTTCAATATTTCGACAGATGAACATGCACCCCTAAAATTTCTTACGACAAAGTATTTTATCATGTTTAATCACAGATATAATAAGAAATAAGCACATAACGGCTTTTTCAAATAATGTTTACTGATATGTATAAATTTATGGAAATAAAAGGTATGTAAATATATATTTCTGTTCTATCGCTAACAGTAAATGTACCCCTTCAGATAGGCAAATGTACCCCTACGGGTACATGTACCCCAGGTTGGGAACCTCTGATCTATTGTATTCTTTCACATTAATCGTTACATAACACTGGTTAATCTTTTTTCGATATCTCAATGACTTTGGTATTAGAGCGCGGACTTCTGACTCCATTATAGGTTCTGTACTGGCTTTGCTGATGAACCGTGATACAATGATCAGCGTATTGTACAAAGCTTAGTGTAGTACTTTCTAGTAATTATAGCTAATCAGTAATGTTAAAAAATGAAGAAATTCGTCAGAAGTATCCGTTTTTCAGAAAAGGACTAAATGATTTTGAAGTTGAGTGAATTGCGTGTGGTTGCATTCATAAAGTTCGCAAAATAGAATGAGAAGACTATTGTGACTTGTAGATATTGAGTACCAAAAACTTATTGCTCACAGCGTAACCAGGTGGCTATCGCTTTATCCTAGCTTGCCAAGGATGCTTCAAATGTACCCAGCTTCGCATTCACACTTCATGTCCATCCACAAGCCAACTGTTGTTCTGAAACGTTTTTTTGGAAATTTTCTGAGCGAACTCTGTTTAAGACACTAAGACAATTGCAATCATTTCTGGTTGCTTTTAATGGGCAAGTTCAGAATTTTGAGAACTCCAAAGCATCATTTATTGAGGAAAGAAAAATGAAGAACATGTGACAGACTTAGATCTATGTCACGATGAAAAATAGACACAGTTTAACCAGCAGTGCAGTAGCAGAAAACGTCAAGATGTATCATCGAAAAACATGACAGATGAGATGGCTGACGCTATCACTGGAGGCAACGATATCGATCTCTGGGCATTCTGGCCAGCCAGTGTACTGGAAAAAATTCTGGAATATTGGTTGAAATATGAAACAGGTTCTTTTTGACATTGTGATGAAAAGCCATTTTTAGAACATGATGTTCCACAACACAGAAAAGACAGAAACTTCTCACGGAAATGTGCCACGAGTTTTATTTGTTGCCAGAACAACAATGGCGAAGTAGTTGACAGAAGCTGGCTTTATTTTTCTTTTTCACAAACTTGTGTTAAATGTTTCACTTGTAGACTGATGTGCGTGGTTACGACTAAATATGCGCATTTTCTTATCAGAAAACGAATCTTCAACTGGAAGCACGCTCTTGAGCGCCTGAGGAGCCACGAGCATTCAATGAAGCGTATAGATGCCACAATTACATTTAGTCGCAGATGTAATTAATCACTGTGAAGAACTGATACAGAACTAGCCAGTCAGGTCAAACAAAGCGAAAAATATCGGAAATCGCCTCTGCCTGGTTTCTGTTGTAAAATTTATTGCTGAGCGAGGACTGCTGTGTAGAGATGATAAAAACGTTGGGTCCCGCAGAAAGTTTTTTCAAAAAATTTGTAAAACCTTTTCGAAGCAAAATTTCAAAAAAAGAAGATGCGATGTTTCCAACAACTGGTTTTGCAACAGTTTCACAAATCGCTAATCATTGTCAAATACCATGTTGCATCATAAAGTTTTGTTACAGTTGAGTTAACAAATGTGACGTTAAAAGATCAGCCTATGTCATAAATATTGATGATATGTGGAAATACTAGTGACTTCATCGATCATCCCCTACCCAAACATTTTGTATCCGCATATGGGGCCTCCCACCACGCCTGGGTCCCAAGCCCCTTACCATCCAAATCCGGAGCTGTGATAAAAGACTTAGTTCAGCGTGGTCCAACTACTTCCGACCTACGGGCAGTGCCAGGTGAGGCTTTCAGGGGCCCTGAGGCACAATTTTTCGAGTACCCCCAGCTTTAAAAAAAACAATTTCGCATGGTGTCTCCATAATTAGCCATACCATATTTTCGTGATTGAAAACCGGGACGCTTCAGTACAACGAGCCTTTTCAGATAAATGTGTTTCATATTAGCTATTTGGGATTCCTATACTTAAAGCACCAAGAAAAACTAAAAAAATATATTTTAACCAAGAAACAATCTTCAAGCATTTGTGAATTTACCCATTCGCCCAATCACAGTTTTCTGTAAACAATACTATCTTCAAGAAGTGCTTGTTCGATTGTATTTTCTCGTAAGAATCACACTAGGAGAAGTCAGTATTAATTTTATAGGTGATAAGGGCTTTCATATTCTGCTCCTGCATTCTGCTTCTGTTATCAGACCACATGTTACTCATGACCACATGTTATACACTGTATGACTAACAATTTTTTGTGCTTTTGTGAATGACAATACAGTTGTGGTGATGATAAAGTGTTTTGCTTCTCTCCATGTTGGTCATGCGCAAATTGCGCTACTGTGTGGCTAATCATTTTTTGTGCTCTTGTGTCTCTGATCGCGTCTGTATGGACCACGAGTCTGCAATAAACTATTATATCATGATGGCTGACTGAACGCCTATAACCGGGACTTTTTGTTGACTGACCGGGACGCCGGAACAAAGCCCTTAAACGCAGAGCCGGATTAAGGCTCAGCTGGCCCCCTAAGGCATATTTTGATGAATGGCCTGAAAATGCGGATATTTCCGGCTCAAAAGAAAAAGAAGTTGGACCTGGCAACAGAAAATATATTACACAATATTTCAAAACAGCCAATATTTTTAACAGTAGCTTTGATAGGTGACCTTCATATGCCCAGCTAGATTACAACTTTGCGCGCTTTTGAAACAACAAATTCATCAAATATTTTTTTAAGTCAATTTTTTAAGCAAATTACTTTCAATACGCAAAAGCGCCAGTGTACCAAGACGTTGTTGACCCATTGTTGATCGTTTGACACATAGGTGTAGGAGCAAGCAAAGTCTTGGGGGTACAAAGGATTTTTGCCCAAATTTTCCAAAACTTGCCAAAAAATTGTCGTGCAACTTTTGGCAACCGTTTATGTGGTGTGACCCCCCAAAAAATGGTCTGCACTTTTTTTCTGCCCAGATTTTCAGGGATTTTCCCTAGATATTTAGGATTTTGTTCGGATTTTCAGGGATTTTGCCAAAATTTTCAGAATTTTTGCCAACATTTTCAGGGATTTTGCCTGGATTTTCAACAAATCAAAAGTTTTGGGGGTGCGCTTGCACACCCGCCTCCTACACCACTGGTTTGAAATCTTTAATTCTTTTTAGTTGCGAAAAAGAGCGTTCCCCAGAGCAATTCGTAGCCATCAGAGATAAGTAAATTCGGAGTGCTATTTCCGTGTTCGGAAATGCACGATAAACGCCAGCAGTGTACAGCATTTGAAACGTCATCTGGGCACTTCGCTATTTTAATTTTATCGTGTCTCTATTTAAATGATGCTACAACGTTTTCAAAGTCAATATTTAAGCCCCAGAAACACATGGGTTTATTAAATGACCTCTAGGTTTCTTGGTGTACGAATGCATAAGAATTAACTAACTTTTTCTTGAAACAGTATAGAATAGCGTGTTATCAAATTTTATTTGCGACTTTGCTTGTTTAGTTTTAGTGTTAAACTTTAGAGTAGTAGTAAGGCTTAGTGTTAGTTTTCCCGGCAAATTTGGCGGGAAATCTTTGGTGAGCTCTGTGTAGTGTTTGCGAAAACTTACCAGTGTTCATTGACTAAAGATGCCGTATTAAACAAAGAATAAAACAGGTTTATATTTGAACACAACGAAACTTTTGGGATTTCATATGCATTACATCTGCTTTTAAAGCTGGGCCCATTTCTCACAGTCGTCCACAGTACTGGTATATTGTGAGAAGCTTCATTCTCTGACACTGAAGAAAATATCATTTGGTATAAATTTTTGCTCTTACTTGATATGGTCTTTTCAGAAATTTTTGGAACAAATTTTAACCCAGCCTTAAAAAAGGTATTGAAGTTGGTTTGAAGCGTTTCCTTATTTACACATTGGAGATGCTGGTCGAGCCTTTTGAAAGCAGAGTAAGCTGCTTACACATTACAGTGGCGGTTGGGGGCCTCTTTGAAAGGTGAATACCTACACATTGCAGTTGCTGTCGGGCCCCTTTGAAAGCAAGGTACTTATACACTACAGTTGCTATTGGGGGTCACTTTGAAAGTGTAGTACTTACAAAATACAGTTGCAATTGGGGACCCTGTGAAAGCAAAATACTTACACAATGCAGATGCTGTTGGGCGCCCTTTTGCAGCAAAGTACCTGCACATTACAGTTGCTGTTGGGGGGGTCTCTGAAAGCAGAATATCCTACTTACACATTACAATTGGTGTTGTGGGCCCCTTTGAAGGGAAGAGTAATTAATTATAATGCGGTTCCGAAAATATTACATGAGCGAATAATAATTTTTCACCAAAAATGAGGAATATACGTATATGCACGAAACACCTTGAGGGGCCCTAAAAAGGGGGGCCGTTGCAAATGCCTAGCTTGCCTCCCCTTAACCAACCACTCCGTAAGTGTGATTTCATAGGCAAGTTTAGTGCCAATGGAACAAGGGTAGACATCAGAAAACTAGTAAGAAGTTTTGCACCAAGACGTCAGTGGATATATGGAAATCTTCCAGCACGCGGCGCAGACGTGATAAAGTGGGGTGCCATGTAAAAGACGGATATCTATCAGTAGTGGATCTTGGTTGCGGATATAAAATGACGTAACCGAGATCACAAAGACGAATATTTTGCGGTGCGTAATGACAGCACAACGTTAGTAAAAATATTATTTGCTGCTAGCTTACGCTTACTTTCAACCACCATTCCTTTCGCAACATAATTATTCCATTGTTGATAAAAAGCTCCAAATTTAGCTTTCAACCGTTGTGAACATATAAAAAATTAATACATCGTAAGTATTTAGCATTACATGTTCGAGGGAAAATTGTATTAATTTGCAATGACAAATATTTTTTTCTAGTGTATTTTTACCTTTATTCATTGTGCAACGAGGTCCTTTTCTGCTCCGGTTTACGTCATCACAAATCCGTTGACGATATCCGCTCTGACTGACATCCGTTTTTAACGTTGTACCATAAAGTGGCACTGAGGACCATCTGCATCAAAAATATCAAAGGACAGGTTGAGAGTTATGGTGTAGGAGACGGGGGTGCAGGGGTTATAAGCGCACTCCCAAAAGCTTTGATTTGTCGAAAATCCGAGCAAAATCTCTGAAAATTCGGACAATATCCCGAACAATTCGGGTCCAAATGCTTCGACACCTTTGTTCCCATTGTGTAGTGAATGAGATTGACTGTCGAAATACGTCTGAATTTGACTTTTTATTCTCCAAAAAAAAAAAATATATGAAGACCAATTTTTGTGTGTGTGACCTTTAAAAAAAGTTCTTCATCATTTTTGAGATACAAATTTTTCGGGCAAGTTAAATGGAGGAAATTATGGCAAAAATCCTTCGCACCCCAAAAATGTGCCTGCTTCTACACCTATGTGTCAATATATAGGCCACTTACAGCGAAAACCTAAACTGGTCTGCAAAATTTTCGATTGTTTGGCCCACGGGTTCAAGATAGCTGTGTTAGACTTTTTTTAACTGAAAACAATAATTCAGGAGAAGCTGGAGAAGTTCAAAACCATAATTCAGTTTATGATAGTCTGCAATAAAATAAATTAAATAGATTGGTGTCGAATGACAGCAAAAGTAGACAACATGTTAGCTATATTTGGGAAAATTGAATTGGTTAGTAAGTTTTCACAACTACATAAAACAAAAGCTGAAACACTCGCATTAAAAAATGAAACAAACCTATCAAATTTCAAACTGAACCAAAACGCTCGTTTCAGAAAAGAAATGCTCTTTCCAGTCTTTTGATCAAATAGGCACTGTTATCGCAAACTTGCTTATGGTGTGGCATTCGCAGTAACTGGTCTGCCTGACTTTGAGATTATCTATCTAGATCTTTGAATGTATCTATACCCAGTGGTGTGTTTAAATTAAATTTATTTTGCTAAGATCAAAGTAAGTCATTCAATATGCGGCCCTATGGTTAAGAGATTGATAAACAGTAATTTTTGGCTCAGTAAGCATTTTCGGTTGGACGTAGCTGGTCTAACATGCATACGTAGCCCACATGCTACAGCACGCACCTAGTTGTTCTTTTTAGGAAGACACACCAAAAGCACTTCAAGTTTATAAGATTTGATCTTGTTTTCAAGAATGATGCTGTAAATGTTATCGCTTCCTCGTTTTGCGGCGGCCACAAATCATTTAAGTAGCGCATTAAACTATACCTGCAACAAAGAGACGTCAACGATATTGCGATACCTTGATCCAACAAGTAAACTAAGTCAGTTTGGTCCAGCTACAGGCCCGCGGGCCACATGTGGCCCGCCTCAGGATTTTCAGCGGCTCGCGGAAGCATTCAGGAAAACCTTCAAGTCTGAAATTTGTTGAAAAGCGTGTGAGGTTACATTTGTCTCACTGAATTGCTTGCGCTGGATAAAGTGCATTTGCACAAGAACAATGAATACTACCTTTTCTGTGTAACATTTTGTTTTATTTATTTATTTTACGATCAATAAGAAGGTACGGCCCGCCGCTAACCCTCCGCTGGGCCACCTGCAATGGATAACCTCTGCGTTTTTTCGGTGACCTGGCGTTCGTTGTCTTGATGAGTACATCCGGGGCAATGAACTCAGTACCAACAAATAAATCTGTCTATATATGCGCTAAACACGGCCATCTCAAAATTACCCTCAAGCCAAATTAATTGTCCATCCCTGCAATAGGTAATTTTAGTTACAACAAGCAAAACATCTTTTAATAAAAATGTGCAATAATAATGGTGTTGGAGACTGCAAAGAGTTTCTGGAAGTTCGTCAGCAAAATGTGTGAGAGTTCATTTTCTGTGATGAAGCAAAAAAGTCTAAAAACAGAAATCGAATGGGAGGCAAAACACTATACGATAGTGTCAGAGAAGCCTCGGTCACTGGCATCTCACTGGTAGAGATTTGTAATAAATTGCTATTTGCTATTTTTTTCAATAACCCACTCACTTTCAATGACGCACTCACTTGTATTGCCGTTTTTAGTTTCAACTGTTGTGAATCTGTTGTTTTATAGGCTATATCATTTTATTGGAAGTGGCCCGCGAATTGTCGCGTTTTTGGAAAATGGCCCGCAGGCAGTGCCATAGTAGCTATGAGGACCGTGAGGCAGGGGCCTCAGGGCCCCTGCAGTCCAGAGCCCCCCAAAATGAAAGCTGGCATTTAATACAGTTATAGCCAGTGATGAAAGTAGAATAATTTTCTTACCGGAACGACCCAGTATTTGTCAATATACCGTCTCGAAATTTCAGCCATAGCCTAATTGTAAAAAGACAATCACGTCTACTTTTGGTCCACTCTATACTGTACATTTTGAAACCACAGAAAATATACTGTACATTTTGAAAACAACCATTTAAAAATCAACCAAAAAGTGTTATAAGCTACGTACCGCAACATTTTACGCGCGTTAAAAGAGGATAAATACCACAACAGCACAAACGTAAGAAAATTATTTAAAAGCTTTCCACAAAGGTTCCTAGTAATTATCCTGTTTCCGTTTGCTTTTGACTAGGCATGCCACTTGTTGAGTGATCTCTTCCTTTTCCAAGCCATGTTTTGACGTATGGATGGCTCGGAGATGTGCTTATAAATAGCAAGTTGGCGGAATCGCTCGTAGTTATCAGACTTCTTCTATCGTTCATAACATTCTTCATTGCGCTAAACCCTCGCTCACAGTCGGCATTGCTTGGTGATAGAGTGTCAACTGTTTACTGCCACAAGCAGCTTGTTGAATTTATTAGAAATGCTTTTTCCAGCACTTGCCTTGTATTCAATAAAACCAAGATGGATTTCTTGGCTATTGAGATGAAAGGCCTTACATAAACTTTTTACTTCGTCTTCGCCAAATCGAGGATTTTCATGTACCTAATTGTGTGGATTCAAAACAGCCATTTGCTTAACAAGGTTTTTGTACATCTCTTGGCGAGTTGCAACAACGTTAGCCTATGCTCTGTTTCAGGGGCGCAACCAGCTTTTGTGCTTTTTTAGTCGACCTGGGTGTCTAGGCTTAATTATGAAAAATCGCGTTAAATTTGGGTTTTTTGAAGTGATAAATTCATCAGCAACTTCAGTGTGTTCAATACTATAAATATAACTTTATATTAGTGTTCGTATGCGCACATCTGTTGAGAAAGTACGCATATCGGATGAAGCAGAACGTGTTCAATGGGTTTCATATTCTCATATAAGGTCATTGTCGGGGTTATATATACAATGTTATTTGCCAATGGGAGAAACTGGTGAAACAGGGATTAGGACTGATTGTTTAAATTTCGATGTTCCGTATGCATACGAATTGAAAAACAAATTTCAGTTAGAAGAAGGCATTGGGATTATATATTTGTGGGATTTTAGATCCCGCTGCAGTTCAAGATTGCACAAAATTTCCTAATTTTAATGACAAATGTACTCCTACAATTAGTGAGAGATATCATCAACGGAGTATGTTACCAATGTTATATAAAACCTCTTGAGCAACAAAAAAGTCGTCCAAGTGTTAATGTTTGCACTGCAGAAGAAAATTTGGAAGAGGAACTGTAATTAATTATTCCATTATCGTTTCAATTCAAATTAGCACACTCATATGTTTTTGTTCATAACACAGGCTTTCTGGTTATTTTTTGTACAAATATGGGATTTTTGTGTGCAATCTGGGTTTATTTGAAATCACTGACTGGGAGCCCATAAAGCGTGGTGCTGCTTGGTTCAATTCTTTGAGGTCACTCCAAAACGATAAATACCAAAGTTGTCGGTTTCCTTAACCTAATGCTAAACGCAGTCATCAAACAGCTCTACTACAATTTTGGCGCGTAGTGAACACCCTAAAAACATGAAAAACCAGTAAAGGAACGTTATGATATTCAAGCGCGAGGCCCCAAAAGCGCGAGGACCCGGGCATTTGCCCGGTTTGCCCAATGGTTAATCCGGCCCTGGCTGCATGGTGTTGCTAATGGCTTTGTAGCAAAATTACAGAAAAGGTTTCATTCATAACAATCGTGTTAAAATATCAAGCGGGCCACATGCCGTCATCAAAAGAGCCACATCTGGCTCGCGAGCCGTAGGTTCCCGACCCCTGCTCTAACCATTACTCCTATTGCGGTATAGAGAAGTGCATAACACCGTGGCCCGCATATCCCCTTCCTAGGCTTGATCAAAAGGTCTTATCACGGTTGGCTGAATTTGATAACGTCATCAGAGGGCCCTCTTTTCAGCCTTGCCTCGGGTCCCCCAACCCTAAGTCCACCACTGCCTATACCTATAGGACGGTCTTGACAAACGTATAAAAAAAGATTTAATACGTTTTCGTTGCTTCTTCTCCCACTGCCTTTTGAAAGCGAAATCTATATTCGACATTGCTTTCAGCACGGAGTCACTTCTCAATCTGCAAAAAAGGATAAGCGTGGGAAGAAAATTAATTTGTCCCGCAGGTCTCAAAAATTTGGATAACAATGCGAAAGAACGGAAGAAACTGCTCTATTTAAGTGATGCTACAACGTTTTCAAAGTCAATATTTAAGCCCCAGAAACACATGGGTTTATTAAATGACCTCTAGGTTTCTTGGTGTACGAATGCATAAGAATTAACTAACTTTTTCTTGAAACAGTATAGAATAGCGTGTTATCAAATTTTATTTGCGACTTTGCTTGTTTTTAGCGCTAGCAGTTGTATTTGAAAATATTCCTGAATAAAGAATTTAACTGAATTAAAGTAATGTGTTTGCAACTGCTCCGAAGTGTTACCGGAGTAGCACTGCGAGCCTGCTTGCCTGTGACGTAATAATATTACTTTTGCCCTTTCGCTTGCTTGGAAATCAGCAGTCTGAAAAGGGCAACATGCTGAAGCGTCCATTACTATGCATTTGGTAGGGTTGTGCCTGCAGTTTAGGTCAGGGTTTACTTTTTCACTGAAGGGAATTACATGCTATCGGAGAGAACAAAAATGATTAACGACATTCGCTAATGGAGAGTTCAGCGAAGCGCATCAATTTACAAGATGCGCTTTCACATTGCAGTAAGCAAGCAAGGAAGGTTAAAAACCTAGTAAAGCGAGCGAAGTCGTTTGCTCACCAAGCAGAAACTCAAGCAGAGAAGGTCGACTTACTCTCCGGGGAAACAGCTATATCATTATGCGCCGGGGTAGAAGAAATTTTTGAAAAAGAAGAGGAATGTAAAGATGATTCTACAAACGAAATAGAAGTAAAGCTGAAAAAAGTTCTAGCCATTACGAAAAGATGCGAGCCACCGGAATCCAAGGTAACACAGTGTTGTTTTGCCAATTTATTTGATTCATTTTGGTTTTGGATAAGGTTTTTCCCGGGATAAGTTCTTCATAGTGAACTAATAATAAGGTTAAATCGTTAAATCAAACATATGTTCTTCATTTCTTGTTGGCACTCAACCGTTGTGCTCATAGGTGGCGGAACCGGGGAGACCGCATGGGCCTAGGCCTCCCCGCTTTTCACTTTCGAATTTTGTCTAAATAAGTTTAAGTAACACAATTAGTATTGGGTCCATTGTTAAAGTAAATCGTTCAATGAACAGAATGTTGCAAAATTTTGGCAGTATTGTATCAGTATTATTTGTAATTTGGCAGGATTTCGTAATGTTTGGCAGAATACACCGTGCCGAGTCTGTCACCCTGCTATGGCTTGCTTAAAGCATTGGTGTTGTTGAACAGTGTTGCCAGATGGTGTAATACAACACAAAGTTTTTACAAAAATGGTGTAATTTTACATGCTTGTGTGCATGGGCGTCGGAAGCACTTTTTCCAGGGGGGCACTAGTGGATTTTTCCAAAAGTTTTTCTAGGGGGAGCCAAAAGTGGTGAAATTTGTTTTTTACCACTCGAAACTAATAAAACAGCCTTTTTTGCTGAATTTTTCAAATTCCTGCCCCTCTTCCGCCACCCATGCTTGTGTATACGAAAAAGTTTGTGCCACACCATTAAAAATTGGTGTCATTTGAAGCGTTTTGACACCATTATAAAAAGTGAAATTTTGCTGAGTCTTATACACAAAATGAAATATTTCACAGATTAATTTCAATTGTGTTTTCCTTTTTGCATTGACAACACTAAACAGTCATATTTATTTCTGCATTAGCAACACAATTGGCATCCTTACAGCAGACCACTCGCTAGTTGATGCATATTGCATATGCTTTGTCTTGTTTTTGCTTTCCGGTATCTAATGCAGTTGTAGAATGAGTGTTCAGTCATGTTACTTCTGTGTTGAAGATGTGGAAAAGTTGTAATTTTGAATGTGTTTAAGATAGGTATCAATGCTGTGTCATTTTTGCCTGTTTTTAAGCCGTGTTCTTGGTGTTTTTAACAGCCCAGTGGCGACTCCGGCACACGGGCTCCTTGGGCTCAGCCCGAGTCTTCGATTACAAGTTATACCGGAGAACGCAAGCTTGCTTGTATATTTATGCCGCCACCCACTACCCTACTTCACTAAGTTGTTAACTCGGTGTTTTTTCTTTGGACCTTGCCAGTTGTTACTG
>Ga0210059_1004104_pt1 | contig 23450 bp, 14 predicted proteins | sample Ectturendosymbi2_FD_188042 | JGI IMG/M metagenome (GOLD analysis project Ga0210059, IMG submission 188042) | Ecteinascidia turbinata endosymbiont from Florida, USA - Sample 2 (SPAdes) (version 2) | ecosystem: Host-associated > Tunicates > Ascidians > Unclassified | place: Key West, Florida...
CTGGCTGCTTCTGTCGTACGACTATCGTCATGACTATTTTCTGGTCTCTAGTATGTTGAAACTCAGTTCTTTAAAGCCTAGTAAATATACTCGCTGGATACTTGCATCAATAGGCCGTCTTGTCACAGCATGGAAGTTGAAACGTTGTTAGGAAAGAAATAGAAGGAAAAAGGCAACCTGCCTGTGCATGTAAGCCGGTTTCATGCTGTTCCCAATAACTTTGGCCCGAGCAAACACTTTCAACTCCTTCATAGGATCAGGTGTGTTCATTGCCTCTACTGGAACACGAATAATGTTGTAGAAGGACTCCCGGCCAAAGCTAGTGCCGAGGTTGTAGTAGTCGCCATTGCTGTCTGCGAAACACAGGTGCAACAGGAATTTCACGCCATCTGTACTTCAATACACGAAAAATCAAACACCTCACAACATAATTACCAGACAGACAAAAACTCGCAGTTAGTCGTTTATCAAATAAAAGACTTTTGAAACTCATTATTTTACGGGAAAAAACACCGTTTTATCCACTTTTTTAACCGTTTCTCCAATCAAGAGTCTAGGACAGAGATTCTTAAACGTTTTCTATCGGCTTTCGTTTTGGTTAGTCATTGTTACTCGCGTAGCACTTAATCTAAAATCAACGCATAAATCAGAATCTGCATTTTAACGATATATCACTGCCAAACTGCTCCCCTTTTGCAAACCTTTCACGCCCCACAGCTCAAGAACCCAGGACTGGTCTACAGCTTAAGAATTAAGAACCTTAAGAACCGCCCTCAGCTTAAGAACTTAAGGACCCAGGACCGCCCTCAGCTTAAGAACTTAAGGACCCAGGACCGCCCATCAGCTTAAGAACCCAGGGCTAGTCTACAGAATGACGTTAAACTGTAACAGTTGGTTGAGCTACGCTTTGGTACTTTTGCAGTTTAAAGGAAACCAAATTACGCTCTAGCTATCATCATTCCCTCGTCTACTCTGGCTTAAAGTGGCGAGGCACGATAGGAATGAAGGTATGGATCGAATCTGTTTTACAGCAGGCTGAGCTCTTCAACAAAGCAAGACTATAGGAAACGGACAGGATGGTAAAGATTGTTTCAATACTCTTGCAGCCTATGTAACCTGAACTGAGACAACTTAATGACTACGTTTTTCCTTGAGACTTAAGGTAGTGTTCGGCCAACTGTGGGTCGTTCAGCACTTTTCATTATGGGCCGTGTTATATGCAAGAGCTACAGTTCTGCGCTGGTTGTGTGGGCCAAAACATAGGCCCTATAATAGCTATGGAACATTGACTGTTTGACGTTAATAGAGCATTGTTTTGTTATTATACAGTTTATGACATCGAATAGCTATGTAACACTGTAACAGATATATAACCGAATAAAGCAATACAGCATAAGTTTGAACCTGGGCAAACTCTATCGTTTCATTTCTCTTTTTAAACTGTATTAAGGTATAGGGCATTAAACTTTACACCCCTTTTATATTCCCTTGCGCCAAGGGCATTACAATGCCAAGTGTCGGGCAGTTTTGCAGTCTGGTGTTGAATAAAAACTGCTTTTGATCTATGACAACCTCTACTCATCTGTTGAATTTTTCATTAGATCCCAAACAATGTAAGTGTTCGTCAGCATCAACTTGACCATTTCGTCACAATATTTGACACCTTAATTAGAAAGAAGGTGTATGTTTTTGTTCAACAAGCACATTTTCAAACATTTTATCCACTCAGGTTCACATGTCTGATGCTTTTCACAAATTTACAAAGATCCATTTTAATATCTTTGTGCAAATCTTGCTTTCAGTGGCGATGAGCGAATGTAGTCGTTGCTGAAACTTTGATTCAATGTCTGTGCCTCTTCAGTATTGCATGTGTGTGCGAAATAACAGTTCCCCTGTGATGTATTACGACTGGGCATTTATGTGTTCTTGCGGTCTTTAACTAACCCTGAGGCATCAGTCAGAGCCAAACGAGGATAGTCTAACATGTAAATAAATAAACAACGCTCATTCGAAAATCTTAGATATTTGCAAAAGCAGCAGCCATGGTTCAAGACTGCAGATAAAACCGATCATGAGCAGAAAAGTTGTCTAGAAAACAAACTGTGGTTCGCAAAAGTATTTAAAGCTATGCAGCAACATAGACATCGGTCACTCGAAGTCATGCCAGACCTGAGCCTGATTAAGGTTTCTTTCCGCGCAGGTGGAGGCTACAGCTCTTATCCATGACAAGCACCAGGCCAAGTCATTGTAACAAGGATAGTCTAAAGCAGTGGTTCTTAACCTGTGGGGAATGGCGGAGTTACCAAGTGGGGAATGACCGGTCGGACAGTAGAACCACTGCTTCAAAATTTAACACAACACATCCAAATGTTGACTTACTTTACAAATCACAACCATTTACAGACTGTTTAAATAACAAAAACAACCAATATATGAGGTATTGTATGTCATTTACGTACTAAACACTTCGTGGGTTAAAATCGATTTTGTCAAAGACCGATGCTGTGGTGGGAAATGGAGAGTTGGCCCACTAAAAAGTGGGGAATCGGAGAAAAAAGTTAAGAATCCCTGGTCTAAAGGTTTCCAGGGCTTGATTGTGAGTTATTGCCGAGTTAACTAAGTTTTTTAAATGAATTTTGACTGCGTAGTAGTTTACTTCTTAAAGTATTGATGTCATTCTACCTAATGGCAAGTTCTGTTTCTACAGAAGCAAAAGATTCCGACTAGACCAGTGGTTATGAAACCGGGTTCAATCGAACCCCTAGAATTCGACGGAACCGTTTCAGGGGTTCGACGGTGAGATAGACAAGCCCTGCTGACTAAACCCACGAGAAAGACAGCTGTACAACTAAACACAAAATGTTGATTGACTTTATTTCAGTAACCCACTTTTACTTTCTGTTATATTGGGCAAAAGTGGGATTTAACAAAAACCAGAATGACTACGTAAGGGTTCGGTGTGTTTGTAAAGGTTAAGAACCACTGGACTAGACATTTGACAGCATGAATAAGTATTTGCCATCAAGCACCTCTTATCGCATATTGTAACATTCAACTTACCGTAGTGAGGGTGGGCCGTTGCCACAGGCACGCCGCATATTTCGTTCATGTCTATGAATGTCTGCGTGTCAAGAGTATCAGGGTCAAATTTGTAGGCATGCCCAACATCTGTGATGGCATAGAGAGCATTGTTTAAATCGGCAACATTGACGTTGCAGTTGTCTCTTGGTGGGGTGGTTGTCAACTTGGTGAAGAACCTGCGAACAAGCTTGCGTGAGAAATGATCACGCAATCCCACCGTCACCGAAAAAGTCAAGTTTTCTTTTGCTTCTGTTCGAGTATCAGTCACAACCTTCCTTGCGTTTGTTTGGTGAGAGCTTCTGCGAAAGCTCGCAGGCGCGTAGTGCACTGATTTGAAGCCGCTGATAATTCATACTCAGCCAACATCGCCTACTTGGGCAAAACAAATCATCACATGTGAACTGAACTGAAACCTGTGCCCTCATTTTTTTTGTCAATGTCGTGTTTGCATCAACAATCAGGAATGGTCCTGTGTTGGGGTAACTTTTAACGATTGACACAATATGAATTTATTGTGATGGGCATACTGTTTACAAATGCAAGTTCCAATCTTGGACCTTTCGTGAGAGAAGTGAGCAACGAAAACAGTTGCAATTTCACTCGTTCAAGATGATTTCATCCAAATCACTGGTTGTTGTGCTTTACACGCCTTCGAAAAACATCCACGTTTCACTACGTTGAAACTCTTATTGGGTTTTAAAATTTCCGTGCGTCATCCTCGGTTAAAAGGGTTCCGTTCAAATCAACCCTTCTGCAAAAGAGTTTTGTGAAAACAACTAATACTTGTTGCATTAAAAACACATTGGCAAAGTCCAAACTGTTTGTGAAGTTACATCAATTTCAACATTATTTCTTGCTCCCAAACCACCTTTCAGTTTTTGACACAATGCTATGCTTTCTATTTATGAAACCAATTCGCTTTTTGCAAATACATTTTAATAGGCAAATGCTGTCGAACGTGCAAACACTAAGCAAACAACGGCTTTAAAATCTTAGAAGAAAGCTACAAAATATACTGCGAAAAGGCATAAAAACAGAAGCGCAAATGCATTACTGAGTTACATATGAAGGTCCCAGGTTCAACAACAAATAGTAAGAAGGATGTCTAGCCTGGAGTGGTTTCAGATATTCAGACAAAATACATTAGTAATTTTAAATCATAAAATTAAGGTAGGTACTACAGTTGAACGCTACAAGTGAAGAAGGTATTGAAAATGCACTGGCAACAAAGCGTACAGACGCCGAAACCCCTTCTGATATTCCATGGGTTTAGTGATCTTACGCGTGACTTCGATATTTTTCAATCAAGCACATATCTGAGGGTTATTTCGAGCAGTGTTGAAATCATATTCAAGCATTTACATTAGTTTCAATGAATTCCCAAACAAGTTATCACATTCACATTCAGTAAATCAACTGCAATTTGCTGTGACCACAACTAAAGCATTAACAACGTTTTCGTAAATAGATCACCTTGAAAACAAATTCTGACAAGGGTCAGGATAAGAAGGTGTTCCAAGTGTGCCATAAACGACTCGATTGTGTTTCCTATTCATCTCAAATGTTTCAGAACGTATGAACTTGCTGCTGTATGTCACGCTACCGTCTTTGATAGAAAATCTGCAAGAGATCGTTACTGAGATGCACAAGTATTGCAGTAAGGGGATAAATGAACACGAACAAAAGCAGTTACAAAAGTAAATTACGTTCAATTGTCAACAAATATAAAAAACAATATTACACACAGATTCCACTTGAATAAGACGGTGACTGATGATGCACAAAGTGAAATAAATTTCCTAAAACATTTGCTGATTTGATTGGACTTCGTAGCCTTTGCGGAGACTACTGTAGTTACTTGAACAAAGATATGTGCAAGACTGAATCATCGCAAAGTCATGAAAGCAGAGCCCAGCCCTGTCAGCTGATTTCTGGAAAGCTTGCAGAAAATCTAGATGTCACAGACTTATGCACGAAGAATGGCTCACCAAAAAAAGAAAATTACAATGCAGCTGCTTTTATAGCAGTAACTGAAAATTCGCATTAAATTGTATCAAAATGATACATTGAGCAACACGACCCACTTAGTCCTAGTTCGCCACTAAAGCACTAACAAATGTCTTCTGCACGACAAAAAATATTGGTGAAAAGCAAAGGTATGCTACCCTGGGTATCACAATCAATCAATCACTGAGTGCAAAAATTACCATCTCTTTAGTGTATGAAAAGAGGCATTGAAAGATAAACATTATGGAATGGAACACTGCTGTGAAGAACTGGCTTCGTAAAACACACGAGTTCGGAAACCTGGAATATATGCCCACATTCGAAGATGGAGCATAGCTACTGAAACAGATGGCGAATGCTTCCTGTCCCTGTATTCCTGATGAAGTATTCTGTGCTTGGTCGGGATGCAGAAACAAACTGAACTGAACTGAACTGAATACAATGAGTAGGGATCCGACCCACTGAAGTACACCTTTTTGATGTTCCATTCCTTTTCCATTGTTCTCAACGTTGTGCTATTTTTTATTTACCCTCGTATTTAAAAATGTAGAACACACAAAAACAGTACTTTTCCATATAAAATGCGAGCTTCATGAAAGTATAATATTTTTAATACAATCCTTGTAAATGGGAAATCTCTTTGTTAGACTGGCGCAAACCGGCAGTTTATGATAAAAATATTTTGGTAAATTGGCGCATGCAATCAAAAAAAAATTAATGCAAAATTTTGAAACATCCTGCACAATATAACTGAACCTTGGCATCCTGCAAATACCTATGCAGTAAAGCATGCCCATCAAAAAAATGGTCGAACGTTGTTTCGCCAAGATCAAATTCACCAGGACCATTTCGCAAAACTTCACCTTGCAGCCATTGTGGAATAGACCCTGCAATGGAAGTAATAACACTTACGAAATATTGCTAGAACAGCCGCTGCCTGAAAACGTGTTGTAAAAAAGATGCCATACGTTGTGATCTCAAACAACTGATACGTCTAACAAAAACAAACTGGTATAAATATTGTACATACAACAATTTCTTGGTAGAGATTTGTCGCACGTGGGGCAAACCTATGTTGTTTTTCAAACCAGAATGGGGACTTGACATTTTTTTAACCAGACTTATCATTTTCCGAACCAGGATGAAAATCAAAAAAAAAATTGGCGATGCCATTACCTTGTGCGGAGGTTAAATCGGAACACATGTAGTGCAAATTTCAAAGAGAAACAGCAGCTTTTCAGAACCATTATTATATACAGTATGTTCCTACAAGTCTTGACAGACGTACAATAAACGTACCTTTAATGAAACAATCTCTGTTTGTTATCTCTTCACCATTTTGAAATACCTTCTGGACATTAGCAGTCATTCTGGTTCGTAAGGAACTAAAAGACCATTAAATCACTAAACACATAACATTTTCTGTTCACTGCAGAAGTCGAACTAATGAACGTTAGTAGCCCAAGCTTATAGTCGAAATTCAACAATCTAGTCATAATACACATCATTACAAATATTATTGATCGCCAAATATGCGTGAACACGCACCACCAAAGCTGCTACCCTACTTTCGATTCCCGGTCGGGTTACACCGAAGACTTTTGAAAAATGATTACTTGCGGCCTGTCCAGCTTCGCACTCGGCGTTAATGGGTGAGTGCAAAGGAAAGGTTCACGTGCGGTGCTGACATTGACTCACCAGTAGGGGGCGACCGGGGCCCCGGCTCCGGCAATCAAAATTATTAGCTGGGGTCGGGGTGCACAGATTGCTCTTTGTGTGTGTTTTTATTCAACAAAATTTTATTTTTTGCACCGTTTTTGCTGTTTTGAACACACGTGGTCAATGGCAAGCACCAACATCGAAGCTTGGAGCAAGGTGCTCTATTATAACTAACAACATTGCTTTTCACCATAGCAAGCACTGTTTAGCCTTGTTCAGCTCAGCTTTATTTTCATCTCGTGCTTTTTCTGTGGCACGCTTCACGGTTGAGCTGATTTCTAGTGTCTGTTAGTCCGTAACAAAGTCTCAAGGGATCCATGGTTCATAATAAGAGGATCCGCTATTTACACTGGTCGGCAATCGTCATCCAGCTACAGTACACAATAGGATTAAAGTCTTCCAGTACCAGATTGAAAGGCGGTGAACTGATAATCACGTTTCTGCGCCTTGCTTTTGCTTTCGGAGACTTTGAAAACTGAACAGTTTTTTTCTGTTGGTGTCAAGTTCCTGGGGAATTCTTTGATTTAACACTTTCAATGCGAGGTGAAAATCGCCCAATTAGTTACAAAATGCGTCAGGTTTTCGCTATTATTCCGCCTGTCCCGTCATGTTTGTTTACAATGGCAACGGGCTTGTTTATTCACAAAAATGTATAAAACAAGATATAAACGAATCCCAAACCATTAAATAAACACAACAACCATCCAAACAAGCACTTTGAATAGTTTGGTGTTTTCTACATGGCTTGCATCGTGTTGTTACGAATAGCCTAAAAAAGCAGAATTCAGTAGCAATGTTACTTATAAAAATAGGAAGAATTTTCGTAAGTATCGTCACAGTACCAAAGCCAAATATACGTTCAATGAAAGCCTAAGAAAGAGAGAGAATGCTGCGGCACACTTTGATTATGGATCAAGAAACACGCTGGAACAGTGTACATACAATGCTGATAAGATTTCTGCTGCAAAAAAAACAATTTTTCTGGCCTACATAGAATTTGAAAAGTTTGGCATTCAAATACTCAAAAATTGTGATTGGGAAATTTTGCCAAGCGTTGTGGCATTACTAAAAATTTTTTTGCTGATGTCGCAAATTTTTGTGATAAAGAGAATTCTTGCACTTCGGCGGCAGTGCCAAGTGCAAAGTTCGTTATGATCACTTTGCAAGAGACTGGTTGCAAAGGAGTGGCTGAATTAAAGGCGTTTCAGCAGAACATGAATCGATATTTTTACGGAAAAGACGTTCGACAACAATGCAATTTCATCGAAAAAAGCCAGTTACATTGCAACTCTGCTGGATTGCAACTCTGCTGGATCCAAAATTGAAAATGGGATTTTTTTGCGATGAGAAGTTGATCAAGCAGAGTTATTGCTGGTTCAGCACCACGAACCGAAACAATCAAAAACAAGAGCCAAGAAAGGAGAGAATCTCCTATGGAAGGATCACATGAAAAAGCCACTGATAGAAAACATCAAAAAACAGACAGTGTTTCCACCAAGGATAAATACTTCGCGTTTTTGGATGAGGAAAGCAGTTGCTCCGCTGAGAATTCATCTCAGTCAGAAGAAGAACCATATGTCAAAAGAGGAGGAGGCCACGTACTTGAATGTGCCAAAGTGTAAAAGCAACGTTTGTCCATTACAGGTGTAGATGGGACAGCGCCATAGATATCCAGAAATTGCAACAATAGATTGAAAATATCTTAGCGCACTTGCGATTTCAGTCGCTAGCGAGCGGGAGTTTAAAGTGCCAAGAGCAAACGGGGATAGAACTCGGTTAAAACCTGATAATGTCGAAAAAGTACTGTTTTTAAAACTTAACTTGAAAGCAATTGGCTATGACTTGATAACTTTGTCTGATATACGATTGACTACGTTGAACTGCCATGGTTGGTGTGCAGGAAATGAAAGCGACATTTCTTGCTTTGATTGCGATGAGTAGAAGAAAAATAATCGAGTTACCGAGTATCTTAAAAAAAGCCAATGGAGACTGTGAGTGTGATAATTTGATGCATAACAATTACGAGGTAAAATACAAACTTGCTTCTTTGGTTTATCAGTGTTTGTCATGCAGTGGAGATTAGGGACCTTTGGGCCAAAATTTACATTTTGTTTCATGCAATCCCTGCTGCTTGCCGCAAGTGGCTCAAAGTTGGTTTCCGAAAAGTGCGAAGGGTCCCCATTATTTTAGTACCAAAAAAGAACCAAAATATATTATAACATCTGAATGATTGCACTTTAAAAATTGTTGAAAAAGTGGCCCAAAGGTCCCTACCCTAAGGGACCAATGGCCCACGGCAAAGGAACCTTTGGATCACGTTGTTTTGTCAGGTAATTTAATTACAATAATTGCAGAGTACAATCAAATTTTGGTTATTTACAATGAGAAATGAGACTTTTGCTTATATACCATAAAAAAGAAAAATGATAGTTTGCATTTCTGCAATAAAAACACGAAATGCAGTGGAAATGCAAGATTTCTACATAACACTTATTTTACTTAGCAAAGAGCACGTCTATTGTTGTACTTCAGGGTTATCCGAAACCTACATGAATACCTGCAATTTTATTAGAAACTATCATTAGACAAAGATTAGCTCAGTGGCTCCCAACAGGGGTGCAATTCACGATACTCAGGGGTGACGCGAACTAATTCGTTTTTCAACATACAATTAAAAATACTATATCAAGATCAGCCTCATGAATGCTGTTACTATATAGGCCTATACATATTATTTTATTGATTTTGGTTATGGCAATTGGCGGCAGGCCGAATCCTGAAGTTTGCTTGTTGCTGGGGTGGTTGGGGTGAACACTCTTGCTCAAGAGCGCTACGGCAATTCACCCAGTGGTCGTGGATCAAACACCTAACCTTTTGATTGAAGAGGAGGACACTTTATTACTGAGCTACTGCCGCCCCCTACTATATTTTAACACATTTTAACGGCTTTTCTCAAAGTAGTTTCATTAAACCTTACTTTAAGGTTCTTACATTTTTAAATGTGGCCATATCAGTGAAAGCGATTTGGACCTGGTCTACTTCTGCAAAGTGTATGAGACAAAGAAAACGTAAAGAAAATATTATTATGGAACAATGTCAAAGCATTATAAAATGTGCAGTCATACAAATGACCTTTGGTCATGGTCCAAAGGTCCTTTACATAAAGTGATCCAAAGGTCCCTCTTCCGGCCAATTTTACGCTGCTGCTACTGAAACATTGTTACTTGCCTAATTTAAAAAAGCTCTACTGTCATTCCAGACATAAATGTCGCTTCTACTTGCAAACCAAGCAACTGACAGAAATCTGCTTTCTATCCCTGGATATCATTAAAAGTTCAGACCATTTGAAATTTACTTTTACTCCATAAAAATGGAGTTTCAACTATAACTGCTTAATGACTGGACCAAGGTCCTCTGCATTACACATGACAAGTTGACGTCTGCTAAGCATTTTTACACATGATTAATGAAGCGTTGCCATATGTCATTTATGACAAAGACACGATGGTCCAAAGGTCCTGCACAGCCATAGGTCCCTAATTTCCCCTACTAATGTAGTTTGTAAAAGCCACACGGCCTGGGCAAAAAGACAAGTGTTTTCTTGCTACAAATCTCTCATGCTATGCAAAAAGTGACAAATGTAGGGGTGAAGGCTCTTCTCGTTCTACGTTTGTGTCAAATGATGTTGATTTTTGCATTTGAAAAACTGACAACAACAGTAAAAGATCTGTGTAAACAAACCGGTGAGCGGTGACATGTGTTTAGCATCTATACATTTGGCTGTCAAAATGCAGGTTTGTTGGAGGTTTCAGGTTTCATCTTTTAATTAAGATTTCTACTTCACATTTTTGAATAACACTCTTTGCTTTGCGAGAAAAAGTAAGAACACATTTTCAAGATCACATCCACCATGGCGATGTATATAGAGTATACATTACTCTTGTTTTCTTTCAAAAAACTAAATCTATAAATATGAATGAATGACCCGACCCCCGGCCCCGGCAAAGTTCAATCCCCAGCCTGGCCCCGGCTAAATTTAGTGCCCGGGGGGTTCACTACTCACCAGTCACCACCAGTGGAGCATTCTCTGCGAAAGCAGCTACGTGGCACACGGGGATTAGCGTCGCATTAGACCACTCACGACACTCCGAAAAAAGTACGGAAAAGCGAGTGTAAATGAAACTGAACAAATATTATTGTTACTGAATGATCTTTTTCTTTCACTCACACAAAATAATGTCAAAAAGGTTTGTATCATGCAAAACCCTGAACAATTTCAATTGTTGGAAATAGCATCGTATGCCATTACTACTGCTTCCCTACAAACCGCACAGAAAATACAGCCCATGAGTCATGACATCAACCAACAGTAGCTGTTACAGCAAGTAACACAATTGCAAATACAGCTTAAAACGCGATCACGTTTATCACAAAAATGCTCAAGGAACTTCTGCGCACTCGCCCCCAGTCAATACATCCGTGGAACGCTCACTTTCAAGAAACATACAACAACATCTGAATATCGTTCTACTGATCGGTTAACAACCGATTTCGTCATTACCGAACTGGTAGTGGTGCTCGCTGAGCAAAGGAATTCAACAATGAACGTTTCGAACACGACGCCACAATCACATCAACTGCTGCACCACTAGCTAATTCCACACCGTTTATAATATGCAGGAACTGCTGGCACACCGTGCTTACACGACTTGAAGACCAGGAATTGCTCGTCCTTGCGGTGCGAGTTACGTGGTCAGTGAACCATTACGAGAGAACAATCTTGCCGTAACAATTATGAGAAATATCTCATATAAAACACGAAGCACAGTATGATCACATCATATCTGGGTGACAATAGCAAATAAAAGCGCAAACGCTTCTGCTTCACTGGGCAGCCAGTTAAATAGGATCAGATGTCTGATAGGCAAAATTGTTAAGAATGCGACCTGGCAATGAACCTTAATCAGGCCATTCATTTTCATATCAGATTGTCCTGTCATGAGGGTCGCAGCCGGAGGAGTCAAATTCCTAACAATTTTCGCGCAATCTCAGATTGCTCTGCTGCTTCCAGACCAAGAAAGGACCAGGCAAGGTCAGAAATGTAACCAAACCACATGGTCCTTCGTCAACCTCTGGGCCGTTTTCCCCTGAGTGTAGTCAGCAGGACTTGCCATCAGATCAACAAAAACATTAATTGAACCTTTGGATAACTGTGTCATTTCATTCAGTATGTCAAGCACTGCTGAAACGTTTGAGACCTTGTCAGCGAGATTGTCGCTGCTGTAGCCAGGACCCGACGCTGTGATGCGCGGGCTACGAAAAACATCGATGTCGCGTTATTAACTTCTTAGGAATCGTGACCAGTTTGCTGGGACTGACAGACACAATATCGGATTGTTTATCAAAGCAGTAAGCCAGAAAGACCTCCGCCGGCACTACAGTAACTACTGAACTGCGTTGTCACAAGTAGCTGAGTTGTGCTCCATTTGCGCGTGCTCCACTTGACTTGAGCAGCATCGTGTTGCTGCAGAAGAAATTGCAGACTTAGTGATCGATCGCCCTGCGTTGCGGTCCATGGTCACTGCTTCAAAGCATTCTGGTCCAAAATCTGTGGGATCTCGAGGCTTCCTCCTCGACCGCGAGGAGAGCGAACATGCCAATGAAGCAAGAACTGGCCGCAGTTGAGTAGTTCAGTTCAAGCAGGAACAGGAGTTTGATCGCAAGACTAAGGAAAAAGCTCGAACAAAATCGCAAAGGTGAGGAAAGAGCATTCGAACATAGCCGTAGAGATGCAGAACGTGGAAGGAAACGCGCCGAAATCCAAAGGAGTTGAGAAACCCTAATGGCAATCCACGAGCTTCAGCAAGTAGAAATTGAAGGGCAAGTGTGAGTGGTGGTCATTACCCCGCGATGATGCTGCCTTGAACGCAGTCACCTCCGTGAAAAATGCAACGAGGAAAAAAATGTTAAGGCGGTGTCAAGCAAACCGTCTGTCAAGGAACTCCCTGCTTTTTCCAAAGCAACGTTCACTAAAGAATCAAATCAGCTCAAACGTGAAGGCTAGCAAGCGAAAGGTACGAAAACAATCAAGTCTACATCGCATGATGGAGGTTGTGTTCGTACTTATTATGTTTAGTAACATGGGAAACGACAGACAAACTGAACCTAAGATCTTCAGAAGGTATACAAAAAAATCTAATTAGTGGCGTGAGCACCGTGATTGACGGCCACGAGCAAAGCATCGGATAGGAATTCGCTCAAACGAAGATGACAAGCGAATCAAAACTGCGTTTCATCCGTTAAAGGTAGGTTTGCCCAATCTGAAACTGTTAAAATTTGACGGCGGTCCTGCCCGGTATTCGTTATTTATGGCAAACTTTGAAGCTCACGTGGAGAGTAGACTTAACCTCACCCATGATGCCTCAAAGTTGCAATACTTAAGACAGCACTGTAAGGGTGAGGCGGAAAAACTGATCGAGCTTTGCTCTGTCTTGGACTTCAGTGCAGGATACCAAAAGACAAAGCAATTTTTGTTCAAAAATTACGGTCGTCCGCATGTAATTGCGAGAACATACAAGTATGTAAATAAGCTGTCGCAAGGGCAAAGGTTGAAACCTGGCGACTCTGCAGGACTTGCTACAACTTACAAGAAAGCAGAGTCGTACTGATCATCTGAAGCATTATTCAGATCAGAGTAACTTCTGCAACATTTCAAGGATAATAGCAAGCCTTTCGTTTGACTTAAGTACAAAAACGCTGGATGCGATTTGCTGCTGCGATGCAAGTCGACAGACGAGAACCTCCTTTTGATGACCTTGTGTGCTTTGTTCAGGGCGAAGCACGAATTGTTCAATCGTTGTACGGGTCCTTGCCAAAAAGTCAGTCCAACCTCTAGATCAGGGGTCGGCAACCTGCGGCACGCGTGCCACACTTGGCACACCAAGCAGTTTCCAATGGCACGCAGAAGCTCCGAGTTTTGCATACCATTTTTGTTATGATTCACAAGAAGTATTATTGACGTTGACTGGTACAAAAATACGGATGTACTTGGCACGTTGAATGGTTTGGAACCTTAAATCGGCACGCACTTACCAAAAGGTTGCCGACCCGTGCTCTAGATCAGGGGTTCTCAAAGTTTTCGTGTTATGGAGCCCATGAAGAGATTGACCATAATTTACGGAGCCCCACAATAAATTTCTAAAAATAAAAACATAAGTAAACGAATAGCTCGCGGAGCCCCGAGGTTTCTCTCGCAGAGCTCTGGGGCTCCGTACGGAGCACTTTGAGAACCTATGCTCTAGATGATCTCCTCGCACGTAACAAGTGCTGATGAATTACACATTAAGAGACAAATGTGGCCTTTGTGTAGAATCGCGTAACCTACACAACTCCAATAATACATTAAAGTTGCTGAGATATCGGCGTAAGTCCAAGAAAACCGTTTTCTGTGGTTGTCTCCGGGTTGGGCATATCTCTAAACCAGGGGTGTCAAACTCATTTTCACTGAGGGTCATATCAGCATTATGGTTCCCCTTGAAGAGCCAGTTGTAACTGTATGGTTGCCCTCAAATGGCTAGTTGTAACAGAATTAACCACAATCATCTACGTCAGCGCTTCTCAACCGGTGTGCCGCGAAGCTCCTTCAGGTGGGCCGCGAAATGTTCCGAGATAACGCAATTATTACGTTTAGTCATGAGTTCTGAAACATATTTTTCGTGAAGTGGGCCCAAAATCAAAGTCTCGGCGAAACGTGGGCCGCGACATCAAAAAGGTTGAGAAGCACTGATCTACGCTACGCTAATACTTAAGGAGCGTCTCTGTGAAGTAATAATAGTTATTTTGCCATGAAAAGAGCCTTAAAATTGAATAACTTTTTTTAAAGAGAGACGTTAGGTCAGCAAGATGACTAAAATAACAAAGTTATAACGTGCCGGTAAAGAACGTCATTCGCCTTTGTAAACAGGTACAAAACAACTATAGTTCCAAAAAAATAGATAGGCTGAGGATTAAAATTTTAGCTTCGCGGGCCACATAAAAAGACGTGGCGAGCCACATTTCGCCCGCGGGCCACCACTTTGACACATGTGCTCTAAACGTTGCCTTGCGAAAGTAATGTGTAGGCCAGTGGCGCAGCCAGATTGAGACCGAAAAGGCCATAGCCCCCTCCGAAGCAAACTTGCTAAGATTTGTTTACCGCGATAGATACCGGCTGCGACCCAGCGCAACTGTGTTGATCATCCAGCAGACTGCAACCTCTTCAAAATCATAATCGCAATAATTCGGCCATCAACTTTAAACTACAATAGAAATTTATGAAACTTTCGAGGGGCGCCCGACGAGACAACCTGTTTAAAAGTTTTTTTTGGCGTCCCAGCGCTTCAACTTTAATTTGCATGAAATTGTTTAATGTTTGCGTCAATAAACCATCTCTCTTCTATTTGTATCAAGTTCCGACTGTTAGAAAGACGTCAGTGACTAACAACGTCACTGACTAGCCCCTCCCGAACAAAATTCTTGGCTGCGATACTAGTGGAGGGCACCCGGCTACTGGTGGAAGGCACCCGGCTGTTACAAACACCACACTTTGCTGTGCTGCGCGAATGATTTGCTCATGAGCCGCTGCGCAACCTCACAATAAGCTGTGCGGTGCAAACGCAATCACACGAGTCCTCATGTCATCAAAGGTGTGCAACGTACGAGATGAAAATAATGCAGTCTCGGTACGCATTACGTTTTCACTCTAAACCCTCAGCTGTGTGTCAGAGAAACGGCATGGCAAGAACTACAGTTAGATGTGGCATGGCACCTTGTATGGAGGAGAGCAGCATCTAACACCAAGTTCATAATTTATTTGCAAAATCAACTCAAGCAGAAACGCAAAAACGCAATCACAGACAATATTTTCCAAGCGATCAAAAGAAAACCAAAGTAGTTTCAGAAAAGCCAACACTAAAAACGTTAACGTTTATACTAACACAGAAGAACACCACAGCTTTTTAACATAGCATTTAAAGCCAATTAGCATACATGCAAACTTATTGTATATTGCAAAAATATATTAAAACATTGGAAAAGGTCAAATAAAGCAATTGAAAAAATCTGTTTTATTGCTCTACTAGTGCACTGCATGTTCTTTCCTGCTAGCTTATCATGTTGAAATATATTGGAGTGATCGTCTAAAATGACACTCATTATATAACACAAAAAGTGAAAAAATTAAGTTCAAATGGATACTATTATTCACAACTTTTGTTAGGTGGAAGCAGTGACAGCCTATCGTATATCCAAAACTTGGGTTCGATTTTGAAATGTTTGAGATTACAAAAAAAGAAAAATATTTTTCCTAGCCTACAAATAAATTAAATTACATCAGTTGTATATGCTCATATTATTATCAGTCAAACTAATATGGATAAATCTATTGGTTACATGAGCTTGCAGTTTTCATATTAATATACTGTACTGCTGAAAAATTTCGGAAATGTACTAGTACTCACTTGATAATATATTTTAAAATCATGAAACTGAAGCTCTTTCACTAATGGATCTGCAGTTCCCCTTAGTTTTGGCGCCACGTAAGCAATTTAATTTTGTCCAATGTACAATTTCTGTTTGGAAAACTGTACGTACAGTAGATCATTGTCAAATATTATGAATGCAAATATTTTCTAACCTAACAAAAACATTGTCAAATGATCCTGGGTTGTTAGATTAAAATTAATGCATTAGTTTTGCCACCTCTTGGTTGTAAATATCATTATGCGTTTGCAAATATAAAACTCTGTAAACTCAAAAGAGCAATAACTGAGAATATTAGTATTCATATCAGTGTTTGGTGAAGTTCGACCAAGTAATCACAAGACTTCTCACTGTGCCACTGCTAAGAAAATGGCCATTTCCTAATCGTCTTACGTAATTTGAAGGTTTTTGTTTGGGGCTGTAAAATTGTCATATAATTACAAAACAATACAATTGTATGAATACAGGGTTACCACACATTTTCAAAATCCAGTTTCCGTACTTTTTCAATATCTTCTCAATACTACATTAAAAAACTTAAATACCATCAGTATCTTCATTTTTCCAAAATTACATTCATGGAACACAATGCACAAACATTTGCAAAGTTGTCATCAGCAGTAAAGAACTAAATTTGAATAAACAAATGGTTGACTTTGGAATTTCCATACTTTTCAATACTTTATGTACATTATAGGCAAATTCAATATTTTTTCAAGGTCTTGAAAACTGGTTTCACAATTGAATACTTTTTCAATACTTTCAATGCCACGTGGGAACCCTGATGAATAACATTCAATGGCTTAAGCTGTGAGTAAATGGCTCCCCAAATGTGACTATGCAATGAAGGTGAGAAAAACTGTAATAGCTCTTAATGAGGATTTTGGCCACAGGCCTCCAAACGTTTTTGCCAAAGGGCCACATAAGCTATTACACAACAGTTTAAGGGCTGGGCATCTTACATATATATATAATATCATTGTTTCAGGATATGTTACGTTCTACAAAACCAACAATTTTTTCAAAAAGTATATTCTATTTTCATTATTGACAAAATGTCTTTGCAGCCAGATGAAATGGCTTCATGGGCCGTAGTCTGGAGACTTCTGATATGGGCAATATCTTTCCAAAAGAATGAAAGTCAATTTAGATCTAAAAGTCTTTCACTCTGAAATCAATTCATTTAATTTGTGTATCTATAGTCCCTATTCAGATAGATGTAGGCAAGTATCGTCCAAGCTCAGCAAAAATTATACAACTTTTTGCGACTTGTCTTTTGACTTGATTGATGTGTGGTTCAATTTCAGCTCATCATCTAGCATCTTCAAAACATTTTGCCACTTAATTTTCATACCTGATAATCAATTGCATTGTTTTAAATGATAGGCTGTTGTGGTGTGTCCAGGCCAGTATAAACCTTACATTTGTGAGTATTGCCTTACTGACACTAATTTGTTCTCGGTTTACACAAAGCTCGCAATGTTGTCTGTTATTGCAGTTGTCAATTGTTTTTCTTCATATGTTTTTGTTTATTTCTTGAATAAATGAAATGAACTGATCATTAAAATTAGCAAACTGATGCACAGTGCAATGCTCGCAGATCAAAATGGTTTCCCTAAAAAATCAACAACTTCCATTTTTGCAAATTTTGGCTTAGCTCCAACACTATCTGCTTACACCCTCATCGGCAACTGCTTAGTTCCACTGTCTCATTTTAAACATGCAGTCACGTAAGTGATAGCTTCTTAATCACAGCTGAAATGATTAAATAATCTATTTCAATGACACCATCTTTTTTATATTGAGGTCTACAAGTGATAAACCTAAATGACATTTTAAAATGAGGGGTAGAAAAATTGATCCCCAAATTGAAATTTAACAACCTGCCAGTATAATTTGATCCATTTTTTATTAGAAAATATTCACACTCAAAATGTTAGGCAATGAAATATTATGTAACTATACATTGATATAGAAACTATACATTAAACAAAAACAATTTGATTTTATGGGACACAACCACAGGGACTGAATAGCAATCAATCCAATATAAAAGAAGCTTAATTTCATACTTTCAAATAAAATTACAAAAATGTATTGCTAACAAATTGTTGGAGTTTATTAATCTACAGTAAAAAAAATACCTGTAAAATGTTGATCGTATCCATAGTAGTTTGACTAGTATAATCTTTCAGTAGAGACTATCTTACTGCCAGAAATTATCTACTGATTTATTCATAGCCCAATTTTTTTACTCTTCAACTAATTCATTTATGTTTGATATACAGCACACTGTAACTGCTTCCAAGTCCAACTGACATAATCTAGTTTTCTAGGTTTATCTATTTTTATTGATTAAAAAAGGCATACCTAGTGTCTGAAAGTAATGAGTGGAGTTGGTTGACAAGATGATCACCATGGTCCTTCATGAACCCTATGTGACACCATGACACTCTTTATTTACTTTCATCAGCTTTTTTGCCACTGTGTTTTTATTTATTCTAATTTCTAAAAATTGACCATGAGTTATTTTTTGCACAGTGGCTCTTTTTATTGTTTTTGTTTATCAGCTGAGTCATATGAAACAATCAATCAATCAGTAAAATGCAGGGGTATAACACATTTCCTTAGATAGTCACTAATACATTTCATTAATATCTATTCACTAGAAAAGAACTTGCAGTTGCATCTAGAATAGTCCAATATATGTGAACTGTTTTATAGATATATTTTTTCAATATACATGTTTGACTACATATATTCTGAGTGGCTTTGCATGCTTTGCTTACAGATTTACAGCTATGACGTCCTACTAATCTAGTATATTATAGTATTTATAAATTATTGCCAGAGGTTGCCGCCAGACTGAACTTTGTTATCTATAAATTAGTGGATACTTTTTTACTGATTTCATCTTTTTTTGAATTGGAAACATGTTTGTTATTGTGTTTATGTGCTAAAAACTTATAATTTGTCTTTTTTGCTTAGCTGTTCTGTTTTCCTTTGTAATTTTTTTGAACAAACAGAAATACTACTCCTTATGTGATCTGGGCTTATCACATTTCAACATTATCGTATGACTTATCAGCAACCTGTTGTCAATCTGTCTTTACTAAATAGTATTGCATTTCATTGAAAAAAGCAATTGCGAAAACAAGTTCTGTCCGCAAAATCATAGAGATGTAATAAACTTACCCACGGACCATAGTGGAGCACCACAGTAGAATGTAGGTCCAACCAAGCACAAAGCATCATCGAATGAGGTTGAATAGGCAGAGGTAGAAACAGATTATAAAAACGTTTAGCAGTAAACAGTATTCCAGTAAATGTCAGGTACATGAAAAACAAAAAAAGGCTCACTGAGGACTGAAGAGTGTAGCATTTAGTTCTATAAATATCATCATTTCATTCATACTGGCATGACCCATGACATACATCTCAACTATTGCACAACTAATATTAGTACCATGACATTGGCACTATTATCCGAATTCACAAAATTCCAGACCGAGGTATCAAACTAAAGTCAATGTCTGTGAAATCATGAAGGTGAGCGTCACTCTGTTTGCCTCAAAAGCCTGTATTGCAGCAAGGGTGCTTCTCAGAAGTGCGACTCCGAGCTTTGTTCTAATGTATGTCATGACATTGCATATGGCTCTTTGCATTATACAGCTATTTTTTCAACCAGTCTTTTGTTGACCTTGGTGCATTGCGGTGCCATCTCTCTACTTGTTGTGAAGACAGAGGATTGAACAAGGGACTTCTCAATGTTAATCACTCTTTGGTTGTACTTATCCTTTTTTTCATGTTGTTGGAAGATCTGTGAAAAGGACTTATCAGAATAAGACATGTGCGTTATTGTTAATTGTAACTTCCTCTAGATCAGCTATGTCCAACCCGCGGCCCACGGGCACATGCGGCCCAATCGAAGGTTTTGTGCGACCCTGTTTAAGTGTTCGCTGTAGTAAAAATATCCTACATACTGACAACCTGTCCTTATTTTCATAATCTTCAATTTGATATTTTTATGTAGGTGGTCCTCAGTGCCATTTTGTCACGTCTGCTACCATTGCAATTAAGATTCGAATGCTTTCAGTACATTGCGTTAAGCTAAATTTAGTTTGCCACGACTAAAGTAAGCCATTGTATATGCAGCCCTTATTAATATGTCATTCAATAAGCGGCCCTGGTCAAGCCAGTGACATAATTTTTGGTTCTGCAAGCCACTTGGGTTGGAAATAGCTGCTCTAAAGCAACTACTGTATGTCCAACCAAAATTGCTTACTCACTGAACCAAACATAATGTCACTATCTTAACCAGGGCTGCACATTGATTGACATATGAGGGCCGCATTTCATTTACTTACTTTGATCTTTGCCAAGTAAATCTAGTTTAAGCTGATGCACCAAAAGCGTTCAAATACTAACTGCCATGGTACTCACTGTTTGGCACCTTCAACCACTGTTAATGTCATTTCATATTTAGGCAGATTTAGGGCCAATAAAACAAAAGCAGAAATCAGAAAACTAATAAGAAAGTTTTGCACCAAAGTGACAGCCAGTGGACATACAAAATTTTACAGCATGCTGAACTGGCACTGAGGACCAATTGCATCAAAATGTCAAATTTAAGATTATCAAAATAAAGACAGCTTGTCAGTATGTAGACTATTTATACCAAGGTTTATAAGGTGTTTCAGGGACCCAATTAGGGTCCATAGAATTGAAAATTGGGTCCCTAGAATGAGAGAAAATCATTATCGAGTCCTTAAAATCAGAGAAAATCGGGTCCCTAGAATCAGAGAAATTGGGTCACTGCAGGTCCATGCCGGGTACCTAACATTTTCCTTAAAAAAAACTGCTTATATTACAGCAAAAACTGGTCAATCTCTGGCTGTGCACCACAACGGAAAATATTGTACAAAAAACAACTAACCCAAACCTTAAACACCAACCCTAACTTCTAGTAATAAGTAGCCTAGTTGTTTTTTTATTGATATTTTCCGTTGTGGTGCTCAGCTAAAAATTAACCCAAAAACCGAAACTGGACAACACAAAACCTTCAAACCGCCGGCCTCAGGTTGGACAAACTAGAGCTGCTCCAAAGTATTTGAAAAACATCACAATCTCACACAATAACCATTCTGATTTTTTGGTGTCCTGGCACACTGTTTATTTCAGAATCACAAATTCATTATCCCATTATCACTAATGAAAGACTACTACTGCAAAAAACTCTTTGCATCAAGTGATCAAATAAAATAATACTTTGGTTTGCAACTACAGTTGAGCGCAAGCAAGCAGGCACACACATTACACAACACTAACACACCACTCGACTCAGGCTTAAAAAATTAAGAAAAAAATGTTACGAACGAATGGCTCAGCTAACTTAACTTCAGTAACTCCAATGAAAAATAGTCGCATAACTGTACACTTTAAAAGAAGATGACATAGCCTCTTGAAAAAATCTAAACAGTCAAGACAAAGTACACCACTAATTACACCCAGCAGAAAACACTAGCTAAAGTATAAGCGGCATAACGAGTGTAGCATTTGGAGCTAGGAAGAACAACAAATTATATAACGGGACAAGCCAACAAACAACTTTTGTTCCGCCTCACTGCGCAATAGCAATGCAAAAATTAGATCGCAGCAATTTGATATATAGAAAGTATTACATGCTTTTATCTTATCAAAAAAAAAACTCTTTACTACAAAAGCAACGCGTTTATGCTTTTTTTATTTATTCAAAGGAAAATCCGAACAAGCAATGGGATGATGGAAAAATCTAATCATATCAAGATTAATTGAGATATTCGGGCAAACAGCATTTTTTCTACAATCATTGAAGTAACAAAGCTTCAAACAATTGACTCGCACAGTCAATCACAGCACAGACATGCCTAAATACAAACAAAACACGCTCAACATCTGGTATATTTTCAGCTCAGTCCCCTGCGGAACTGGTGCACCCTAACGTGTGAAACCGATTATGATCCAGCACCCACCGCGCAACTGTTTGGGGCGTCCTGCAAATACCCATCTTCGACTGTGCTGCTCACCATCTTTTTCATATAGCCTTTTCATTAACTTTTTCTTGAACAATACGCAGCGAATACTTCAAATAAATAGCAGTAGTAGTAGTTTGTTGGCACTAAGTGACGTGTTATATTTATATTTCCAAAAAACAGTCTGCCAGGACACCGTAAAAACCAGAACGGTTATCATGTCAGGTGTCTCTACAAAACCTAACACATTTCAGTTGAACGGATTAGGCTACCTGAATTTTCTCAAATCAATTCAAGCAGGGTAATAAACCTCGTCACGTTGAGCAATGTTTGAAATCATCTTGGGGCAATATATTTGTGAGCTCGAGTTAGCCGCGTTTGCGGCGATGGCCAGTCTCGAAAAATTTTTAGATGACTCTGACTTGAAAAGCTTGCGTTTGCGACTGGACTCGACATGTGACTCGGCATAAATGACTAGGCCACATCATTGTTCACTAGGAAATACCCAGAACAGAACATTTGGCCGTATAAACAGCAGCAAAATGTCCGGGTCTACTTTTTCGAGTCACTTTCGAGTCAGAGTCAAGCAGACCTGTAACCAGGAGGGGGCGAAGCTTTTCCTCAAAATTTCTTTGACACCCTGGAAAAATATGTTCGGCATAGTTTGAAAGTATTGGACATAGTTCAAAAAATTTGCGCCACTCTCAGAAAACTCTTCTCCCCCCCCTGGTGCCCCAAACTGGTTGCGGGTCTGGAGTCGAGTTAGCTTACACAATGCAGTTGCATTTGGGCGCATTTGCTAAGCAGAGCATCTGCACTTTACAGTTGTTGTTAGTGGCCCTTTGAGAGCAAAGTAGCCTACTTACACATTGCAGTTGCTGTTGGAGGCCCCTTTGAAGGCAGCGTACTGAATTATCATGTGGTTCGGAAGATACTATATGAACGGATGATAAATTTAACGGATGATAAGAACGGATGATAAATTTTGCTCCAAAATAAAGCTATAAAAATTATAAATCCAACTAACATGGGATCACTAGAAGACCATTTCCAGCACTTAAACATCTTATGCCTTCCCAAACTATATAGCTTTTCAGTAGGCAAATTCATGCA
>Ga0210059_1004105_pt1 | contig 23445 bp, 16 predicted proteins | sample Ectturendosymbi2_FD_188042 | JGI IMG/M metagenome (GOLD analysis project Ga0210059, IMG submission 188042) | Ecteinascidia turbinata endosymbiont from Florida, USA - Sample 2 (SPAdes) (version 2) | ecosystem: Host-associated > Tunicates > Ascidians > Unclassified | place: Key West, Florida...
AGACATATCGTGCTGATTGCGAACTTGAAAATGTTAAACAAAATTTTTGCATCCTTCGTTTGCAGTGCTCTGTAAATAGTCTTTTGCTGCTGGTCTTGGCTTATTTACGTAAATTACGATCTTATGCAGGTTTTGTTTTAGCACCTTCTGCATACCTGTTGGTCCTGCTTTCACTGTTAGCGAATTTAACAGGGTTGGCGGTCTTGGTTTTGCTTTTGACGTTTTTTGCCTCACACTGTTATTTCTTGCGTCACAGAGTCTTTTGGTTTTGAATTGCTAGCATTGCCAAGTGTTGCTTTATTTTTTGACTGAAGATGGATTAAGAATAATCCGAAACGTCTCAAAACAAAAATGTATAGTTTTTTGAAGGCTTTTTTAGTGTTGATGAAAATATTCACAAAGATTTAAGAAATAAATCATTCTCAGTGTTTTGCTCAACCTACAAAAATTACCTGCTGGAACAAGTGATACTGTAATACGTTTCTTTTAAATACTCTTGTTATCTGGGAAACATTTTTGCCCTTGTGCTCTAAGCACAAGAGCGAGTCTGGTTTGTTTCGTCTGCTTTTTGGTTTTTGTTAATTGACGCAGATGATTTCAACGGGTCTAAAATTTAACGGTATGAACTTCAGGTAACCAGTCTCAACAAAGGGGGTTTGAATCCTTCAGCAAATTTTTTTAATAAGAAATCGATTTCACGTAACACCACGGTCTTACAGTTTCATTCAAATATAATTCTATCAATATCACATACGTGCTAAAACATTTACATGTTTGAATAGAAAAGTCAAAACAAGGTAATTACTTGGCAGTCTAAAGTTTTTTCTCCATTTGTTGTTGGCAGCAGTGTCGTTTTTGGCTTGTACAAGCATTGTATTAGCCATAAGATCTTCAATCCCGCACATATCCATGACGGCAGCTTTGAAGAGGGTTTTCAGTGGTGAACTGAGTTTTTTGACAAAAAGAATGAAAACTTGAAAGTTTATTATTATTTGGCAAATTTTGTACTCCTTGCTTCCGACATATTGGTTTATCCTTCTGTTTCCTTCATTCTTGCTCTGTCATTGTACGCTTGTCCTATAATTAAATAACAACTTTAAACTCGGCTGAAACTTTAGCGAAATGTAACGAACGAACTGTGACGAAAATGTGCATTAAATCCAAACAAGTTGCGATAACAATGCTTGTAAAATGGTATGTTCTTTCCTTAAGCAATTGGAAACGGCAAAAATTGTACATATAGATTACTTTTGCCTTGCAAAAAAATGACGCAATTTTTCAAAATCTTGACAACATCATCTGTGCATTATTTTCCTGCATAGCTTTTCAGCGGTCGTCGTTATAGACGCCATTCAGCGGTGGCACAATAAGCTAATCTTATTTTGAACTGCATATAGCTGTTACAAAAAAAAAACGCTACAAATTTTTCAACACGTTTCTCCAAGCAGAATCACAAAGCGATCCAATTCACTTTACAAAATTTATCTTGAAGATTAAACAAAACGTTAATACAACAAAACACCTCCACTGGCGACCTTGATATTATTTAAATTAGGCTAAAGCAGAACGTTTGGTTCGACAAGCCACAAACCCTTTTCAAGACATTCCTCATACCGTCCACAGTGCAAATGACTCTGCGTCCATAGTGCAAACGCTCGAGCCTCGAACGCTACCTGTGAGACTTTTCCTGAATCTTGTCAGACTAAAAAAACCCTGTACTCTTCGTGTGCTACATATAACCTACCACAGCAATCATTCACCAGTGTATGACATAAAGCTAAACTGTGTGTTTTGTTCCTTCAATTTTGAAATATGGATGGGGAAATTTACACATGATAAAACACACCACAGCCATGGCCGTCGCCAGCGGGGGGCCAGTGGTGCCCGGCCCCCCCATTTGAACTCTGTGCCCCCCCATTTCATGTTTGGCCCGCGAACAACCACGAAGCTGTAGAAATGCTATGCGCAGTTGTAGATAGTCAAGAAGCAATAGCTTGTTGAATGAATTTAGTTTGCGACATTGCGTTCCTTTTTCAAGTAAACAAAAACGCAAAATTCCACTGTTTTAGTCGCCGGTATTGCCAACATAGGGGTCTTGAATGCTTTATGTAAACAAAATTTTCGCTAATGGTAAACCAAGAGCGCGTTTTGTTTTTATTTCATGACGGACAGTAAAGTTGTACAAAACACAGAGTATGCTGTGAAATTATTTTTCGAGGACTCACACGTAGGTTGTGTACACTCAGGCCCGGATTTATCAATAGGCTATGTAGGCTTAAGCCTTGGGCCTCAAAAATCAGCAAAATGTGGTACGCGTAGAGTCAATTGCCGATACTGTGTATGATCAGTTCGATAAATATACATCTGTCAACATTTTTTGTTTTTCGTTTTTATTCATTTGATCAGATTGTGTGTCGATAACGCCAGGGTCTTCCAACGAGTTTTCATGAATCTCAGAATGACCGTTGGTCAAGCCGCATGCCCACTATAGTGTAGATATACTCAAAGCACTTTGACTGCGTCCTGCGTTTGGTGAATCGTGTCGATTGTTACTTGTGAATTAGGCAAAAGGTTCGATACGCACCTGATCAAAGCTTAAAGGTTGTACTGCAGATAAGAGATATGTGTAAGACTGGCATTATCCTACAATAAAAACGCAGTTGCTTTTTCTGATCTTGAGCAATACCAGCGTTTCTATTTATTTATTCAGAAAGGAGATTGCCATTGAGTAGCCTACACTACTTGCCATAGGCGTAGCCAGGAGGGGCAAAAAGGCCGTGCCCCCTTAAAGTTTTAGAAAATATAGTCTTTGAGACGCGTTTTTCTAAAGAAAATAGTGTTATTCGCCTAAAATCAAACAGTTTGGTCCCCCAAAAAATTTTGTGCTGGCTACGCCATTGCTACTTGCGCAAGTTTGTACTGCTCCCATGCTAAGCAAATCAAAGAAATTTTGATGAGCTTAGATAATAACCAAAAGTCACTTCACCAAATGGCAACTACATAACTCTGCCCAAGGAGATAAAGAGTACTCAAACAGCAAGAAAGGGACCGTGCAGCGTTTGGATCTGACGTCTGATGCCTTAGATTAGCTGTTCTTGGTCAGTCTATCCAACCACGCGGAGTCTTATTTCTTAGTTTGATGGTCACAAACTGTTCAGGAGAATGGTCTTTCTGAAGATTCAAACGAATTAAAACTGAATTAAAGGATCACAATGTTCCAGGACAGGTTGTCCAACACTAAGCATTCGGTGCATTAAAAATGACAAATTTAGGCAAACAAATTTTAATGAAATCCTAGATGTTTTTTTGAAGGCCACGACTAAATCCTTTTAATTGTTTATTGTGCTCTGTTCAGCCTGATTTGATTCGATGATTGTACCTTTTTATATCTTAACACGAATTTCAATAATGACAGCATAAGGGAAGTTTAAAGGGCACATGGGAAACAAAAGGTTGGGGGCCCTGCTATGAAAGCACGGTCAATAAAAATTTGTAGAGTCTTACTGCAACCCAAACAAATTTGCAGACCCTTACCGCACCCAAATGGTTGCAACTGCTAGGATCACGATTCGATTTTTGTTACTTTTCCAAACTGCAAAAATCGAACGCAACGAAACCGTCACGCGAAAGGATATGAGGTTTAAGCATTCCGACACATGAGCATGCACCCCTTCAGCATTTCGACAGATGAGCCATGAACATGTACTCCTAAAATCTCGTATGATAAAATATTCTATCATGGTTATTCATAGATATATTTAACAATAAGCATATGATTTTGATATACGTATAAATATTTCGAAATAAATATAATGTAACTATTTTTTGCTCTCATATTGTTAACCTCAAATGTACCCCTTCAGAAAGGCAAATGCACCCCTGGTGGTACATGTACCTCAGGTTGAGAACCTCTGTTTTAGAGCGTCAGAATCGTCATTTTCGGCCTAGCGCTTTTCTATTTTCCCTAGTAACAGTGGGATGTGTTACCTTACAACTGGATTAGCCGAGGGTCATCACATCAGCGACATTCGGCTCTGGATATACTGAAGGATTTAAGTGTAACAGATAACAGAGCTATGCTGCTTCCAGAAAGGAGTCAAAACCATTCTTTGACGAAGTTTGTTCTAGACTGAGAGGTTCATAGGATGGCATTCTTTCTGCTTTTGCGCTTCAATTGCCACGTTGTATCCTCTACTTGCATTACTTCTGCTGTATAGCGAACCGCCTGATATGCTGTCTTTCGTGCGACGTGAAGTAGGAGGCGAGGGGCAAAGGTGAAAAGCGAGGACAATCTACAAGCAGATAGCAGTTTTAACTGTTTGCAAAATGTGCTATTTCTTGTCTCTGCCCTTGTCCAGGTTGCAAAACATCAAATGACGGTGCTCAGCAGGTTCGGCGTTCATATCTGTATAACTTTCTGGGTCGAAATAAATAAATAAATGTGAATAAACTTTACATGTCACAAGCGACTTTTTCGTGGCGGTTGCTACATGCATCCAACATTGTATTTAAAAATGTGCCCCCCTTGTAATTTTTGGCCCCCACTGCTGCGACATCCTGGCGAGGACTCTGACCACAGCGGTTCTATTTTGAAATGGCTGAACTGTCAAACTTGATTTTATTTGCAGAAAAAAAATTGTTCAGGAGAGATTTTAGCGTGCGTTTACTACTCTCAAACCCACCATAAAAATGCCGCCACCACCTTCTGAGAAAACATCATTATTCAAATTTCAAAACAGCCCGCACATGCAATCGCAAAACAGCCACCTTGGAAACCTTCAAGAAAAAGATAAACTTTATTCGCAACAACATTTCTAAACATGCGCCTAAACGGTGAAAGTTTACTACATACTTGCTATTGCTTTCAAGCGATATGGCGTTACATGCACGAAGAACAACTTCAGCTTTTCTCAATTTTGCTTTTCATGCGCTCGTGAATGCAGTTAACCACGGCATAATTTTTACCTTATGGCTGCAATTTACTTGGTCAACTGCTATTGCGTGTTCTGCTTTTGACCTTGGTAAAGTTGTTTAACAAGTTTTTCAGGAATAAGATGTACGTGCAAAAAGTGAAAATTTAAAATCTGATCTCTCAAAATATCTTCGTTCGCTGCAGTTTGAAAGTTAAACTGCCAGTTTCGATAACATCTCTGCTGGCTTTATAAACTCGTAGACCGATAATTACTGGAAATAACACGGCCCCAAATTGCCTTTCAGACCTTATTCCACACGACGATTTCTAAGGCTGGTAGCTGTTGTAAAGTAAAAAAGCTCTGATGAACTCCAGCGTGATCCTAGAGACCCCATCATTCTCGAAAACCCCTAAGAGATCGTGACTGGCAACGAGCGTGAAACTACTAACAACTATCATCCTTTCAAACAGATACACTTATCTTCATTTTTCAGCAGCTTCTACTTCTCAGACGAACTGAGTTGTCTGATATTTTTTGAGACACTGCTTTAAATTATCACTCTACACCTTCACGCAATGAATCGTAGTTATACAGTATGTTTTGGCCACCTTCATTGTAGATACAGTTCATCAATAAATAGCTTCGAAGCCGTCGTGATTCTCAACAATTCTGCTTCAGCGCGGAATCGTCTTTTCAGTGTCCTTGGGTTGTCTGCTTTTGGAGATTAAAATGCTTTCACGTTGATTAATTATCGAAAGCAATTCTCTGATCGCAGCTACGCAACATCTTGGTCAAGAAGCAAAATTTAACAGCAGCCAGGATAAGGCGATTGCCCTGCAACACTGTAAGGTTTTTTCACAGAAAATTTGTTACTCGCTGCAGCAGGAAATGCTTACGCCTCACTGCAGTGACGTCAAGCGCTTGGCAAGAGACAAACTGCAGACATAGCATCATGAAAAAAGTGATTCAAATCTTGTGGTTTTCAATTACTTTGCCCTCGTTGTCGCTGACAAATGAACTGCTAATGGTTTGCTCTTTAAATATTCATAAATATTATGCCAGATGGTTGCGGGCATAAATAAACAATGTAACATCCAGCCATTCGTAGCATTCCTCGAAAAGCACGCAATACATTGGTATATATAGCGTGCCTGTGAAAGCTAATGATTCTTTAGTACTGTCGATGATGACTCAATTAATCCGTGAAAAACCTTGTAAACAATTCAATAAGAACTGAAAGCGATACGATTATAGGTCTCAGTTGATTGGGTTGAAGTTTTCCTGTTGACAAACCTTTTTGTGTGGCAAGTAGAGATTGTGGAGACTGAAAGTCATTTCAAGCCAGAAGGTGAAGCGTGAGGGGCGGCGAATAAAAAAGCCAAGTCCGTAGCCCGGTTTTAAGATTTGGGGGTAAAAATACATTTTTAGGGGTAAAGATTTTTGTTTCATTATGTTTAAAACAATATTTTTGGGCACACCAAAGCTTGGGAAGCAATTCCCCCCGTGGCTACGGGTCGGCGAAAAGCGCAAGATCACTTCGGTTCTATGAGAACGCGTTGGCATTTTTTTGTGCGCTACACGAAAGCACTGAGGTTTTGCACGTGCTGGCAACATAAATAAAGTTTTAATAAAATACCACAGGTCTCATAGAAAAAACTTCCATTTTTTTAGCTTTTTTTATGGGAATAATTTTTCTAAATTTATTCGTGACTCTGAAGTGACTTCAGATATTTTTCCCACCAGACTATGACCTGAAATGCTCAAAACCTTGAATCGAGAAGTTCTTTCGCTGACTCGTGTGCGTCAAGTGGCCTGGTCTTCTTAGAGGGCACCAAAAGATTGAGAAACTGATGTGATCATACACAAGAAGAAAGACAGGAGAGAATGCACCAACTACGGGGCATCTCTCTGCTTAAAGTGCATGCCAAGTGCCTTGAAAAAGATGCCGCGAAACAAATTAGCCAAAGCTGGAGTATATCCAGTGCGGTTTCCGTCCTGGCCATAACAATGCAGAACAAATATTCACCCTCCAGCAAATTTGAGTATGACAAAGACCTCTACACATGTTTTGTCGACCTCGAGAAAGCATATACGACAGGGTTCCTATTGAAACTCTGTTGAGGAGTGTTGCGCTAGTACAGTGTTGACGGCCGCTTGTTGCCATTCAAGTCATTGTATTCCTGCTCACAAATTTGTGTCCGTGTCGGTGGAGTTAAATCAAAATTCACAACCGTTCACCGTTGGTGTTGGACTCTGACAAGTGTGTGCGCTGTTATCAGGAGTGCAGTGGAAAACAAGAGGTGTGGGAACGCTGTTCCCATACGAAATAATAAGGAAGACTGCGTCAAATAGTTCGAATGCAGTGAGCATTCGCCTACAAGAATTTCCACACTGGATCTTCTTGTTTCACTGTAGGCTTTTGACTAGCAGTGCGAATCTGCGTGTCGCTAGTACATCTGTGAGATCGCAGCCATATTTTAATGTAGCCTAACCTGGTGCAAAAAGATGCTGGAAAGCGTTCCCACACGAAAAAAAGTTTAAGAACGCCGATCCCACGCTTTCCCACCCCACTATACCCCTGGCTGTCACCACTCCTCTTCACATTCTATGTAGATCGACACATCCGAATCGATGAAGGTCACTCAGGGCCGGATTTACCAATAGGCTATGTAGGCTTAAGCCTGGGGCCTCAAGATCCGAGGGGGCCTCCAACAAACTGTGGTACGCATAGTCAATTTCCGGTATATGATCAGTTCGATAAATATTCGTCAACAATTTATGTCTTAATTATTCATGAAATTTAGTTTTATCCACCCGATCAGATTTCGAGGTGATAACGCCTGAGTCTTCAAACGAGTTTTCATGAATCTGAATATGCCGGTTGGCCAAGCCACATTGCTGACAACAGTGTCGTCATACTCAAAGCAAGTTGGCTGCGTTTGCTGAATCATACCGATTGTTACGTGTGAATCAAGCGGAAGATCTTGGCTTTTCGCGTTTGAGATGCATGTGATCACTGGCGTAACTTCCGTGGGCAGGGGTGTGACCCGCCCCCCTGGCAAGCTAAATGTAAAAACCGGACCCCACCTAGATTGTATTTTGGTATTCTTTTGGTGTTCAGTAGGTTGTTGCCTTTTTGCATTTTTCGGATTGTTTTCCGGTGGTTTCGGGCTTTCGTATAGCCTTCCACATCCGGATTCACTTCAGTAGATTTCTCAACTTTTTTCAGAGTGTTGGCCAGTGGGCTCCCCTGAGCTAAGTTTTCCACCCGGATCAAACCTCTAGTTATGCCATTGCAGCTGATCAAATCTTAAGGTTGTAGCCTACTGCAGATAAAACTGTAGGGCAAGCAGCAGCAGTGGCGTTGCAAGGGAGGGGACGGGGGGCACCGGGTGGCACCTTCTGTAGGTGACACTTTACTGATTAAAAATTAATTTTTGAAAGGAGTTTGAAAGTTCTAACTCTTCTTTATTACTTTTAAATTATTTTTTAAAGTTTTAAAGTTCTAACTCTATTCAGGTTTTGTGTTTAGAAGCCCTAGACTGGTAGGCTAGCCTGAAAAAACAGTGAGCAAATTGATAAAATGTTTAATCAAAAGTCGGAAGTCTGGGTAAAATCCAATGCGCTAAAGAGCCCCAGTGTTTCTGTTGAAATCAGGGCTTCTTTCACACACTTACTTGGGGAAAATTGTGCTCCAGTCCCTACATCTTCCTCGGCAGACAGAGGTACTTCGTCCAACCCAGTCAATAGTCCTTTATACAAGGGAAAGAGATGACATTCGACTGCGGGCTAGAAAGCATTAGCGCTCCGATAGTTCTCGGTTGTTGTAGGAACTTCCTTACAACAAAATGGTTTCAATAAAGAAATTTACAAAGACAAAATATGTGAAACCATGGATAATACCTATGATAATCTGAGCACTGAAATGCCTAAAGCACAGGCAGTGTGAAACGACAAGAACGACCTTTGGACCTGGATGATATGAAAACATTAAAACAATGATGTAATGAAATAGCTGAGAAAGTTATGGACGAAGAAAATAACCAAATATGAACATAAATTAGAACATAACCAATTATGGACACACAAAAGCTGACACAAACTAGAATAAAGAGTGAAGCAAAATTACCACTCTAAAAGCCGCAACTACTCTGACGCACGGAAAGCACAGAATTACGTCAAGCAACATGCAGTAAAACGCCTGCTAACATAAACGAAGTAAAAAGTGAACTTCCGAAGCGAGTATTACCCTAGCTAAACAACTTTCGAGAAGAAAACTTGTGTAAGAAACAAGATAATAAATAAAGTAAGAAAATAGTCAGTTTCGTGAGCAGAAATAAGAAATTTACACGTAACAAAACTATAAAAGGCCACCAAAAACAGCCTTAGACGAGACCATCACCCACATGGCCTCAGGAACACAAGACGAAGAACCAAGAAGAAGAAATCTCAAGAAGGAACAAACACTGCAGTGACGGCACGGTAACCCAGACCTGCCGCTCATTCGCAGGTTTGTCCGAGAAGAAAGCAAAAGAAAGGACGAATACTGCAATGACAGCACGGTCACCCACACCTGCTGCTCATTCGTTGATTTGTCTGATAAGAGGCACGTTTCCTGCATGTCAGTCTTCATGAAAACCTGTGCTATATCAGTTTGGTAGACTGTGCTTGGCAATTGACAGAAGTACGAATATTTGATGTCAGTTACAATGACGATTGCTATGTTCTACATTTGGCCAAGAGCACGTTATGCCGACTTCTATTTAAAGACAATATTAAAGAAGAACTACGTAAGTTGGAATTTTATGGATTACTCGTTAATTACATATGAAACATAATGTTTAATTAAAGTGGAGATTTAAACGTGTGGAACGATTGTGTATTCTGGGTAATATTCGGGTATGTTAAACAAACTTAGCTTTTGCGACAATGTACCTTGGTATACGTATGGACCCATTTGAATAAAATACCGTACCTAAAGTATCTTTTGTCTTGTCGTATGCATTCCAGACCAAACAGTATATGGCGACACAAAGAGATATAACACGGTACATATTGCCCCTTCTCAATATCTGATTAAAAAGACTTTGCATGAAATCACGGTAAATAGTCAAGGCTAGCTTAATCCTTTTTCTTTTATCGTTGGCTCTTCAGTAACGCCCCAACGGTACATCATAACATTACACGACACCTCGGCATTGGCGACGATTGCTTCGCTTCGACAGTCGTATTTCAGAGGTAGAGCGTCTGCCTCTCATTTGGACGGTTGGGTGTTCGATCCACGGCCACTGTGGATTGCTGTAGCGCTCCTTGGGCGAAAACGTTGACCTCAACTGCCTTGATAAGCGTATTTTCACCGTTGACCTGCCGGTAATTGCCGTCACCATAATTATAAAACATACATTTCTTGACACATCTCACGCTATTTTTTAATAATCAGTGGGATATATTCCGTAAGTGCCAATAGCTGTAGCCTAATTAATTTCTAGATGATTTTGTTATGAAAAATGCTAGAAAACAAACTTTTCAATTGTTTACTGTGCTATGTTCAGCTTTACTTGATTCGATGACTGCAGCTTTTTATTTCTTTTTCTTGATACGTGTTTCAATAATGACAGCAGGGAAGTTTAAACCAGTCCCGTCACCATCACGCGGGGCATTGGTGTAATGCCCTGCTATTGAAGAATTTCTGGCGACGGTTCTGGTTTAAACCGCACATCCATTCGCGTGACCGTTTCGTTGCGTTCGATTCTTAGCAGTCTGAAAAAGTAGCAAACACGCGAATCGTGAACCTAGCAGTTTCAACCATTTAGGTACGTTTTTCTCGACGTGTTTTGCTCGTGTGTGTGAGATTTTTACATCTGTGGCAACCAAGTCGCTACGTGGTCCTCACGTTGTGCTTTAACGTCTTTATGCCGCTACACATATGTGCAGTGGGTTTGTTTTTTTTTAGCACAGATAGGAAAAAATGTGAAAAAATGTAGGTCACGTGTTTTGTGAAATATTTTAACTCTGCTGAGGAAAGATTGCCCTAAGGAAGCCCACTTGAATAAGTGGGCGAAACGTCGGTTAATAATAAAAATCGCCAGAAGATCTAATTTATCTGCTTGATTTGAAACCTGGTGGCAAACGCTACGAAATAACAACATGAGTAGTAAAAAGAACAGTATTTTAACTCTGTTCTTTTTGTTAGTTTGCTTGTGAAAATTGATAATCTTGTTCCCGCCAGCCAACCACGATTTCAACAATTCCATGTCATTGAACGCTTTTGCGTCGAAGCAGTGATTACTATATTTTATAGTAATCACTGGTCGAAGGCAGCAATTAAGCGCAATGATCGCGGAGCACTCTAGTAAAGATTTAGAATTTTTTATGTACCGTACTTTCAGAGCGTCAATATCGTCATTTTCCGCATTGCGCAAAGCGATTAACGCTTTTCCATTTTTTTTCGTAACAGTGGGAGAGGGGGCCTCACAAGTGGTTTACCCTAGGGCCTCGCATCAGCTAATTCCGGCCTTAGTCACTGTAGGAAGCTACAGAATCAACCGTTTGCTTTTTGCGGACGATTTGGTGCTGCTTGCATCCTCTGTAAAGGGTCTTCATCATGCACTTGATCGGTTTTCAACTGCGTGCGAGCATGTGTGAATCAAAATCAGCACGAAAATACCCAGGTGTGATGTCTCTCCAGACGCGCAAGTCAGTGTACGCTGCAGGTAAGCAGCAATACACTGCAGCATGTGGAGAAGCTCAAGTAACTTGGGGTAGTCATCAAGAGTGACGGAAGGCGGAACAAGGAGAATGATACACGGGTTTGTAAAGGAAACGCAGTTATGCGTGAGCTTCGCGATCTGTGGAGACAAAACGGAGCATTCAAACACTGCAAAGCTGTCTGTTTATAAATCTGTCTTTGTTCCGATCTTCACTTATGGTCATGAATCTTGGGCGATGACTAAAATGGTGCTGTGTCAAGTACAAGCGGCAGAGATGGAATTTCAAGAAGAGTTCACGGTGTGACACTTCGTGACAAAGTGCGCAGCTGTGAACAGGGCCGGCCTTAGCAGGTGCGGGGCCCAATGCAAGGCCCCTCTGAGCAGCGACGTTATGACGTCATCGTGTTTAGTCAACCGTGTTACGATCGGGGTAGAGCGCAAATCTACAGTAAAGCACTAATACGAGAATTGACCACCTTTGCTAACGTTCGAGAGGAAATTCGCTAGTTCTGACGACAGCGTTCTTTGTTAACAATGAAAGTTATCTGGCGTTTCTATTGAATTCTCAAGCGCAAGGTGTATTTGGCAAAAATGAAAAATCTACCCAAACACCATGGCGCGGGGCCCCAAAGGCGCGGGGCCCAATGCAGCTGCATCGGCTTAAAGTCGACCCTGGCTGTGAAGTTCGTAAAGCCATGAACGACGAGCTAAACTTCCTCCGAATAGAGAGATCTCAGCTACGTTGGTTCGGCCATGTGTCCAGAAGCGGTCCAAAGAGGAACAAGTGGAGTGACTACATCTTCGACCTTGCTTTGTTCGGTCTTGGTATGGAGCCAGCAGAACTATCTGAGATTCTGTTGACAGTGAAGTATTTCAAGTATTCCTAGGGTTGCTGCTCCCGCGACCCTACCCCAGAGGAAAAGCGGGAATGAAAATGAATGAATGAAAACTATAATTCAGGCTACCTGTTGTAATTATTGAATCCCAATTTAAAAATCTTTATTTGCAGACATTCTGCTGTAAATCTTTTGAGTATATTTTAGGTAGGCTTAAAAACAATTTAGACGAATCAAACGTAGGGCTGGTAGAAAGAAATTGTTTAGACAGTATTAGTGTCATCAAAAATAACTGCTGAGCGGAACCACTGTCAATTCATTGACAAAAAACTACCTTGCAACAGTGGCCCCAAACCTTTTTGTAACCGTGGACCGGTCAAAGCTTGACAATTTTACTGTGGCCCGGCATCAGCAACATCTGTGCTTTAGAAGTGGGTGAAGAATCAGTAACATTTCTTATAAAAATGTCCAGGTTTTGAAAAATGTTTTTCATGTGCGTTCACCAACATCACCATCCGACGTGATGGCTCCTAGAAACAAGACGCAGAGTCTGGGAGCGCAAAATTGTGAAGATATTTTTATTTCATTAAACCGAACCAAAACTTATTTGCCTTTGGATTGGTCAAATACTTGCGTAACGTTCGCTGAAAATCATTCTTAGCGTTGCCCTTACACGGCGTCTCCACTGGAATTGATTGCCGATCAGGCTTTGAGTAATTGATGACGCGCGTTTTTGCCTCGTTTCGCGTAACTTTGTGACGGTTGCGTACTTCCGTTCTGTTCCCTCACCACTAAGAAAAATTTACACTGAGCAAATGTCTGTTTTAGTGCGCATGCAGTTGTGCAACTATGTAGACTAGACACAACCAGTTAAGCATTACAGGGTTATCCTATGTGTATAGGATATTGAATTTTGAATGTTACAAGTGTGCGAGAAGAGATTTCACCGCGCAAATGTCTGGTGGTACTGCGCATTTGCGTACCTTAGAGGTGTTGTGGTTAAAATTAACCCCAACATATCTTTAAAACAAAGACAACCATGTATGGCGAAAAAGTACTCCTCAGTCGATCCGGAAAGAACTGAAGAAAACAACTGTCTGGATTGTTTGCAGCACAACCATGAATGTTGCAGAAAACTCTGCGTGTGAGGATAACCTTTTCCATTAATAACCGTTATTGTCATGTATTACGGGGTAGAAGCCAAAATAAAGTAGGAACCTTAGCTAAGGCTTAAAAGATTTATTACGAACTACGGAGCACAGTAGAACCATAGTGGAGCCATACTAAAGCAATAACGAAGATTCAACCAAGGCCAAAGCAACTCAATGAATATAGAGGCCTTGGAGCAATAAACGGAAAGGGAGACTTAACAAGGAAACGAATGATTGACAAGTTCTCAGACACAAATGGGAAACCTATTTAATGTTGTTCCCATGACGTAAAAGAAAAAGTGTATATTTGTTGCCTAGCCAACTGCCGTATCCACTGCTGTGTTCGCAAGGGCAGGAGTGGTGCTAATTCGTATAACTTGTCATACAAAGAATATGTGAGAAATTCTCCCAAGTGGAGTGTGCGTGCATCGAAACATTTCTCATTAGTCACACCTGAAGTATAAATAACTTATGATGTCACGAGCATCAGGTCACACTTTCCTATCAAAAAGATAAATAAAAGCTTCTCTAGAAGGAGCTGAGGGAAAAGTCAGGTCATAAATTCCCATCAAAAAGAGATACAGAAACTGCTCAAGAAGGTGAATCAGGTCATAAGTTCCTATCAAAGAGAGAATTAAAACTTCCTCAAGAAGGGGAGTCAGGTCATAATTTCCTATCAAAGACAAGGTAAAATCATGTGACTGTAGGAAAAGTACCTATCAAAAAGAAACATAAGAAAACCTTTTTCGTTAGATTTGACCTGAAGGGTATTTATTTGTGAAATCCTCTATGCCCTCAGATTTTTTTCTGACAAAGTAAGAATCCGAAAATTGGCGAACTTGTGGGGCCTGGTGAATTCGTGAGCCAGGATACGCTTGTAGCCAAACAATGGTTCAATTCTGATCCTGACGGGTAATCGTGTGGCAGGACAAAACGAACCGAACGTAGTTTGATTCGCTACCGACTTTTGTCGAGGCCTCTGCTTATGCAAGCTTACACAGCAACTGACCTTCCAGGCACGAAGGTTTCAGTACGGTTAGTCAAGACTGAACCTTAATTAAGGTTGTATGCTGATATTATAGTTAGGCTCTGTCAGAAAGCTCCGTAACTATGTGTAGTAATGAAGTTCTGTCAAAAGTTTACTTAACTTTGGACTTTAACAAAATTAAGGCATGTCAGATTTAACTAGGGAATAGAGTCCTGTCAAAATTTTCTAAGATTTCGGACTTTAACAAATGTTAGGGCATTTTTAAGTCAAAAAGGAAACGAAGTTCTGGCCAAATTTTTAATGATTTTAAACTTATAAAAATCCCAGACAATGGGGGGTCATTATGTTAGGATCAGGCTCATGTGTTTATCCTTATTTATTTGTGGTCGTGTGTTCGTACCTTGATGGTCAATAAAACATGTATCCCCTCGTAAATGGGTATAATGGTCCTGTCACTAGCAGCTAAGGTTGGTGACATTGACTATTTACTTTAGTGTGGTAGTCTTACATAGGACCCAGCCTCGAGGACCCTGTCTAGAAAAGTGAATATAAACGTTAGATTTCGTAAAGCGTTTAGCATAACTTGTTTTGCACCGAATCTCTCGTGGACGGGTACTCTGAGCTAGGTTATTGGATCCAGCGAGGGGCGTCGGCCGCAAAAGAGGGGAACATTAATTGCGCTGTTCTTTTAGTGTTTTAGTGCGGTTGAGAGAATCTTGGCTTATATTTTGGCCATAACGACAACAGAAGTGGTCGGTCTCTTGGCACTCAAGACGTAAGGTCTTTTGACTTCACTGCAGTATAAGTATCCTTACCGTGATATTTTAGTTAAAAACATTTTATTTTGCACGTTCGAACAAAGTCAGTAAAATGCATTGGCCAGTTTGTTATAGATTACATGCTGTGGAATTGAATCAAGCGCAAGGAAGATACCACTTTGATATTACAAACGTTCCTTTGACTTGGAATCACCAGTTTCTCTATAGCATGAATTAGCAGCGAAAAAATCCGAGGAAAGTCAACTTTTGCACATATGGAGATATTTCAAATTTGATCTAGATACGAATCCAGTAGGAATCGTGCCAGCGCCAGCGAAAACGATGCGTTAGATTATACACAAAGAAACTTCACATTTACTCCACACACAATTTCCTTGTTCATCAAATACTTTTTTTTCAGATCTTCCTCCATACCCTGTTTTGGTATTCAACTAGTGTTAACGTTAATCTCGTGTTTACAGCCCAATGCACCTGATATTGACATAAGCCTTTGCTCCTTTTGCATGCAATGTATTTGTTGTAGCTCAATCGACAATGGCGCAGCGCAGGCTCAAGTCAACGGTATTTGTTGTACAATTTGTCGCAATAACTTTAATTCGTCGGAACTTTGTTTGATCGTTATTTTAAATTTGGTTTGAGTCACGGGAATTGGCTGCACACCGAAGCCTGAAACGCGCTATAAATTAACACTGTTGCCCGGCAGTGATTTAGCGATGCACAGAGGCTGTGGATCGACACATAACCTTTTCACTGAGAGGCGGGCACTCTACAACTGAACTTCGCTGCCCTCTTTAGTTCTCCTGACTACCACGCCATGAAGTAAAGCTTGATCTGAGAGACGATATGTTGTGTAGTAATGGTATCGCCAAGGTATTTGACACACACGAATGGCCGAAGAATTTTTTTGTTCGAGGTATTTAGCATTTCATGTCGAATTTTGTTGCAAACTGCAGCATGCATGTTTTTCTTCGCAGGCGTTTTGTGTATTGGCAGGCACAACCATTGTTGGTTGCTATGTGTTAACCAGATAACTTTTACAGAGTTATTCAAACCCAGTTCAAACAACCTGCCGTCTGCATATCATTCACCTTCGTGCAGACTAATGAATTATTACCAAACTAAAGCAGACTAAGAGAAGTGCAGCAGGGGCATAACATCATCATCACATGTGATGGTGAACATATAGACAAACAACCAAGAGCAATATCTACTAGACATGCGCATCATCTTTCGTGGTTCAAATGTTATTTTTTGCGATTGATGACTAGTCCAGTTCGCATCGCACTGTCAATGGCGATATTGTCAACGAATCGCCAACCAACTGCTGCCAGGAACAGCTTGTTCAGCTCATGTGAGTCATGATCGAACATTGTTCAGGTGAATCAAATTATTACGAAAAAAGTCAATACAAAAAAAGCTAAATTACTGTACTAAAATAATGGTACTGCCATTTGGTGCGCACTGTAGCCTTGAACACCATTCGCCATGACATTGAAGGAACTCTTAAAAGAATTGTTAAACTCTTCTGCTTGCAGTGATGGTAAGATTTTGATCTAGTTCCAATAGCATCAGTGGCAATGACCACAAACACCGACTGTCATTTTGCAGCACTTGCTTAGCAACGATGTAAAATCAACGTATATTTCAATACACAACAAACGGCAAAAAGAAGTATTAGAACATGAATGTGCGCTAAGACTCGCAGCTTGGCTAGAAATAAAGCAATCCTTAGTTTGAGCGACGATCGTCATTTCTTCGAGCCGCGCGACTGGACAGACCGTACACTTGATCGTGAGCTCGCGGCGCTAGGAGGTCTGGATCCTGGCGGCGATGTGATTTGCAAGCCGAGACCAAGATCAACTGGCTTTGGGCTGGTCACTGACCTGAAAATGAAGGAACTACACATCAGCACACGGTGCTACAAAAAATTTAACACACTATAAACTATCTCGCCGAGCTGTAGTTGAACCAACCTCTCAAATTCGTAAGTCTGTCAAAACCAGATACGCCAGAACACGAGGGCATAGCCCCTCTTTCACATTAAGATCACCATGCGAACAACTTCATCCTGCATCAATGTTGATTTCACACCGGTTTATTGCAGCGTTTCGCTCACTCAAAAAATTCAAAATTGTTAAATGTTTAACTTAGCAGCTCAGTGATAACCTTCCGTGCGCAGGCATTTCTGCACTGTACGTAACAACGCCCACGACAACTGAAAAATACCCCCAAAATTAGGCCATTTTTTTCAATACAGCTGGTGTCCGTACAGTTTCACATGTCCTCGCTTATCCAACGTGCCTGGATAGAAAGACCTGAATTGGGCCATACGTTAATTTTTGACTTCATCTGCGAGATGCAGGCATGCAATAGTTACTGAACAAGTGTCCACCGGCCGTGGGCCACCGTTAATAATTTCTGTAAAGGCGATTGGCTTTTTTTAGTTCTGATTTTATCTTAATCCTTCATCCAGCTTTAGAAAAACTTTAAAGGACCCACGCCATTCAATTCAGAGCTGACATAAAGCTATGATTACCAAGCAGATAAGTTCGTTTCTTCTGGCGATTATTTACATTATTTAGCCGACGTTTCGTTAAACCCCGAGGAAGCCTCCTTGAACAGACGGGCGAAACGTCGGCTAAATAATAAAAATAATTGCCAGAAGAATGAATTTATCTGCTTGATTTTAAACCTGGTGGCAAATGCTACGCAACAACATGAGTAGCAGAAAGAACAGCTATGATTACTATCGATTCCCACCAATGAAGTTTGAGTACCTGGCAGAAGACAAGGTGCTTCGGGGTGAGCTTCTTGCGCTGGAACGAACTGAACCGCTCTTTGAGCTTGTTCTGGACTCCGGAGTAGCGGTAGGTACAAGGAGACCTGCTTGCTGGAAGTACGTTTCTACGGCCGACGTCAAATCGGGAAACTGCGTTAAAACATCATACGTTATATGTCCAGCGATGACGTAACCGCAAACAAAAGATCATGATTGAAACCTGTTGATCCTTCATTTCATTTGTGCCAAGAAAAACAACGCAATGAAGCAACAGAAGTGTTTAGACCCGACGAAGTTTCAAATTTTGTAAAAGAATCGCGTGCAAATTGTTCTGCTCCCGTTGTTACTAGTATGAGTTCCTTACATATAATGGGTGACTGACAAGGACAGGTTGCAGAACCGTATCCAGCGAGGAAGCGGTGGATCCGGGGCCGTATATTTGCAGTTGGTGCACCCGCATTTTCGTAGGTAAGTATAGTGATGGCTTTTTCAACGTTTCCTTCCAAATGTGTCACCCTCTGTTCTTCTATGCCCCCCAAACCTGGTCACGCGCGTAGTAGGGTTGCTGAAAACTCCGTGTACGGCGCAGCGTCGAGACGCTACGTAACGCAGGTGTCAGTAAGCTGACTCTGCGACATGAGAACGTGTGAAAATGAAATGAGCAAACCAACAGAACGTTTTTGAAGACGAGCAAGGTCGATACCAAGGATCTGAGGCAAACGACCCAACAAAACAACAATTTCCGACCTTTACAGCACATCGCGCAATGTGTGTGATCTAACGTGTTTGATCCAGCACTTGGTTGAGTAATTTTAGAGCAAGAGGCCATTAAATACGCAACGTATCTTTTACAGCTTTTATCAAGGACTTTGCTCTATAACTGGCTAACTGTGCGACGAACACTGGATTAACAAGTGGGCACTGAAAGACGTTAGCGCATGACCGACAGAAATCTGGAGTCCACTGAAGCTAGTTTGTGGCTCACGAGTGATGGCGAAAAATCTTTAAGCACGGACACTCAAAAGCTAAGCCTGGGCACTGTTATAAATCTCACACGTTACGACCTTCTTGCGTAGCCTGGCTGGTTCTGCGTGAGCATGAACGTCAAAAGCTTTTAAAGTTACCGGCAAAAAAAGCGGAAAATGTTTATTGCGCAGGTGAAAAAAGCTACAGAAAAAGCCTCTGAAGTCAGACAAGGCGTGTTTTGAACTCACCTGTTGCACTAACTCGGCCACGGCCTTGGCTATCGTCTTGTTCTTACTGCGAAGCTCTCGCACATCAATGTCCCGCTCTTCCAGCAGAGGAACTTTGCTTCCTTTCGCAACGCGAGCCTCGCGAGCAGATCGAGCCATCTGTGAACGAAGAACTTGATTTTCCTGAGTCTTGATTTGACTGGCTTTGAAAGCTTGATTTCGCATTCATTTGTATATGAAACTGGCTTAGCTGGTACAACTATAGGGTGAAAGGAAATACTTGCAGGAACAAAACTGTTTCGTAACTCAGGTTGAGACAGTCCTTAATGGCCGCCTACAGTGCGGACCCAATGGCGAGTGTGAGCTTTTGTGAAAGGATATTACGTGGCCTGGCATTGCAAAATGAGCTTAATGTTATTCACACATGCACTCTACGAGCACTTAACCCACGGAAGAAAAAGTAGGCAGTGCTCTCTGCTTTGAGTGAATACAACGGAATCGAAGGTTTTGTGGGACAGTGCAATTTGACATCTGTGCAAAAAATAACCGCAAAAAGAAAACTACGCATGTTCCGAAATGCAGGTGTCGACTGGTATGTCAAAAGGTCCCTTTTCACAAATACAACTCGGGCCGTTGCATAATGTGGACAGTGTTCTTTTGCCAGTTTCCACATCACAGCCTGTTCCTCTTAAGACGTTTTGTCTTCTTAACACATAAGGAAATATTTAAATGGAGCAAAGCTGCCCGACCTACTGAGCACGCAAGCCAGCCGAGGTACGGAAACCGAACTAATGCATAACTCCGCTTACAAATGGAATGACACCGTCTAAAGAAGCGTTAATCAATTCGAACTTTATGATGTTTGAGAAAAAAAGCACTGTTACGAATGCCAGTCTCTACCTGTTTTTGTACACGTTCCAGTTTTTCTCTCTGCTCGTCAATATCCTTCTGCAGTTGTTGTATTTTCGTTTTTCTGTCTTGCACCATTTCGAGGTAGGCAGTCTCGTCGCGTATCGCAGTATCCATCGCTCCACTCATTGTCTGTCGAAGATGCGGTGACTAAGACTTCCAGAGTTTTCAAGCGGCAGGCACGATTGACCACATGATAACTAATCTTAAGCTCTGCTATGATTCGGGTCAACTGAAAGAGTTGTTTAGTACTGTAGAGCTTTTCAAAAAACTGTTTGTGCTTTGCAGACTAAGAGCAGAAATTCTGGAACGTAAACTTGCTTTCGTAACGTACCACACGATTTCATTTAAATCTGTAGCTCTGGGATTGTTGTTTCTACCCGATTTGTAAAACAGTTGCTTAGCAACAATCAGTTCCAAATGAGGAAAAATCAGCGCATCATATAAATGGAACTGAGTCATAACAACACAGCGTAAGGCAAAGGTTGTCAAACGGCTGGAAGGCAAGTTGAATCAGGTGAAGATCGCAAACCAGGGTTGGGATAAGTGTAGCCCTTTGTTTAGAGGAGTTCGTCCGACCTTCTACAGACTTGATCGCTTACAAATCTATTTGTTTCGGCTGCTAGTTTTTCCCATTTTCTGTCACAATGAATATTCAGTCCAGTACTGAACGGTCCGTCCCATTGTCCAAACCCTCCAGGCCACGACAGTACATTAAATGCTATAAACAAGCTTTGTAATATTTTGTTTATAAATGATATTTACAATGGCGCAAAGAATGCGATCAAGCAAATAACGATTATACAACAGTTGAAGGTGATTTCTGTCACAATGACCATGGAACAAAAACGAAATAGCAGAGAATGCGACGCTCTTGTTGTGACCATAGAAAAAAACTAAGTTCATTTGTGATGCGGCGATGTTTTCAACTGCACTTGATTCTGATCTAAGGTCCATGCAATTTGGGTGCGGCACTACGCGATTATTATTATCGACAAACCTTTCCTGCAGAGAAAAACAACAGGAAAACGAGGACTGCGCAATGTTTCTTTGCTACGAAACTTGAAAAACAACTTCGCCTTGACCCGGAAGAGACCCGGGCATGGCTGTCGAGTTTTGATACCCGGCTTCAGGCGCTCAAACACTTTAGTTACGTGAAAAATTGTATAAAGAAAGAGAAGCAGCATCTTTCGGTTTCAGCAAAAAGTAGGCTGTTCGCCTCACAGTTGATTATGCACAGAAGTTAAACGTAAAACCTTCTCTTGGAATTCGAACACAGGGTGTCGCTTCTTTGTGCCACAGATTCTAAAGCATTGCAACAATGAAAATGAAAAGCAAACAATAGACTAATATCACACCACTGTTTCCCTGAAAAAAAATAAAGGTACAAGACTATTTTGATATCGAGTTATTTATGTTAGCCAAACATGCTGCATCCACTGTTGCACACACAGCTCAGCGCAAGGCCATTACCATGGTAACTGCGATCAATAAAACGCACCTGTAAATCTTCCTGCAACTCGCGGATCTGCCGGCGCTTGTACTTGTATTTATCGGTCACAGAACGAAGCTGTTCGTCCAGCTGAGTTTTCAACTCGTATTCTTCGCTGGTCTCGGTTATCTGTTCATTGAAATTAAAGCGACTGCTCTGATTTTCGCTTGTAGGCGAGTGAAACAAGAAAGGTCACGTTTGATAAATCCTTTATCGTCTGCTGGCCCCGACGCTTTAGCGGCCAACTTTACTCTTTGATTGCCAGTGTGAGGTGCAATCTTAAGTGTGGATTGCAGTTCGGTTAGACTATTTGCTTTTGCACAGATAATTCCGGCGACAATGATGACAATGCCGAATTTTTTAAGTTGTCACGGGAGGCGATGAAGGCTTTTGCTAAGAAAATATTTAACACTTTTCGAAGCGCTATCAAAGCATGAAGCCACAGAAATTTTGAACGACGAGTCCCTTAAATTCACAAAGGCTGTTTTGTCGCAATTTTCAAACCAATTTTTGTTCAAAGCTTCCATTTGCCTTCTCAGGTCAAATAATTGGCAACGAGCATAAATTGGTGAAAAAATCTTTTCAGCTTCCATCAAATGCACGTTTGTTGCACGAGAAAATGAAAAAATCTTTTCTAGAACCATTAAGCAACTCGTAATATCAGAGAAAAAATTGAAATCGAAGTAATGTGAGATATTTTGTGCGACAACCAACTAAACTACACGCAAGAACATCGAATGAATGTATCACAGCAATGCGGGAAGAGAAATATCCTTAAACGCATGCAAAAATTTTGTTAAAGAATATTGAAAAGCGTAAATATATTACGCACGTTATGAAGTGCGGCGGAACGGAAGCAGTAGATGCCTTTGTCACAATGCGTGACATCATTTACATTCAATCCTTAAACGGTTTAGTTAGTTTCAAGCAGATGGTGGAAAAACTGAATGCGAGGAAGGCGGAAAAACGCGTCGCTTGACGAAAGCTTTTTTTACACCCCAAACATAGTGACACAGAGTGGCATACACATACATCATGACGCAAAAGTGGCACTTGCGATCCGAATTAAAGTGTGCACGCACCTTGTTAAAGGACTTTCGATAAGTCTCGTTCCTGCTGTTCATGAGTCTCAAAGTGTTCTCCAGTGCGCGTATCTCCTTTTCGGCTTTCCTTATTCGTGCGTCCAGCTCGTCGCCCGTTCTCTGAAGTTCTTCTTTTTCCTGCGCAGCCTGTAACGCGTGGAACAAATCAGTTACAACGTCGGCGTTTGGTTTTTGGTGACGGCAATTGGCGGCAGACCGAAGCCTGAAATCTGCTGAACGCCACTGCGATTCACTCAGCGGCCGTGGGTCGAACACCGAACCTTCCAATTGAGAGGCGGAAACTCTACCACCGAGCTATTGCCGCATGTTTGCTTTTATGTGGTTAGAAAAGCGCTACCTACGTTGTTACCCCTGAACTAAACGTGAGGATAAAAAACTTATTTATGGAATCGAAATTTAATGGATTGTTTAAACCAGGGGTCTCCAAACTACAGCCCGCGGGCCAAATCCGGCCCGCGAAGCCATTTTGTTAATAATCAAATATAATATACAGGGTGTTTCACAATTGTTGAAACAAAGCGGCAGCTTCTAAAACCTTTATCGATGACCTTATTCATTTTTCTCTTTCCAGATTGTCATAGTGAAATAGTTA
>Ga0210059_1004106_pt1 | contig 23443 bp, 13 predicted proteins | sample Ectturendosymbi2_FD_188042 | JGI IMG/M metagenome (GOLD analysis project Ga0210059, IMG submission 188042) | Ecteinascidia turbinata endosymbiont from Florida, USA - Sample 2 (SPAdes) (version 2) | ecosystem: Host-associated > Tunicates > Ascidians > Unclassified | place: Key West, Florida...
CTTGAGCTTTTTCAAAAATTTAACGAAGTTTTTTTGGTAATAAACGAGTATTCGCGAAATTTACTCTTGATATCGAACTTGCAAATGAGTAAAATTTTATCATAGTGTTGGCATTTTCGATACAACAGAATTGCAGGAATACAGAAGACCTGTGAAAGGATTCTCCCAGCAATGTGGAAAATATAAAAATCGGGGAACTTGCTGTCTATACTTTCAGGGAAAATGAAGCAATTTCCGGGAAATGCATTGCAGCTGCTATCAGCATTAAGCAAAGTTGAACTATTACAAGGATTAAACTGTTACAAGCTAGAGAGCCCATCCACTGTGCTGCGTGAGTTTTTCATGTCTGCTGCCAATATTTTGAAATTGCAGGACATGTTTTTGGATACTAAAATTGCTTTACTCTAAAATGAAGTTTAATCTATGCTATTTTACTGCCGCTAGCGGATATGAACCGGTGCAGCCGTCACGTGACGGGGTTGGGCTACTAATTCCTGAAATTGTCTTTATTTTTGCTTTTGAAACGATCAAGCGAAGTAGTAACACTGTGTTGGCACTAAGGATTGAAAATAATTTTATAAATTGACTCGCAGTGATTCGACTTTGCTAGCACACTTAGGATATTACATGGTTAGTGCTTGCTTATTTTATCAAAGTGTTGTGGTAAAATAATAAAACGTTGGTGATGCAGTGAATCCTCATTGATCTGTTAACTTATCAGTTAATCAAATTCATCAATAATCCCGTATTGTGTAGCTTTGAGCGTTTGGAAATAAATATCTGCAGTAACACGCAATACTACAGTACATGTTAAATAAAGTCTGCTGACACCTGACACTGTCAACAATCAAATCCGTTTTTCTGCAGTCCTGGCTATAGGTTTGCAAAGATTTATTCATGGACAAATATTTTGACAAATCTTGCGCATCGAAACCAAAAGTAACATCTAACAAAGGTATCAAGAGAAAATATAAGGAAGATTAAATCAAGTATGTTTTGATTGCTTATGGATCTGCGGATAACAAACAGCCTTTGTGCATTATCTGCGGTATGACTTTGTCAAAAGAAACTCTTGTTCTAAGCAGACGCTTATACAGTAGAAATCATTTATCTTTGAAAATTAAACCAAAAGGATATTTTGCTATTTCCGAGGACACCAGGCTAAATCACAATATGTCTGAAAGCTCAACTGCTGTATGAGATAAAACGTAAAAGCAGATAAAACGTAAAAACGAATACTGCCAACGTTTCGGTGACGGTGCAGTCAACTTCATCAGGGCGAGAATTATTATTATTATTGTGGTGTTTTTTGGTGGTGTACAACAATAGAGTTTTGTAGCGTCAGGCCTTAACTGAGAGTGTTTTTAGATTGTTTCATTTGTATCGTGGACATATGCCAGCACATGTGCAGCTGCAGCTAGGGTGAGAACAAGAGTGACAAGTCATCTGCCATCCAACCGTTGAGCGGAGTGATGCCTAAGTATGAACACTTGCAGCGCGTAATTATTGGATCTGATGAATTACGCGGGATAACAAAGGGAACAAGGAAATTAGCGTGAAGAGATATTACTGAGAAAATTAATCAATACAATTAGAAGCACTGACGAGTGACGAAACGGTGAACCAGTAATGGGATATGAAATAGTGGGCAGGTATTAAAACGAATAAAATTATGAACGTTATCGTTTGTTTAACAAGAAACGATATGTATCTGGGAACATGTCGGAAGATTAATCATTCATATTTGAACAGTCAGTGTTAATTTAATAAGATTCTGTAAAACGGCGTTAATGAAAATTACACTCAAATTAAAAAATCTTCGACTGTTGCCAATCCATGGAATGGCCCAGGTCGAAGACATGTCGTATTAAAGTACTCTTGTCGAAGCGTCTGTGTTTAACATCAGCTATATGTTCTTTGTGTCTATAGTAGTTTTTATTTGGTTTCTCCAATATAATGTTTATGACAATCGTGACAAGGAATCGAATAAATCACTCCTTGTCTTAGATTCTTGTTAATTGGATCTTTGGTTGAACCTAAACTGTCTCCAATTTTTCGAATAAGCTTCAAAACCACTTTGATATTATGCGAACTTAGACAACGTTTTAATTTTTCAGTCAGTCCAGGATAGTATGGCAATACTGCTAAGCTCCGTGGTTCTTCTTTCTGCTTGGATTTGTAACGTTTCTTGGGGAATCGTATCATGCGTTCAGGGTACCCATTTTCAATAAGAGATGTCTTGACAATTGCTATTTCCGCTTGTCTGTCTTTTTCGTCATTGCAGATGGTATCAGCGTGATGTAACAGCGTGTTTACAACAGAGCGCTTGTGTTGAAGCGGATGTTCTGACCGACAGTGTAGGTATCGACCTGTATGCGTTGCTTTTCTGATGGAAATGTCACCATGGAAACAGAATGGAAACAGAAACCAATAGCTTTATTCCAATTTTGAATGTATTAGTGAAGAAAGGAAAGATGGGACAAATCAGCACATCAGTGTTCAGAAAAGCAACACATTCAGGTCGATACCTAAGCTATCGGTCAAAACATTCGCTTAAAGCAAGTTGAAGAGCTTTTCATTTCAAAAAAATGTTGAACTGCATTGGCTGTCTTTCAATCGGTGCTGAAAATCCATACTCGCAAAGCCATGAAAATGCAAATGGTAAGACAATTTTGAGAGCTTTCTAGCCGGTGATTGGAGAAGATTCGCTTGTCGACAACCAAAACTCATCTACGCTCTTTCGGGAAAATGATGATCGTCAGAAGAGGTTGTTCCGCAATCTAATGAGCTGCTCTTGTTCATGGACTGGTAGTTACGTTTTTACCAAATGGAACAGTTACCCAGTTACAGTCATTTACGTCGAATTCTGGGAAGTAACTTCGAACTACAGCTGGAGATCAGACAGTGTGTTCAATATTTCTGGAACAATCCTATTTTCAATGGAGTTTCACTAACAACAGGAATCCATTGAAAATTTCATTTGAATTTTACTTTTCCACAACATCAATTTTTTGTCAAATGAATGAATTTTTTGGAATTGCTGTATCTATAATTGATCTCATTCTGTATCGAATGTTTCACGAACTTGATTATTTGTGTTTTAAGATATTTCTTCAATTCTTCGCGACATTGTCATTTGATGATTAATAGAACTTTGCTCACTTTCTCTGCGTCATCAGTTCCAATAATATTTTCAATAATAATGGCTACACTGCTGTGGTGCAATAACTGATTCTGCGTCTGTATGCGCTTTTTTCGTTTAACCAAAAATTGAGTGACTTTGTAGCTTACAAACAAGCCCTTTTTGGCAACTTGATGTACTTAGTTGACAAGTTTGTTTGCTTGGTTTTGTGACACATGATTAAAAAAATATCCTTTTGTAATATGTCTGAAAGCTCAACTGGTGTATGAGATAAAACGTAAAAACGAATATTGCCCACGTTTCGTTGACGGTGCAGTCAACTTCACCAGGGTGAGAACAAGAGTGACAAGTCATCTGCCACCCAACCGTTGAGCGGAGAGATTTACACCCGGAAGCATGACTTGCAGATTTTAGGACTGAGGAAGATTTTAGGACTGTTTCACGTGAAATATATTTCTCATAAAAAAGCCGATTAATTCAAACTCGTCGTCTTTGTGGAGACTAGTTACACAAATAGGATACAGATGTGTGCAAGTTTGAATCACCGCAAAAATAAGAAAGTATAGCCCAGTTGGCTGATTCCTCGAAAGCTTGCAGCAAACCTGGGCCTTTATATTGTCATTTGCCGGGAGAGCGAATCCCAGCTGGCCCAGCTTTCCTGAAATGTTTGAAATGTGATGAAGCCAGTAAAAAGCTTCCTTCCTCAAGCGGCGTAACAGAGAAAACACCTTGCTCCCATCCAACCGCCTGACATAAGTTGAGTTTGAGTTGTTTAATGAGCAACAAAATATGAATTTCCGTGAAGATTTACTTAAACTGAAGGAGATTGCTAAAGCAGACACCGAAGCGCGGATGATGTTGAACGACACTGAAAAGAGCGCGTTTAAAATGGACGCGACCAGACCAAATTAAAATTTATAAAAACGTGCAAATGGACGAGTTCACATGAGAACTTCTCATTTGTTGTCACCTAACAAACGCCACAGAGCATAGGGCCAGCTACAATGAAAGCAAAATGGAAATTTCAGTGACGCAAGCCTCGAGTGGTGACATTCCGTGTCAGTCAGTATAAATCACATGGTGAGCCCGAGTGACGCTGTTGACCTGGAGTTGGCCCTGACCTCAATTGTTTTTTTATTTCCATACTTTGAACATTTTTCGACCCCACCAAATTTCCTCAATTAAATTTGATCCACTTCTTTGTGTACATAGGCATACTCTCTTCATCTGTAAATTTACTTCAACAGGTTCTGTGTTTGTTTCAACACTAGTCAAAGAGTGATAAACGGGATTGGTTGGCTAGATGACCGCCATAGCCCTTCACCAATCCTATGTGACGCAGGGACACTCTTTGTTTACACCCTGATCAGTTATTTTGCCATTATGTTATCATTTATTCTAATGGTCACTAAAATTGGTTCTGTTTTTCATGATGGCTCTTTGCATTGTTTGTTTATTAGCTACTGTAAGTCGTATGAAATATTCAATCAATCAATCAATCACTCAATCAATGAATCAATCAGTCAATCAATCAATGTTGTTATGAACGCAATTCTTCTTAACACATTCCACCAACGTTCTGTGTTTGAGTCATAACGGCATGCTTCCGTCAATGTGGGTCTGTTGCGTTTCTCGATACCTGGTGTCAGACAGTTTTGAAGTTCCAGTGAAAGCAAGTGTATGGGAACGACGGTGTTTTTCAGTTCGTAACTGCCGCAGCTTGTGTTTTGATTTATTCATTTTGGTCTTGAGTTTTTTTGCTATCTCTGCTCTTGCTTTCTCCTTTCAACGTTTTTCATCCGGAAGCATTGCTTGCAGATTTTAGGACCGTAGATACGCAATATTACGTGAAATCGATTTCCTGTTAAAAATTGCCGAATGATTCAAACCTGTCGCCTTTGTGGTGACTAGTTAACATGAATAAGCTTATTTACTCTATTAAGTGCGTGAAATTGTGCTGCGAAAATATTTAGATGGTTGTAATGTGTCGCAGCGTATAAAGGTTGACAACCACTGCCAGATAAACGAAATGAAATGCCAAAGCTTGACAAAATGATTTAAATTTGGGAAAAGTGTATTGGTGACGTCGCATGTCGTTAGGTCCTTTAGACATTTTCACAGAAACAAACAAGAATCACCGGAAAGATCTGGAATACAATATTATCTTTTTCATGAAAAGAAGAGTGGTTGCACTGGCGTGAGTGATATAATGACAGGACAATTTTATCATCAGGTCAAACGCTTTACGCTTCTCACCAATACGTATTCCTATATACTTAAGGTGATAACACATGTAACTCCGGTCACACGGCCAAAGTCCACCAGTTCGTAAAGTATGAAAATACAATGTTTAAAGTTAAATTCTGTCGGTTATGCAGTCTTGCAGAGCAAGATTTACCGCTTTGTTTTGAAAATACCACGTTAATCATCCTAACTTTGTCAACAGTTTTTCTTTCTCACCATACGTCAGTTACATGATAGCAGTAAATTCTCTTCCTTAGTATTTTTCCCACTGTATCTGCGTTGTAACTGACCTCACCTGGAGTGGAGCATAGACAGTCGCAGGTGTGCGCGCATAAGATTCAAAAGTACGCAAACTTTGGAACTAGTTCGAAGGTCCTTGAAAGGTACTTTTGAAAAACCAAATTAATCGTCATTACTTGTTTCTGGATTCGTTTTCGTACTGACTTATGTAGTTGACTTGAAATATAAAACAGATTTTAATGTTGCTACTGTTAGATACACTTTCAAATACAAGTCCAGACCCCGGTAAAGCAATCCAAAACAATCCCAGATTAAGGTGTACAGGTGCATTACTGAATGACGTCACGTTGACGATGCGCAAAAGCCCTACGTCGGTCATGAACTATGGCTAACCTCGCGGTATTCCATTATAAATTAAAAAGTGAGGTTACGCTCAGGTGAAAAAAGTTTACGCCTGCAGCTAACAACTGGCATGTGGCCTTTGGGTGTAAAGTGCGTCAAGATGCTGATTACGTGGGAAGGTGACTTGAGGGCGTTTCACGACGAAGCTTTGCCTCAACCACATTGGTTCCGGTGCAGATAAGCCGCAGATGTACACAATCACAGACGCGGTTGTTTGGCTTGCTCATGTTACTCTCTGTGACGCTCGTGGAAAGTTTCGATTCACTTTGTTACGAAAACAATCTCACAGGTCTCTACTACTGTCGATGCATTATTATTTGAAAGTTGATGATTCTGTAGGAAGTAAATTTAAAATACACCTAATACCGAAAAAGTAGATTTTCTAATTACGTCTAACATTTTAAGAATCTCGCTGCAGGACTCGCCATCCACGTTGATTTAATGTCCTCCAGGTCAAGCTGGAATGACTCAGCATTTCTGTTAAAAATACATCAGGATATAAACTGTGCAGATCTTGCCAGTGTGTAAGCTTCAAAAATCCACCGCTGATGCCAAAGAAATTATGACTTCCTAGTCAAACGCCAGTGTATTATTAACTGTGAATTAAAAACAAACATGTATATCATTATTTGTGTACTCGAAACTAGTTTCCCCGTCAGTAAACTGTGACTGATTTACTTGCCGCCATCTTTGTGTCCTTTAACTATGAAAAATAGATACGCTTGCAAGTTTAATCGTCGCAGAAGAATGAAAGCAGAAAGCAGGCAGATTCCTCAGAAGCTTGCCGCAAGGCTAAAGTTTGCTTACTGTATTTGTGTACTCGTAACACAATAGTTAACTTCCCATGGGCATTGATCAGCTGATTTCTGATTTGACCTTTTCACAGAGAACCACAGCAGCAGTGTCTTTTCAAAAATTTCTTCTGAATTGATTTGGAACAAAAGCGCAGTTTTAGAGCAAACTGAGAAGTGCGACGGTGCAAATAACATTTTCTTTACATCACCATTTGAGAAATTTTGAAAAACAACGAAAAAAGCAAAGAAAATATTCTGCAACGGAGATACACTGCCTGATTAACTTACGCATTTCTGCGCAAAATGTAAAACACTATCGATTTTTTGTAATCTGTGTAAAACAGGGATGCACAATATTTTCGCTATTGCCGGCCGCATTTCGTTTACTTTTATGAATTACGGCCGCCAGTGAGTTCAAGATATTTTATATTTTGCATTGCTTCTGTTCTACTTTCACACACTGAGCCTGCCCTGCTTCCACACGTTTGTTTGGCCTTCTTTCTACTAAGTACTGTAGACTCATACAGCAGACAAAGAGTTTTTAATAATGCACCGCCAACATAACTTATATATTTTAAATTACATAATCATGTGCACAGCCGCATGAATTTTTATCGAAGGCCACATGCGGCCGTACGGCCGCAGGTTGTGCACCCCTGGCGTAAAACCTTGCGCCTCCTGTGTTAACTAAGAGCGGGACTGTGACATGCAACGTAAAAATGTCACACTCATAAGAATTTTACTGCTGTTGGTAAGTTCCTTGAGCTGCACTAATCTTGTCAGCTGTGTTGGTAGAACAAAAAGTACCACGAACCACCATCGACCACCAAATGTTGGTAATAGATTATCTAGTAAAATGATCAGTAAAATGACTAGTAAAATGATATCGTCAATTGATTAGACAACCTTATCACATTATAACACGTAGTACAGAAAAAATCTAAGAAACTTTACACAAAGGGAACTCAAATACTTTCGATAAGAGAACAGAAGGTTAGATATCTTTAGTCATGACCACTGACCATTCCGTGAAGTAAAAACTTCTTTAACGCGGAACAAAATAACTTTTAGTAAATAAAAACTAGGTAATATTTTTTGCAAAAGTGACGAAAATTAAATCGTTTGAGGTGGATAAGAATGTCCAAGATTATGAAATTTTTGCGTACTTGATATACATAAAATAAATTATGGAAAGTCCTGTTTTCTATAAAAGTTCTGTTTTATCGCTGCAATTGTCAAGTAAAAAGTTTATCATAACTTTGTTCTCAGATCTGGGACCAGGGTATTAAAATGTGCCGTTTAACCGTTGTGAACATTACTGCAAATCCTTCAGAGAATTATTAGAATGCAGAGGTTAAATAACAACCTGTGAAGTTGAAACTAGTGCAAAGAGCATCGAGTTTGCGAAATAATTTAAAAATGCTCATAACAGAAGCACATATTTTAGGCCTTCTGAAACAAAAATAAAAGAGATGGGAATTTGCAAACGCAAAAAAAGTTACCCTGAACAGCCTGGTTGTTAATTACTCTTTACCCCGTAATATGTCGGTTCCTATAACAGTGAATGGCACGTGTGTTTCAAACATTGGTATTTACAGAAAAATATTATCCATTTTTGTGCAAACAAACAATGTTGTATATCTCGCTTGTCTCAAACTTACCGCAACAAGTTTGCTTTACTCGTGCTTTGAAATGCTTTCAGGATCACACCTGCATCTTTTACTTTAAAGTTGTTGAAAAAAGGAATAAAAACTTTAAAAGTTCGCATCGCGTTGACTTGTGTCATTTCCTATAGCTGAATGAAGGAAAATATGAAATGAGAACCAGTTTATAAATTGGTTCTCAGTGAAAAAAGTTGCTAACCGTTGTTCGTGGGAACAAGCAAATTGTAGTTAGCAACATGTCCTACGTATTGCGAGGATAGTGCGCGAAATTCATACTGACAAGTTATTAGAGCAACCCGCTTAATACAAAACATTTTCTTTGCCAAGGTACATGGAGGTAGGACAGCCGCGTTACGTCACGGGCAGGTTTGATTGATAGTCTGCATGGAATAATCGGTGTTCGAAACAAGCACGTCACTACGTGGTTTTGGACCGAATCGGCGCAACAAAGCAAATCGAGTGACGATGGGCTAATGGCGATGCGTATATATATTCGCGTTTAACCAGACCTTCCCAGAGATTCTGACAACGTTCGGCTGTGACAAAATCTGTTAAGCAGTTTTGACCTCACTTTGCAAGAAACCACCGTTAAACCTTTCTTACTGCGGAGTGTATCATGACAAAGGAAGATATTTTTGAAGTGTGCAGGCAAATTGCGACAAAACCAATTGTTGCGTGCGTATGTTTCATACTAAGTTGTTGCCTTACTCCGCTTGCCTATGCTGTAGCAGAGGAACAACCCGACTTTTATAATAGGTAAGAATGAAGCTTTAACGCAAAGTTTTTGTGCTAGAAAACTTTGAAAATTCTAATGCATGCGAAAGTCTCAGTGAAACAGGCTCACAAGCAACTATTCTTTTTACGAAAGCCGGCAAAAGCGTGGCCAGCGATATCAGTTACGAGGACTAACCCGCAACTTTTAGTTCGCGAGTTGATCAACGATTCTTTTACGAGACTTTGCGTGGATTTGTCAAATTTGCATTGTTTTTCTCATTTTTGAACGTACGAATAAAAAGAGTAAGCCAGTATCCATAATTTTTGTAATTGCTATTCTTAACGAAATTTCAAAAGATGGCACTCTGTGTGCCAGTGCTGCATCTACAGTAGACTAACGAGGTTTGATTCGCTGTTCTCTCATCAGGGTCATAAACAAAAATTCCCAACAGCACAGAAGGTGCTAGGGAACCTAGAAAAATATGGCAATTGTAATATGCCCATAGCGCCACAAGCCTGGGTTATATGACAAGTCTGCACGTGTTATGCGTAGGTTTGAACGAATTTTCTGCTTTTTAAGAGTCACCTCTTGAGGGGTCTGCAACTCTCAACAAGAAAAAGAAGTAAATTTACAAATAATTGCCCTTATATATATGGACTTTTCCAAAGATCTACAACAGTTTTGGATGTGAAACAACAACACAGGTGCAAAAAGGCGGGAAGAACAAATATTGTGGAGTTTTTAAGAAAAAATGCTTAAACTACTGTATAGAAAATGCAATACCTTTATTTTCAGAATTCTTGTCAAGATACAGCAACAACGGGATCATCGGCCTTACGTCCAAATTCAAGAACCCTTGCAAGCTCATGAGAGAGTAGAAATACCTGTTGGTGACGCTTCTGCGCAAGGATCACGCTTTTTAGAAATTAATGTCAACCGCAGGATGAAAACAGACTTTGAAACTCTATTGAAGCCCTATAAAGAAGATGTCATGAATTACAAGCAGGATGGTTTTCGATCAAGGTAATAACTATCTCAGCATTGGTAGTAAGTGTCCTTATCGAGTATGACGATGCAACATATAGTTTAAACAAAAGGTCGCTTGTAATTGTAACAAATTTCAGAGCTGAAAGGAGTTTTGTAGAACTGTTTGAATGTATATAGAGATGGACCGATAATATTTTTGCCCCAAACCAATTTAGAAATTTGTATCCGATGTTTTCCCGATACCGATGTTCCAACAAGAAAATCCATATTTTCCCATATTTACGCAGATAGCGACAATTTTGAAACTCCACTAGCGCTTTTTGCCGGTAAATCACACTTTAGAAATATTTCGTTTTGTTGTTTTCAAGCATATTTTCCCCTTAGTCCAAATAGCGTTCCAAGATTTTTTCTTATTTTTTGTATCTAAGAGTTTGTAAAACACTTTTTTTTCAAATTTATTGCTTCAAACGTATAGTTGTACCAGTAATATTGCGGACAAAAAATATTTTTTCATCAAAATTTTCTATATTTTTTCTATTTCAAAATATACATTGACCATTCCAAGAGCGAATACACGTCGTAGTGTTACGGCAGTGTCCTGGTCAATTATTTGTTTGTCCCAAAACCGGCTGTAAGCAACAGGACAAAGTCAGGGCTGCCACAGGGATCGATGCAGATTAACCATGAAAATTTTCATTGGGTTATTGGAAAAAATATTTTCTTTTGTGCTTTTTACTTAAGTTTCGGCAAAAGTTTGTAGAAAATAAATACAATTTAAGACACCTTGCCACAATTTCAGATGCAGTCAAATTTCCACAACTATTACTGTACTTAAAAGTTTCTCAACCTAAACTGCGGAACGTTCCGGTTTGTAAAACCATATGGTCTCCTTGCCCATTTCCCAGTTAAGCATGGTTAAAGTTAACAATCTATTTAGTGAACGACAAAAAAACTAAGTAAATGAATAAATGAGCGAAACAATGCTATTCATCAAATTCTACATCTAATTTTAGATGACGCTTAAAAGCAATTGTTTGGGATATTTTTTTTAATCCAATATTTCTTATTTTATGCCGTAGTTACGAGAATTGTTCTAAAACGCTTTAGTCGATACGCTGTTTAGATAAGTTTGCTTCAGCGATTAAGTCGTTGCTACAGTCAAGTATTGTGATAGATGGTAAGCAGGGCTTCCGAGAGAAATTTAGCAACACATAGCAAGTTATTAGCTCTGTATGTTTCAATAAGCTGGTACTCAGTAAAATATCTTCCTACTACAAAATAACCATGTAGAAATATGTTTCTTGTCCGCATATTTAAAAAAAGAAGAAAGCGGAGACTGTTTGCTTTTGAAGATAGTCGCCATTTGAAACTGTTTAACAAATTCCGGTCTTATTCACTTGTCGGTCTTATACACACTTCAATTACTGTAACGATTTTATTAATAGAGTTAGGGAGAACATGTGTTGATGCTTTTTATTATGTATTTATGTCATGGGATTGAGAAATTCGTCTACTGCATATTTATGGGTGCATAAACAGGCTCCTTGCGGCTACTGATCCCCTATCTTGCGATCATAACTGAACTGTTGCAGTTAAGTAAATCTCTCCGCTGAGCTATTTACTGTAATGTGTTGTGGCTAACCAATTTTAACGAATAAACTTCCTGCAGACGAAGTAACGTTACCAGAGCTTCGCCATTCGCATGTCAAGATCGTGCAGTTGGCGTACCATATTGACATACCTAAGCAGCTGTGCCTTTACCTCATCCTATCGCACATACCAAACATATATTTCTGTAACGTTGCTAACCTCGAGCTTCTTGATCGCAGATCTGGTCCCAAGCGCATTAATACAGTACCACAAACGGACAGAAAGTTACATCACATTGCCGTTGTATGGCATCATAATTGACATTAGGTCGTCTATACCAAATGCTGCAGTTAATACAAGTTACAATAGGAGCAGTTCCATCGTCACGGGTGGGCTTTGGTGGGCTTATCCCCTCAAACAAAGCTCGAAGTCCCCGAAATTGAAACCTGAAACAAATTTTAAAATGTCAAGCCCCCTGCACAAATGTATTGAAGACTTTTTGGCGACGGTTCTGAATAGCAGTAGTTGATATTAGTCACAATTTCATGAAACAATCATGCATATATTTGTGCAATTATCACGAAATTGTCTGAACTATCAATAAGCGTACGTCGCAAAACAGCAGCGTGTCGAATGTAAGTACTGTTGACTGTTGTGTATCACACAAATTTGTTTTGGGCAAGGTTGGCAGAGGACTGCGTTTTTCTAGAATTTGCCGAGCTTATGTACAATGCATCATCTGGCAGGAAAAAGCGTGCTGGTTCTTGCTAAACACCCGAGCTTCAGTGAGATGCGACAGCGGTTCTTACAAGCGGTTTGTTATAGTTTTGCTGTGTGGAATTTGATGGACTACACGCTCTACACAAACCTGCTGTATCGTAGTTTCAACGATACCTGGTGTGGGTGACCTTGTCAGGGTTGCCGGAGCAGCGGTAGGACAGGGGGTGGGGGGGCAGTAATAGAGTTGAGGGCAATGGAAACTTATAAAAAAATAAAAAATTGTTACCAATCATGCTTGTTTCTGTTTAGCAACAATGTTGATGTCAAAATGATAACATAAATTATAGAAAACCCAAATATTGCAACATGAAGGAAGATGTCAACAAGAAGTTATTGGTCTAAACTAGTGGTCCACAAACTGTAGGCCTTGGCCCAATTGTGGGCCTTTTAACACTTTTTGTTGGCCCTCGCAACATGGCAGGGCCGCAACCGGGCAATTGCCCCCCAGAAATTTTCATAATCATGTTTACTTGCTAGGCACAACAACAAGTTACAATCATTTTGCTCCTTCCCGAAAATATCAGCTGGTTGAAACCCTGCCGCGTCGCATGCAAGACTAGCTGCGGTCTAACGCTGGTTGCGTGGACTAGATTACAAGAACATAAGCTACTGCAGCAAGCACGGAACACTGATTGTTTGACGTTAACAAAGCGTGTTGTTGTTACGGTACGATTTATGACATTAACATAGCAATTTTTTGTAGGAGGTAACTGCATACAGCATAAGTTTGAAAGTGGGCCTTCAACAATAAGCATGGGTCTTTAATTACGACTGAAAGGGTGGTTGGGCCATCATAACAAAAGTTTGCCGATCACTGCTCTAGACACTAAGGCCGCTGGCAGCGATTCCCAAACTTTATTTACTGGCATATCATTTTTTCGTTTCGTACAGTGTTCTCGTACCACCTCCATTAAAAAACTCCAGAACTCACAAATCAACAACAAAAGGCACGAACGTTTAATGCATACCATTCAAAAAGATACTAGCCAGAGGTTGAAAACTTCAAACTTAAAGCAAAAAACGCAAAAAAAGAGATGGATAAAGTTGTCTTTTCTCGACCAGTTTGGTCAACGCGAGGCATCATTTCGCTGACAGAGCATCAGGAATCATGCTTAGGCGCAGAGTTCTGACTCTTCCATTTCATACTCGTATCATGATTGAGAACTGTTCGCACTCCCACGAGACGGAAAATCAATAGCTGCTGGGGAATATCGTGACTAACTAGCTTAGAGTGCGCTCCATTAGCGAGGGTCTTCATGCAAACTGCCCACTGCGCTCCTCTTTGCTCGATAGATATGTACTCGTATTTTACGTCCACTGGACTATACTCTCATTTTAGCATGTTACAATAAGCTCTTGCATGTTAAAAAAACATAGTGAATTATTTTTGTTATGTTTTTTACGCCGGCCGCATGCGACCCGCAACGTGATATTTTGGGTCCTGCAGAACGCCTTTTCAATATTTTTATTCTGAAAGTTTTCTTAACTATCCGGATTTAAACTCTTTGCAGGAGGCAATAATTCACTTATGCAGCGTCCATTCTTGGCTAGCCTGCTCAGCTGAGTATTTTGCTTTAGTTACTGTTCCGTTAATGGTGGTTTGCAACGTAACAGTTCAGCGTTGTCCCTGTAACCTCCAAGACGAAATGAGGGGTCTTGGCCGAAGTCCGCACTATGTTAAATTGCGGCCATCGCGTAGAGTTTAAAACGCTGCTAGAACACGCGGCTATTCTCACAATAGGTTTAAATTATCACAGAGTTTGCTGATCTGGTCTGATAATTTTTGTCTGTCGCCCTAGTCCCGTGCATAAGGTTTCCTGAAGTAAAGCTGCAGAAAACATCTTCGTTTCAACAGATAAACAAAGCCTGTGAGCGAAACCGTGCGTGTATCCAAGAAAAACAGCGAACTCCATTATGGGTGTTCGTTTCCGCTGTTTCAGTTGGCTTGCATGTTGTTATCAAGAGGATTTTGTCAGCAAGTTTACGAAGACATATCTACCCGTTAATGGCAACATTAGGTGTGAATTTGAATGACTTGTAATTAGACCAGCTATGTCCAACCCAATTGGCTGACTGGGCCAAAAATCATGTCGCTATCTTAACCAGGGCCGCACATTTCATGACATATCAATGAGGGCCGCACATTGAATGACTTACTTAGATCTGAGCAAACCAAATTTAGCTGAAGCTAATATACTGAAAGCGTTCGAATCCTAATTGCATTGTTTACAGACATGACAAAGTGGCACTGAGGAGACCACCAGCATCAAAAATGTCAAATTCAAGATTATCAAAATAACGAAAGGTTGTCAGTATGTAGGACACTTTTACAACAGCGAAAACCTAAACCGGGTCGCACAAAACCTTCGCCTGGGCCGCGGGTTGGACATAGCTGAATTAGACAGACAGCTCTGTGCACGTCCAGTCGAAGCATGGATCTCAATCGGTAAACACGATAAACAAATGAATGAGCATAGCGTATTTTGTTTTCTGATCTTTTACTGGAAACAACGCTAAAACTTGACTTGCTCTTTCTATTTCAACTGCTTATCAGTTGCCGGAAAGTACCTCATGCGTTTTGAAACTTCAAGCTTCTCAAACCAGAGAAATTACTTTACCCGAACAAACGTGATGATAATAGATACGAACTGCCGAAGCGCATGCTCACATTAAAGTAAAGCGGTTTTGCTAACTGCTAATTACCAGTGGCAATTAGGAGCACCGTGAAGGTTGTAAAGACGGCGAGCTACTGAAATAAAATGATGGAAATTCATTTATGTGGTGAAGTGTCAAATACGAATGGCGCATTGGCAGCGCTCTTTTAAAATCAGGATAAGCCTTCTGCAAACAAGATAACAGAGAAATTTCGGTTGGGATTTTTAAGGAAAATGTCAACATAAGTCCTGATATTTGGATGCCACACCAAAATCAATAGTTTCATCAGTAATTTGTACTTACGATCAATCGAGAAAAAAAGATGATCAATTTATGGGAAGAACAAATGAAAACAAACATTGCAAGAAGGATTTTTCCGGAGTGCTGCAAACTTTGCGTAAAGCTTATACGTCATATACAGTTGAAGTACCGAAGGTGAATGAGAAGTTTACACATGCGGAACAAAACTTGATTCATTCATTGAAAGGATTTGTGTACAGAATACTGACTTTAGCTATGGATTTTAAAGATGGAACTGGCATCTTAATCAAGAGTTCAGGGGTCAATTATCCTTTTTGCCAAGAACAATTACATTTGGTTTACACTTAATAATCTACTAACGTAACAAAGGAAAAGGTGTAGGTATTTTCTGAAAGCGTTTAGTAGCTTTTGTTGCTACTAATATATTCGCAGTTTGACAACGACCAGGTCATAAATGTTTCAAGAACCAGAGACTGCAAATGATTTTAATACAGCTGCTTGAAGTTTATCGTTGTATCGGCAATCATCGCCGGCAAGCACTGAAGTTTCATGCATTTTTAATGGCAGACAGTTCGGTGCACAAACCAGTGGGCCATACAATATCTATAGCTTGCCTGCTGGGTCGCTAAGTTAAATTACGTAGCTAGATAGTATGATTTAAACCACGATCATCTCTGTGTGGTGATGTAAAACATCAGACATGTGCTTGGCATCATGGCGATTGGCGAACAACCATAAATTTCCAGGACAAAATTTAAAGGTACAGTGTTGGCTTTGTTTAACCAACAGGCGTTATTGACTTTTGATACAATCTTCAAACTCGGTTCTTGGGAACATCAGCAGAACATCTACCATTGTTTGGCTGGAAATCATTCCTCACGTTTTTAGGCCACTTCAACATTAAATGCCATGAATATTTGTTTACGCATTGTGTTTAACGCTGTAACTGAAATTACTTTGCCAATGACAAGTTTTGTGATCCAATCACAACACATTCATACGTGGCGTCATGCAAGACAGAAAAGACTTCTTAAACAGCTACATCGTGTGATTTCTTTGCCATCTAGACCAGTGCTTTTCAACCTTTTTGTCATTCTGGAACCCCTGATATACTTCTGCGTTTGTCATGGAACCCCCATTAACAAAAATTTTAAAAACACGACTTTGTAAGAAAATCAGATATTTTTTTATTAGACACTTCAACAAATAAACAGTTATTACAGAAGTTAAAAATCAAGAAATGTAATGACTCCGTTGTTCTTACATTTCAGGAATGTAGCTGCTACATTCAGAATTTGGTCATCCGGCAAATAGAACCCGTATCTCAAATATGTGCCGTCCCATTTCCTAGCTTTGGCAATAGAATTACATTTGGTCCGCTTCTGAGGAAGTACGTCTTTTACATTTGAACCACATTTGCTCGTTACCGTTCACACCTTCGCGGTTATTATTTCGCTCCACATAAGAAAATATGCTATTTTGCTTCATCTGGCTTGACTAAATAGTAAAAAGTTGGGTTTCACACAGTTTTTACTTTATTCCCACATAGGCTGAACAGCAGCTCTAGTCTGTAGTAGCCTACTGTCTACTCCAGATTCCCAACCTTTCTACGATCTCGCACCACTTGGGCACCCCTTATTGTCAATGCGTACCACTAATATACATTAAAATAACAATAAAAGACCACATCTAAATTTAATGAGATTTTTGTTTTTGTTCACCTTCCACCAGTTGGTACATGCATGGTGTAAATTTGCTAACAGCGCATCGGAAGTCATAATGTTACGATACAATAGGAATAGCAGGCTACAGGAAAATTTATTTATTTAGAAACAAAACCCGATACGTAAACTAGAAAGCTGTGAATCCAGATTTTCTGAAAAAAATGGAAATTACTCGCGAACCACCTTCGACGTTCTCGTACCACCAGGCCCGTAACCAGCTGGGGCGAAGAGTTTTCTGAGAGGAATCCAAAATTTTAAACTATGTCCAGCTTTTCTGAGAGGGATCCAAAATTTTAAACTATGTCCAGCACATTTTTCCAGGGTGGGCGAAAAAAATTTTAAGGGGGGTTTGACCTCCTGTATCCCCCTGGTTACGGGCCTGCGTACCGCTATTGGTACGCGTACCACAGATTGGGAACCCCTGCTCTACTCAGTCTACTGTGAACTGTACATCGGCAATATCGTATAACTGTGATGCAACAATAACGTTCTTCTGCACAACAATGAACAACAGATGACGCACTAACTATCAATATTTCTTTTTCGGCTGCACTCAGCCTCCTGTACAACTAACTGGCCTACTTGGAGTCTGAATGCGGTACGGTGATCTAAAAATTTTCATAATGACACATCAACATACTGAAGCAAGAAATAATTTCCCCTGAAAAACGAAGAACCCTCACGGAACCCTTAAAACTCACGGAACCTCACGACATGTTTTGCGGAACACTAGGGTTCGGCGGAATCCTGTTGAAGAACACTGATCTATACAAAATCCTTATGGACACATTCATCATGGACACAACTGTGAATTGCAAATCAACAAATCAATATAGTATGCATGGTAACATTCACATATGTTCTCCATTAACCGACTGCGTGACGACTCGTGTTTTATACTTTCGTTTTTAAAGAATAACGCATCGAATGCACGTGAACTACAAGTACAACGAAGCCACCGTAACTCCAACAGTTGCGTTTATTTTAATGAAACGTTTTTAGAAATTAGCACAACGAAGTTATATGAAACGAGAATGCGTTTAATTTAAGCTTTTCACATTGCCTTAATCCAAAGCAAACTTTATTTCCATTTGTTATGAAATACCGACCGCACCAACGGGTTTTATTGCTGTAATACAGGGCCTCCAAACTTTTTTGTCAGAGGGCCACATAAGCCATTACACAGCAGTTCCAGGGCCGGACATCTTACGTAATGTGATTGTTTCGGGATATGTTACATTCTACTAAATTAATAAAATGTTTCATGAATATCGTACTTTTTCCTTACTGAAAAAATGTCTTTGCGGCCGGATGTAAAAGGCTTTGCAAGCCGGATGGAATGGCTTCGCGGGCCTGATTTGGCCCGCGGGCCATAGTTTGAAGAACCCTACTCAACTATTACTATACCAGCAGTTCGAATCCAGCAAATATCGGTAGCAATACTGACTCCTACCAGTATTCGGTACATCTCTATACCCTTAAACTTAGATGTAGAAATACTTCTGTTGCAGCGGTGTTAAGATTTATGAGGTCAATGTTCTAGAAATGTTTTTCACCTCAATCGAACTCAAAATATTTCCATCATCACCGTGCACTCTATTACCGTTTTTATTTGGTTGTAAGCCACCGCTTATAAAGTTTGTTTTTCATCATTTCATGCGGCTTATAATCAAGGGCGGCTTACTTTTTTTCTTTTCCGTATCGAAAGTTATGGATGGCGCTCAGTCTTTCCTCGATACGTTTTGTCGACCAAACTCTCTTTTCACATTCTATTCTTTCTGCATCACGTGCATATCCGTCACAGGAGCATGGGCATCGAAGGGGAGGGCCTTGGCCCGCCTGGATGTTGAAGATTTCAGCAAAAAAAGGTTGTTTTCTTAGTTTCTAGTGGGAAAAAACAAATTTGACCACTTTTGCACCCCCGTAGAAAAATTTTGGAAAAATCCACCCCTGGAAAAAATCCTTCCGACGCCCATGCACAGGAGGGATTATGATAAACAGAAGGCAGCTGTAGTAGTGTAAGCATCATCATCAGGGTTGCCAATTAAACGCGAAACGTACTAACACGTGAATGTATCTCAGAGGCTTAGGTAACCTATGTTCAAGGGCGGCTTACAATTAAGGGTGGCTAACAATCGAGTAAATACGGTAGTAAACAGAAGAGAAATCTTCCATTTGCAGGCACATATGAAGGCTGGTATAATTTCGAAAAAACATATGGATTCTACATATTCCGATATTTCACAGTAACAGTTGTATTGTTGGGAAAGTTGTTGAACTACAAAGAATAATTTTACCTTTAGTGTTTCGCATATGATTTCTCACCTGACATACTCTGCCTATAACCAAAAGCTTTGCATCACTGCAAGAGCTTAGGTACTGAAATATCGGTGCCAGTTTTTTGTTACTTTTGACTCCCACACCTGATTTTTAAAACAAACTTTTCATATTTTGTGTTACTAGCTAATCGTTCCAAGCACTTTGCTTTTGGCATTTCGAATAAGATCTTTGCACGTTTTACGCTCAATTTTAACATGCGCTGATCTTGATATTTAGATATGACAAACAGTGGGAGCTGTTGAAGAACCTGCTTGCCACTGAAACAAAACGGCCCAGAAGCAGAAGAGCCCGATGCAGCGGATTGTCGCTTTGCTGGTTAAACACTATCGGCCAGAATCTTTTATCCTCGTCTCAGACTGGAGGAACTGACACAGGGGAAGGTGGTCCAGGCCGGAAGTGAACGCTTAATTTATGTGGTCGAATATTTATTACATCCGAATTAAATTATTGCACTAAAGTCTGTGCTTATTCTTTCTAAAAAGACGATGGGTGTTATCATGGTATGATATTTCGACAAATATTCATGGTGGGCATAACTATAAAGTAAGAGTCCTTACTTGAAGATGGTGTGAGAAGAGCAAAATGAATCTGAACCACTGATAAAGACACTAAACTTAAGCGCAGGAACTCCCATAAATAGCTTTCCAAACTCCACCTGCACTGAAGTAGATTTTGCTCACGAATGAACAGACGGAGAAAAGTAGGATTAAAACACAATCGAGAAAACGAATCCATTTAACTATGTGCAGACAACTAGAGTGCAATAAACTGTGTGTGCATTACTGACGTACAATAAGCCAACATAGTTGTGTACCCCAACGGAGATAAAATCGCTGGAGGTATCAAAACTTTTGAAAACACAAACTTTTTAGTACTGTAAATGAGCAAGCAGTAAATTTCCACAACCAGCATTTCGCAAGAACATTGGATCGCACGAAAGAAAAAAATCGCAAGAAAGTTTAATTTTAATCGCGCAAGTTGATTTTTGCGTAACTGATCCAAACTTCTTATTGTGAAAAGTATAGCCACAGACATAAAAAACACATTCCTCAATTCGAAGTTTCAACTTAGTCAAAAGCCATATTCAGGATCCATATTTAATTTTGCCTTGAGGCTGAATAAAGTAATACGAGCCAAAAGTGCAGTTGCAACAGGAATTTTTGCATCTACCATTTGACAGTTCAATCATTCCAAGATAGTCTATTTCAATCATTTTCTTCAGTTTTTCAAGTTCTACTTTCAAGCGGCGAAATACCACTTGTGACTGTATGAGCAGAGTTTTATTGGATAAGGTTAGACCAAGCAGGACATGGTTTTCAAATATTTTGCTTTCCTCGATAGTTTCGAAATATTTTCATTTTTAAGTCACGGAATTCTTCTGTTTCGAAATACACCACAAATTTTCAACACTGAAAACTTGAAAAATGACGTGGCTACTTGACCGTGACGTCTGTAACTGCTCAGTCTGACATGCATGGATGAATGTTGTTATGGTTTCAGCGCTGGCAGGGACGGATCCAGCCAGTAACATGAGGGGACGATTTCAATAGCATTTGGCAGTCATGCCATAGGCGTAGCTAAGGGTGGCCCAGGGGGCCATGGACCCTCCACATTTTGAGCATATAAGCCATTTGTGCTTTGAGAGCCGGTATACCAAACAAAATAGTGTTATTCGCCTAAAATCAAACATTTTTCTGCCCAGTTTTTTGCCCCCTTAAAATTTTGGGATGGTTGCGCCACTGAGTCAAGTCTCATAACGGGTTCGCTACTGTAAGAGAGATGAAGTATACTTCACAACACTGCTGTGACAAAACAATGGACGACAAAATGGCCTTATATCGCGAATGCAGTTTTCCGAAATGTAAAAAATCGTGGTGAATAAAGTTACTTTCGCAGGTTTTAGGGGATGTAATCGCCACAATGGCCTTCCTTGGATCCGTCCCTGAATGCTGGCAAGCTGTTAAAGGCTTCTTGTCTGCATTGTGTGGACTGCAGCTTAACCTTAACCCTTCACCCTAAACTGTTGTCTCTGCATATCATACTTGTCACGTGGCTACTTCAATCGTGTTCAACCAAAGGCAAAATAACCGCAAGACAACTTTTGCCTCTTGAGGCAAAACAGACACTACCGGCATGTATATATCGCATATTGCTTGACAGTTTTGCTTGATGTAATTCCAACATGCATAACTTTTCTGTCGAAAGAGAACTCTGAATATTTCAAACAAACAACTTAGTTCAAATGGTTTAAGCGTATCACAAAACTGACTTTTCATAGTTGATGTAACTACAGTTTAGTTACTGACAGCTGGGCACCTCACTGTTAACAGTGTAGTGCCACAAATATATCTGAAATACTATGAGGTCAAATTTTTATTGCGGTTTATATACAACCATCATTTACCTCCAACCATCATTTACCTCATGCTTCAACATTGGATGAACATTAGATAATTCTACTGTTACACAAAAGCACACCCTTGCAACAATGCTCAAGGCAATGATACAATTCAACAACTTCCTTTTTTGGCACTGCGGTACTGCATATTAACACAAGTAAAACGTCGTAGCCAAGACTACATTACAGAGTGTTGGCAATAACCATCATCAATCACACACAGGCCACGAGCAAACAACGCAACCTGGGGCTTGAGCACGATGGCCATAGTTCACCACAAATGGGCAACGGGCGTATTGTTCAGCTGTTGCTTACAGACTGCCTGACCGAAACCTTGAACTGATTGCAAAAGCATATGTATGATCAAAGGCTCGCAGGCGGCTAGATGAGTAGGCGCTTGATTTTGCATGTCAAAATCGTGTTAGAATACACGTAAAAGATGGAAAAACAGACCTTTTTGACCTTAGAAAAGCTCAATAATGCTGCGTCAGTAACGCGGATATTTCAAATAACTCCACAAAACTTTCCAAGAAAAATTTAAACCAATAACGAGTTTGAACTTGGCAAAGAAAATAAAAAAATGTAAATTTCCTCCTCCGCTCCGCCAACAAACAAGATTCTTAGACTCCGCCTCCGCATAAAACAAGCGGAGTCCGTTCCGGCAGACTCCGCAACTCCGCTTTTTGTCCACCTCTGGTCCACACAGGTGAAATTACGACACAGCAAGTTTTGAAGTACTCACGCGATCATTATTAACATAATTCAACTAAATGCAGTGGACAGTGATACGACAATGCTGTCAACATGTCAGTACGTTACGATTCATTCATTGAATTCGGCAGAGCTGGGCAGTAGCGAGCTGTTTTTGCAATAGCGTCAGCGGGAGCGTCGCTCTTTTTTGAAAAAAATATCGGATGCGGTAGCGAGCTATCACCATTTTACCGCTACCGCTATTCGCTACTTTGGCGTAAGTAGTGGCCAAAGGAAAAAGTTCGCAAGAGCTCTTCTGTCAGCACACGTTGATAGTAACTGCTCTTCTCACTGTTTTGCGCTGATTTTGGATGATTTGTTGCGGTAAGCTATCAGCATTAGGAAAGATTTAGCTCAGGTTGCTTTTGACCTGATCGATAGGTTCCACGTTAGTTCGGTAAAAACTGAGCATCAGCGACAAACTTTGAAGCAGTTGGGACTTCGAAGCATTGGCTTCTGCTACCGGTAAAGCTGTGTATGACTGAATTGAATGCTTGGAAAAACATGCCACTGGGTTCAGTATTTCGCTGCATGTGCAACTACGGTTTTTGTTTTGAAGCATATGTCAGTATGACAGTTTTGTTAGCTTGCTTCGACTTCAAGATATTTTGCTGTATGCATAACTTGAAGCAAACTTATGATTTTGTCTTGAAGACAGTGGCGTGGCCAGGGGGGAAAGGGAGACATCTTTCCCCGCCGGACGCGGCATTTTGAGGGTGTAAACTGAGGTTGGAATCAGTCCCATCGCCACAGGGGG